>SESG01005677.1_pt1 | contig 75928 bp, 59 predicted proteins | sample 3171421 | NCBI WGS metagenome assembly SESG01 (sample SAMN10866946, study PRJNA518727) | freshwater metagenome | biome: subpolar coniferous forest; feature: holomictic lake; material: water; isolation source: holomictic Lake 227, 6 m and 8 m depth | place: Canada: near Kenora, Ontario | collected...
CCTTGTTTATTTTCACCAATCGCTGCCGGGGCATCTGCCACTTTCGCTGCCACCGGAACTGAAATTTCAACAGGAAATAGTTTTATTTACCCAATATAGAGCCAAGTTGCCGGTGCAGACAGTAACTCGTGTTCTATATCAGGTAGTTACGAGTTCGGGGTACAAACGGGGAAGAAAAAATGAAATAAAGCCAAATACCCGTTCAGAAAGGAAATGAATCAATCGCGTATAATGGGACATTGACCAGCCAGCTTTCCTTTCGATAGTCTGGCATCGATGTTCTGACGGACATGGCAGGATTGAACTTTTCAAAAAACGATTTCAGGCTTTTTGCTTTCAGGTTTTCCTCTGCTTTTACTTCAATCGGAATGACACGATCGTTATTCTGGATGACAAAATCCACCTCTCCCCTGGAGGTATCTGGCCCACCTGGTTAAATTGAAATTAATGCCCAATATGACCCGTCATTCCCACACTTAAATCAAACACATTCGCAAATCAATTAAAAACTGGTGAAAGGATATTTCATCAGAGTGGCGTGCTATGTCAATTGCAGGGTGTCAAAAGCATATCAATTGAAAGTTGTCAACTTCCCTTTTGGGGTTTATTTATAGATAGGAATTAACCATTGTTTCTGTGATACCCCATAATCGTTCCGTGTCATCCGGCTTCATCTCCAGTTTTGGCAAATGTTTGATCTTTTTATAGGAATAGAGCACGCCCCTGCGATTATTAAAGGCAATGTCGTTCATTACGGTGAAAATATTCTCTGCCGATTTATAAACAGAAATCCCCATTACCAAATTAAGGACCTTTACAAGAGCCCTCATAGGCTGTGGCTCATTAGCAAGTATCTTTGTTTTAACCAGCCCGGGCATATAAAGATTTACGGGAACCGAATTCAGCTTGTTGAATTTACGGCTCCATAGATCCACCGACCATTGCCATCTTCCTAATCCCTTTGATCCTGAAAATCCCCTTTGCATGGTGAGGTCGTCAAAATCAGGCCTGACCCGGTTCAATCCAACAACGGAAAGAACCTGCGAGCCTTTTGTTTTCTCAAGTACATCCTGCAGTTTCCTTGTCATGAAAACCCTCGAAAGGAACCCTAGTGCATAATTCTTTTCAAATCCTTCACTGGTAATAATCCGTTCATTGGAAATGGCGTTGGCATTCAGGCAAAGCAAATCCAGTCGTTTATTATTTTCCAGGAATTCCAGGCATGCTTTTCTGGTTTCACCCAGTAATGAAAGATCAGCGACAATTGCACTGATCTTTTCGTTGCCGGTCATCACTTTCAATTCATTTACGGTCGTGTCACAACGTAAGGAGGAGCGACCAATGATCACAACTGCCCACCCCGCCTCAAGCAACTTCCTGGCTGTTGCCTTACCGATGCCGTCTGTAGCACCTGAGATCAATGCAATTTTCTGTTCCGTAATCATCCTTTCAGCTGTGCGATGGCGGTCGGCCATTCTTCCAGGTGCCAGATATTGATTATCTGACCGTTTTCTACCGTATGGATGTCAATGGACATTGTCTTAAACGACCGTGTACCATCAAGGTTCATACCCATAAAATCCCCTTTGGGAGAACCGCTGAATGTGCTGCGAACGATAACTTTATTTCCATCCTGCAGGATTTCCTGGGGTTCCCATTTCAGGTCCGGGATGAGTTTCCAGAAAAACTGGACCTGCCCTGTCAGGGCTGCCTTACCTTTGACCTCTTTGGCATTCTGCGACTGGAAATTATCGGATAATAAACTTCCCATGAAGGCAGCTACATCCGTATCCGGATTTACCGTCAGGCATTTGGTATAAAATGAGCTGACCAATTCTTTTAGATTTTCCATGTTTTGTTTTTTAGAATTTTGTGCAAATGTTTTACATTTGTTCCGGATATACAAGTAGTAATAAATATATTACATAGTATATGTTTGCATACTAATATTGAATATCAATAAGATAAAATGGAAATTTTTATTAAGGAACCTGAAAAAATGAGGGAAATGTTTGAACATTGCCCGATCAATTACACCATGAATAAAATAGGTGGGAAATGGAAGCCGGTCATCCTGCATCGGATTAAGGTGGGTATAAACCGGTTTGGTATCCTTCAGCGTGCTATCCCAATCATCAGTAAACAAATGCTGACATCCCAGCTTCGGGAACTGGAGGAGGACGGCTTTATAGTAAGGAAAATTTTTGCAGAAATTCCTCCCAGGGTGGAATATTCAATTTCACCGCTTGGAGAAACAGTTTTTCCGGTGCTCGATGCGATTGCCGAATGGGGTAAAGCGAGGATGGGGGAGGATTAACATCGGTTCACTGCCACAAAAATTGAAAGTACCAGGAATATGGTTGTTGCCGGAATATCTTTGTATTCCATTTTACGGATGTGGTAACCCTTGGCAAGGCCATGATCATTGCAATTCCACATGAAAGTTTCGTTGCCAATTTTTCTTCCGGAGGCAGCATATGCCAGTATCTATAATCAAATCAGCCAATCCAGCTCCTATAAATTTGCCGTACCTTTATTCAAATTTTCCAGGAAAGTGCAACGGTGATGACGGATTTCAGCATCAAAGGACAAATAGGGTCTTAAGACAGTTAGTATGGAACAGAAAAGTATTGTTTTTTCATCCGCAGCTGATTTAGCCGAAAACATCAGGTCGGGCAAATTGACTTCTCTGGAAGTTGTTACAGCTTTCTTTGAGCAGATAGACAAGTATAACCATGCCTATAATCCGGTGGTTACGCTTAACAGGGCTCAGGCACTAAACAGAGCAAGGGAAGCTGACGGTGCATTGCGTAAAGGCGAAACCTGGGGAAAACTCCATGGTTTACCCATCACCATAAAAGACAATTTTAAAACAAAAGGAATCCTAACCACGTCAGGTTATTTGCCCTTGAAGGATCATGTTCCTGCCGGGGATGCAGAGATTGTAAAGCTTCTATTGGCAGAAGGTTGCATCATTATCGGGAAAACGAACCTTTCCACACTTGCCATGGACATGCAGGCAGATAACCCTGTTTTTGGCAGAACCAACAATCCATGGGACATTTCAAAAACGAGCGGCGGAAGCAGCGGCGGTTGCGCCACAGCTTTGGCAACCGGGATGACACCTTTATCCTTTGGAAATGATTTGGCAGGTTCAATTCGTTTGCCGGCCAGCTTTTGCGGTGTTTATGGTTTCAGGCCCACATATGGCGTGGCATCGTTACAAGGAATTCAGACAGACCCTAAAGAAACAGTAAATGGTATAAGAGCTATGGCATGTGCCGGACCTTTGGCAAGGACAATTGAGGATCTGGAACTGGCACTAACCATCATAGCCAATCCTACCAACGAATTTCAAAGGCTTGTGCCTGTATCACGAAATTTTGATGTACCGGATATTAAAAAAATGAGAATTGCATGGACTGATGAGTTTGGCGGTATTCCCGTGGATCATGAAATAAAACGTTTGATAGGTGAATATACTGCAAGACTGGAAACTGCCGGCGCAACTGTAACAAAAGTTATTCCCGATATAGATTTCTATAAAGTCTGGAAAACCTGGGGAAGCATAGTCGGCATGCAGGGGGGATATCAAACCTCAAATTTTTCACGAAGACTGGGTTCCTTTTTTACCAAAGGAGTTCTAAAAGAGGTTCCCATGCATCAAAATATTGTCGGACCGATTTCGGTGGAAAAATACATGGCAGCCGCAGCGTTTCAGGATACCGTGATTACGCAAATAGAAAATTTCTTCAACGAATATGACGCCTGGATTTGCCCTGTCAGTTCCACAACAGCATTCAATCATCATAGGCCAAGTAAATCTTACGGGAACTTCAGTGTTTATAACGATCCCTTAATCGTAAATGAAAATAAAGTGCATTATTACATGGCGACACAGGCCTATACAATACCATTCAGTGTTACTGAATCTCCCGTGCTGACTTTACCTATAGGAATGAGCGATAACCAGTTGCCGATTGGCGTTCAATTGGTCGGCAGGAGGTATGAGGATTTTAAATTATTGAAATTGGGAAAAACACTCAATAAGTTCACTGACAGGATTGAATATCCGTTAAGCAAGAACTGAAGAATAATCTCTGAAACACTGTATTAACCAGGATATCCTGTCACATTAATAAAGTTATAAAAGATAATCAACAAAAAAGTTGACTCAAAGTTAAATTCCGCTCCGACAGAGTGCTTATTTGACATCAACCTTGACCTCCGGTAAGAATAAACACGGATGTTTCGTGACTTTTAAGACCCTTTGTTGCCAGTTTCAACCCTGGAAGTTCGTTACTGGCTTTATAAGCACGTTTTGCGCAATTATCGCTGCAATATTGGGCGACAGTAACTCTGGCTGTAAACTATTTTCAACAAAACTGACAAATCTGTAATACCCTGGTATTTGTGCTTATTTTGTATTCAACAGTATAAATGTGTCAAGTTAATTCCCCGGTTATTGATCCGAAGTACAAATACTCACCAATATTATAATTGAGCCAAATCAAAAGGTACCGATTCATGCTGAACCATGCACCAGCGATACGTAAAGGGTTATAACAATAATAATTAAAAAAGCCCATATTTACCGGGCTTTACGTTACTTATACAGTTTTGGTTATATGTTCGTTTTGTGCCGGTTACTTGCCGATGCAGAACCTGCTGAAAATCGCCCCCAGAATCTCATCCGTCGTCACCTCGCCGGTGATCTCTCCAAGATGATACAGCGCACTGTGTAAATCAGTCGTCATCAGGTCGGGGGAGAGGCCCGCGGTGAGGCCGTCGCGCACGCAGATCACGGCATCAAGGGCACGCCGGAGCGCCTCGTAATGACGGCTGTTCGACACCAGGGTGTGATCCGAAACACGGGTGTTCTCCACCACCTTCAGCAGGTGGGCCGCAATCTCGTGGATGTTCTCGCGACGCTTGCCCGAGACAAAAATAGTGTCATACTCAACGAATTCCCTGAATCCCTTCGGCAATACCTTTAACTTGTCCATCTTGTTGCCGATCAGGATCATGGTGCGCGCATTGCCGGCAGTGAACTCCCTGAATTCGCCAATGGCTTCGCTTACATCGGCAAACGATTGCTGGGTGGCGTCGAAAACATAAAGGATGATACTGGCTTCGCTGATCTTCTCCCAGGTGCGTTCGATCCCGATGGTCTCTATCTGGTCCTCGGCGGCACGCAGACCGGCGGTATCGATAAACCGGAAGCTGTACCCTCCGATGACGATGGTATCCTCGATGGCATCGCGCGTGGTGCCCGGTATCTCGGAGACGATGGCCTTCTCCTCGTTGAGCAGTACGTTCAGCAGGGTCGACTTGCCCACGTTGGGCTTGCCGATGATGGCCACCGGGATGCCCGTCTTGATCACGTTGCCCAGGCTGAACGACTCTATCAGCGCCGACAACTCCGAGATGATGGAGGCCAGCAACTCCTTAAAGTCGCTGCGGTCGGCAAAGATCATATGCTCCTCGCTGAAGTCGAGCTCCAGCTCTACCAGCGCGGTGAAATCGATCAGCGACCGGCGCAGGGCATGGATCTTCCGTGAAAAGCCTCCCCGCATCTGCTGAATGGCAAGATCGTGCGATGAGGCGGAATGGGAGGCGATCAGGTCGGCTACCGCCTCGGCCTGCGAAAGGTCGAACTTCCGGTTCATAAAGGCCCTCAGGGTGAATTCGCCGGGGTTGGCCATCCGAAGTCCGCAGGAAAATAGCAGCTCAAGCACCTTTTGCTGGATATAGACCGAGCCGTGGCATGAAATTTCAATCACATCCTCGCCGGTGTAGGAGTGGGGCGACCTGAAAAGGCTTACCAGCACCTCGTCCAGGATCCCGGCCTCATTGCCAAGCGTCCCCAGGTGAATCGTATGTGATTGGGCCGTGCCGACGTCGAGTCCCTTTTCGGCCGGTTTGAAGATCTGCCCGATGACCCTGAACGAATCGGGTCCCGAAAGCCTGATCACGGCAATGGCGCCCATTCCCGGGGCTGTTGACAGGGCACAGATAGTGTCGGAGGCGGAGGTTATTCTCATAAACAGGGTTCTCAGTAATCTACAAAGTTTAGGAATTATCAGGGTTTAAACAAAATTATCACGAAAAAGTTTTCTTTTTTTTAAATCGGAGTATCTTTGGGACGGGAAATCGCGGATCGTGACACCGAACGCATGGATCACAGCCTGCAAGGGTTTACTGACAGTGCGTATGACTGAATTCGCAATGGATTTGCCAAGGGACAGGAGATTTAGTTAAAATTCTAATTGTTGTTTCATGAGTATTCTGGTTGACAAAGATTCAAAGGTAATTGTACAGGGCATCACGGGCCATGAGGGTTCGTTCCATGCCGGGCAGATGATCGAATATGGTACCAATATCGTCGGCGGCGTGACCCCCGGCAAAGGCGGGCAGATGCACCTTGACAGGCCTGTCTTCAACACGGTTTCCGATGCCGTCAAGGCTACGGGGGCCAATGTATCCATTATTTTTGTCCCGCCCCCCCTGGCGGCCGATGCCATCCTGGAGGCAGCCGATTCGGGGATCGAACTGATCGTCTGTATCACCGAAGGCATTCCCGTAAAGGATATGATTACCGTAAAAGAATACCTCCGCTGTCACGGCGTAAGGATGATCGGTCCAAACTGCCCCGGGATCATCACCCCGCCCAGTACCAAGATCGGCATCATGCCGGGATTTATCCACACGCCGGGCACTATCGGGATCGTCTCCCGCTCAGGGACCCTCTCGTACGAGGCAGTTGACCAGATCACCAAGGCCGGCCTTGGCCAGACGACCATGATCGGCGTGGGGGGCGACCCCATCCCGGGAACCACCATCGCCGAGGCGGTCCAGATGTTTATGGCCGACCCCGCCACCGAAGGGATCATCATGATCGGCGAGATCGGGGGAAATATGGAAACCGACGCCGGTTACTGGATCCAGCAGCACGGCACCAAGCCTGTGGTGAGTTTCATCGCGGGGGCTACTGCTCCTACAGGCCGCACCATGGGCCACGCGGGCGCAATCGTAGGGGGCGTATCCGATACAGCCGAGGCCAAAAAGGAGATCCTCAGGCAATGCGGCATTCACGTGGTGGATTCGCCGGCCGACCTGGGAGCCGCCATGGTGGAGGAGCTTGATAAACTTAAGAAGTAGGTTAATTCTTTTTCACATACTCGTAGGCCCCGGGGTCGGGCTGCGCATCGCGGCTGACGCCGAGGATATCATAAGGAACACCCAGTGCCGCGCCCTGGTTGATGGCAGGGGAGAGGCTGTCGATGCGGTAATCCTGTTTGGCCACATTCACAAACCGCGGATCCTTGTTGAAGATACAGTTGACAAACCTGGAGGCATGTCCTGCCAGTCGCGACTTCATCAGATCATGATCAAACGTACAGTTGAATGCAACGGCAGCAACCGAATCAAGGGTGATCTCATCGTCGTTTGAACCATAAATGATCGCATTTCCGAAGTACCCCTTCGAGAGCGGGTTTGTCAGCTGGTTTCCCAACGTGTCATAGGTGAAATTGGAAAGGTATACCGAGGCAACCCTCCTGACGGTGGAAAACCAGTTGTTGGAGATGGTCAGTTGCCTGAAATCGTAAGTGCCGCCATTGTCGACATACACGCACGATCCGCCGCAGTCGCCAAACACGCAATTCACGGAGGTTACCGACGATGCATAGGCATAGAGGCCGGCCGTGGTCATATTCCTTATAATCGAGTTGCTGAGGGTCAGCAAGGGCGCGCCCTGGCCGCCGAGCGAGTCGGCCGACAGGCCAAAGACGCCGTTTTTAATAAAGGTATAATTCAGAACATGATCTTTGCTGCCGGCATCAAGGTAAATACCTTCCCACTGACCCGGCAGGTCCTTGTAGAATGCGTCCAAACGATCACCCTGGAACCTGACGGGATGGTCAAGCGTGCCGGGAATTTTCAATGTTGACCCTGCCGCGATCTCCATCCAGGAACCTTTGTGCAAATAGACCCGGGTACCGGGCATGATGGTCAGGGTGGCCGGGCCGGACTTACCCCCCCCGACGATCAGCGAACCATAGATAACATGAGCCTTCACACTGTCCCAGGTGACACTGCTCTTCAGCGTCTCATTCCTGTGGAAAACGGCATTCCGACCCCAGGCAACCAGTTTCACCTGCTGGTGGCTGCCATTGGTGACAAACTGGATGGAATCGCTGACGACAAAGGGAATGTCGAGGTTATTGGGGTCGATGGTAACCCTGACAAAGATGAAGAGGCTGTCGCCGCCGGGAATTTCAACGTTGGTGGCGGGAATGGCAGTCGATCCGCTTACATTCAGCCGGTAACAGGAGTTTGGCCCGCCGGCAACACTGATGGAGGCTATGCTTACCTTGTTTTTATTGGGGTTGTGAACGACCAGCCGCTGGGTGACCGACCCTATGCTTGGAAAGACCGTATCAAAAAAAACAGTGTCGGTCGAAAAGGTAAGTTTCAACCCGGGACTGGTATCGACTTTATCATTTTTCCGGCAGGCAAACTGGACCAGCACCAGAAAACAAAATGCGGAGAGGGAAAACAGAATTCTGGAAAATCGCATGATAACAGTGGTTTAGCGCGTCAAAATTACGGAAAATTTAAGTTTTATTTAGACTAACGATGAAAACAGGGAATATTGTAACTTTGCAAATTGAATTTTATGACCTATATTTGAAAATTCAGGACACGCCGAAAAGTCACTTGTTTGCCATTCCCGTAATGGCGGCATGTGGCGGTATGATTGAAAAAAAGGCCTGTTTCAGACGCTTTTCAATCGCTGCAGATCGAAAAACATCCGGGGGTACCGTTATTGCAACGGGATCACCGCTATATTCTTTTTCTGTCCGCTGTGACGCACCAGGATACAAGTCCCGGATAGCCCGAAGAAACAAATAGTATCATATCAAAATCAACCGCAATGAGTTACATCAATTTTGATAAGAATCAGCTCGTAAATCTGGAATACTCGTTAAACCGTGAGGTTTTGCGATCAAACAGGGCCGGGTCCTATGCCAATTCAACCATTATCAATTGCAATACGCGCAAGTACCATGGCATGCTGGTGACCTCGCAGCCCGGCATCGACAATGAAAACCATGTGCTGCTCTCTTCGCTGGATGAAACGGTGATCCAGATGGAATCGGATTTCAACCTCGGGATTCATAAATACCCCGGCGGCATCTACAAGCCAAAGGGACATAAATATATCAGGGACTTTGTGACGGAGCCCTATCCGAAGATGACCTACAGGGTAGGCGGGGTGATCCTTACCAAGGAGATGGTCTTTACCACGCGCGAAGACAGGATGATCATCAAATACACCCTGGTGGAGGCTCATTCGCCTACGAAACTGAGGCTAACCCCGTTCCTTGCCTTCCGGAACATCCATGCCCTCAGCAGGGAGAACATCCTCGCCGATAAAAAATATGAAAAAGTACAGCAGGGGATAAAGGTTAGGATGTACCAGGGCTATACCGACCTGTTCATGCAAATCTCAAAACCCAATGAATATACCCATGTTCCCGACTGGTATTATAATATAGAGTACCAGGAGGAGATGGAGCGTGGTTTTGAATACCAGGAGGATCTTTATGTACCTGGATTTTTCGAATTTGAGATCAAACCCGGCGAAAGCGTATTTTTTGCCGCGGGGACAAAGGAGCTGAACACCACCTCGATGAAACGCACCTTTGACGCGGAGCTGGAGAAGAGGATCCCCCGGAACAACTTCACCAATTGCCTTACCAATGCAGCGCAGCAGTTTGTCGTGAAAAAGGGAAAGGGTACGGAGATAATCGCCGGGTTTCCCTGGTTTGGACGTTCGGGCCGCAGCACCTTTATATCGCTACCCGGGCTTACCCTTGTAAATGGTGATTTTGCCACCTTCAGGGCTGTCATCGACACCATGATCTCGGAGATGAAGGGCCCGCTGTTCCCCAACTTTGGCTGCGGCAGCAGGACAACCTATAATTCCTCGGATGCTTCCCTTTGGTTTTTCTGGGCTTTGCAGCAATATGCACTGTTTTCGGGCGAGAAGAAAGAGATCTGGCCAACCTATGGCAAAAAGATGAAGCTGATCCTCGAGGGTTACCGTAACGGCACCGACTTCAACATTCAAATGGATGCCGATGGGTTGATCTATGCCGGTGTTCCCGGGGTTGCCCTTACCTGGATGGATGCCATCGCCCACGGAAAGCCTGTTACACCGCGTATCGGGAAAACGGTCGAGGTGAATGCCTTATGGTATAATGCCATCATGTTCAGCCTGGAGATGGCCAGGATCGACGGAGATGTGGAATTTTGCAAGGAATGGGAAGATATTTCCTGCCTGATACCCGGATCGTTTTTCGAAACCTTCTGGAGTGCCGAAAAACGTTACCTGGCCGATTTTGTGGATGGTTCCTACAAGGACTGGACCGTCAGGCCCAACATGGTCATTGCGACATCACTTCCCTATTGCCCGGTAAGAGAGGAGATCCGCAAGGATGTGCTGAGCAGGGTCAAACAGGAGTTGCTCACCCCCCGGGGATTGCGGACTTTAACGCCGAAGAGCCCGGTTTACAAGGGGTCTTATTACGGCGATCCCGACACACGCGACCTGGCCTATCACCAGGGAACGGTAACCCCCTGGCTGCTTGGCCATTTTGTGGAGGGATACCTCAGGATTCACGGGAAAAGCGGGATATCCATGATCAAATCGCTGTATGAAGGATTTGAACCGGTGATGACGGAACATGGCATCGGCACGATCTCCGAACTTTATGACGGCGATCCGCCCCATACCGGCCGCGGAGCCATCTCGATGGCATGGTCGGTGGCGGAATTGCTACGTATCGACTATATGATCAGAAAGCAAGAGAAAGTATAGACCTCACTGCCTCATCACCGCCGATGTGAACCGGTGGATGTGGCCTGGTGGTCTTCATTATAAATTTTAAAAGAATGCGCGTACTGATGTTTGGTTGGGAATTCCCCCCGCATATTACCGGCGGACTGGGTACTGCCTGTTTCGGGCTGACAAAAGGTCTTGTGAAACATGGCGTAGAGGTAATATTCGTTGTTCCCAAAGCCTTTGGGGATGAAACCAAGGAGGGGTTCCGGCTGGTCAATGCCAGCGATGTCGTGTTGGACTTCAGTAAAACTGAAACCCGTGAATACTGGGACAAGATCCAGTTCATGGAGATCGGGTCGAACCTGGTGCCCTACCTTGACCCTGAAGAGTTTGAGAAGGTGGTCACCGCCGATCAGCTCACCTCCTCCGAGGAGCAGCATTCGGTATTTTCCAAACAATATACCTTTTCGGGAAAATACGGGCCGAATCTCATGGAGGAGGTGTCGCGCTACGCGCTGGTGGCCTCTTCCATCGCCGCCAACAATACATTCGATGTCATTCATGCCCACGACTGGCTTACCTATCCTGCAGGGATCACGGCCAAGAAGATCACCGGGAAGCCGCTGGTGGTGCATGTTCATGCCACCGAGTTTGACCGATCGGGCGAAAATGTAAACCAGCCGGTATATGATATTGAACGGCAGGGGATGACCGAGGCCGACCTGGTGATCACGGTCAGCAACCTCACGCGCCAGATCGTCATTGAAAAATATGGTATTCCTGCCGAAAAGGTGATCACCGTGCACAATGCCGTGGAACCTGTCGACAGGCCCGACCTCGAGGGCGTTACCAAGCATGTCAAAGAAAAGGTGGTGACCTTCCTGGGGAGGGTAACCTACCAGAAGGGACCCGATTATTTTGTCGAGGCGGCCTACAAGGTGCTGAAGCGCGACTCGAACGTGCGTTTTGTCATGGCTGGTTCGGGCGACCTGCTCAACCGCATGATCCGCAGGGTCGCCCAGCTTAAGATTGCCACCAAGTTCCATTTTACGGGATTCCTGGCCGGTCCGGAGGTCGACACCATGTTTGCCATGAGTGATGTTTATGTGATGCCATCCGTATCGGAGCCCTTCGGGATTTCTCCCCTGGAGGCCATGCGGTCGAACGTGCCGGTCGTAATCTCAAAGCAGTCGGGTGTGGCCGAAGTGCTGCAGCATGCGCTGAAGGTCGATTTCTGGGATATCGACGCACTTGCCGATGCCATTTACGGAATTCTTCACTATGAAGGGCTTAGCAAGATGTTCATCCGCTACGGGAAGTCGGAGGTCGATAACCTGATCTGGGAAAATGCTGCCATTAATGTAATTGAAGTTTATAATCAAGCTGTTTTATAATTGATCATATGAGATCCATCTGCCTCTATTTCCAGGTACATCAGCCGTTCAGGCTGCGAACCTACCGGTTTTTCAATATCGGACAAGATCATCACTATTATGATGATTACCAGAACCGTCATATCATCCGCAGGGTTTCTGAAAAGTGCTACCTGCCGGCCAACAACCTGATGCTCGAACTCATCAGGGAGTATGGCACTGCCTTCAAGGTAAGCTATTCCATCTCGGGGACAGCCCTGGAACAGCTGCAGGCTCATGTTCCGGAGGTGATCGACAGCTTCAGGCAACTCGCCGACACCGGCCAGGTCGAATTTATCGCGGAAACCTACGCCCATTCCCTTGCCTCGCTTACCAACAGGGATGAGTTTGTAAACCAGGTGGAGATGCATGCCGCCAAAATCGAGGAGCTTTTCGGCAAACGCCCGACGACCTTCCGGAATACCGAGCTGATCTACTCCGACAAGATCGGCGAAATGGTGGCCGACATGGGATTTCATACCATGCTTACCGAAGGCGCCAAACATATCCTCGGGTGGAAAAGTCCCAACTTCATGTATTGTAACAGGAACAACCCCAAGCTGAAGGTCCTGTTGCGGAACTTCAGGCTGAGCGACGACCTTACCTTCCGGTTTTCGAACCAGGATTGGTCGGAATGGCCCCTGACAACCGAAAAATTTGTAAACTGGATAGAAAAGGTCGATAAGAACGAAGAGGTGGTTAACCTTTTCCTCGATTATGAAACCATAGGGGAACACCAGTGGAAGGAGACCGGGATCTTTGATTTCTTCAAATTCCTTCCCGGGACGGTATTTTCGAAATCGAATTTCAAATTCAGCACGCCAGAGGAGTTGTACAATGAGCTGCAGCCGGTGGCGGCCATCTCGGTGCTTCATCCCATCTCATGGGCCGACGAGGAGCGCGACCTTACGGCGTGGCTGGGCAATGAACTGCAGGACGAGGCCTTCGCCAAATTATATTCCTATGAACCAAAAATCAGGAAATGTAAAAACAAGCAGATCCTGAAAGACTGGCAATACCTGCAAACCAGCAACCACTTCTATTACATGTGCACCAAATGGTTCTCAGCAGGAGAAGTCCATAAATATTTCAATCCTTACGGCTCTCCCTATGAAGCCTTTATCAACTACATGAATGTCCTTTCCGACTTCATGATCAGGGTTGATGAGGATGCTGAAGCCCTGGAGGCCGCCAAGGATGAAGTGGTTGTGACGGCCGAAAAAGCTGTTCCTCCTAAAACTGCAGCAAAGACAGCCAAAACAAAAAGCCTTGTCGCCAAAGCTCCGAAAAAGGAGGCTGACGCGAAGGCGAAAGTTGTGAAACCAACCAAAAAAGAGGCCAAACCTAAAACACCTGCAACCGTAAAACCAAAACCGGCAGGAGGTAAAAAAGGTTAACGCCGGGCATACCTGCAATGGCCATATTTCAATAAAATCTTACAAAAAAGGCAACTTATAAATTATTCAGAAAACCAACTCATTGATGATAAAGGATAAACTGCTTGTAACTCCCGACTACCTGTTTGAAACCAGTTGGGAGGTATGCAATAAAATCAGTGGAATTCATACAGCCATATCAACCAAAGCAAAAACGCTCGCAGAAGAATTCAAAGACAACTATATTCTCATCGGACCGGATGTATGGAAGGAGACCCACCAGAACCCGGAATTCACCGAGGACAAATTTTTATATAAGTCGTGGCGGGAGGTTGCCGAAACCGAAGGGTTACGGGTAAAGATCGGACGGTGGAAGATCCCCGGAAGCCCGGTAGTCGTCCTGGTTGACTTCACCTCCTTTTTTTCTGAAAAGGACAAGATTTTCGCCCATTTCTGGGAACATTACAAGCTGGATTCCCTTTCGGGTGACTGGGATTATATAGAGCCTGCCTTTTTTGGTTATGCCGCCGGCCTGATCATCGAGAGTTTTTATAACTGTAACCTGTCGCATCACGATAAGATCGTGGCCCAGTTCCATGAATGGAAGACCGGGACGGGGATTTTATACCTGAAAGAGATGGTACCCCAGATCGGGACGATCTTTACCACCCACGGCACCGTGGTTGGCAGGAGTATCGCCAATGCGGGATTACCGTTGTATACAAACCTGCTGAACTATAATGCCGAAGCCATCGCCAGGCAGTTTGGCGTGATGGCCAAGTTTTCGCTGGAGAAACTTTCGGCCCATGAGGCCGACTGTTTTACCACCCTCAGTGAGATCACCAACGACGAGTGCCGTCATTTCCTTGAAAAGGAGGTTGACCTCATTACGCCGAATGGTTTCGATGATGCCTGGGTGCCCGCCAATGAAGTCTTTCCTGAAAAGCGTACGGCCGCGCGCGAAAAATTGCTGGATGTTGCCGGCGCCCTTACCGGGCAGGTGCTTCCCAAAGACAGCGTGCTGATCCTGAACAGCAGCCGTTTCGAAATCCGTAACAAGGGCATCGAGATCTTTATCGATGCGCTCGGGATCCTGAACAAACAGCCAAAACTGGCCCAGACACTGGTAGCCTGCATCGCCGTGTCGTCGGGGCTCAACGGTCCCCGCAAGGACCTTGCCGAACGCATGGTTTCCGCTGAGCGGCGCCAACCGCGACAGGAGGATTATGCAACCCATGTGCTTGCCGACCCTGACAACGACCAGATCCTCCGTAAGATAAAATCTGCAGGTTTGCTGAACCGCCCCGAAGACCAGGTCAAGGTGGTGTATATCCCGACCTACCTGAATGGCACCGACGGTATCTTTAACCTGAAATATTATGACCTGCTGATTGGCTTTGACGGCACGGTGTACCCCTCGTATTACGAACCCTGGGGATATTCCTCGCTCGAAAGCCTCTCTTTTCACATTCCGACAATCACAACTTCGCTTACCGGCTTCGGCCAATGGATCAAGGCGCTGTTTCCCACGGTCAAGGACTGCACCAGCATCATCGAACGCAATGATGACAATGACCAGGAGGTGGTGGAAAATATCGTGAAAAATATCCTGAACTGTATCTCCAAAACCGAAAAGGAGATCATCAAGGTCAGGATCAAAGCTTATGAAATTTCAAGGTCGGTATTATGGAAAAACCTCATCGGGAATTACCGCGAGGCCTATTCCGAGGCGATTGGTGAAACCGTGACCAGGGCTGAGCAGTATGCCGGCAAACAGCCGCAGTTGCAGGCTGCCTTACCGAAGAGCAGCAGCGATGCCAGGCCCGACTGGAGAAAGGTATTGATACAGCAGCGTGTTCCTGAAAACCTGGCAAGCCTTGAACGGCTTGCAAAGAACCTCTGGTGGTCGTGGAATTACGAGGGTTCCGAGCTTTTTGAAATGATCAACAAGGCACGCTGGTACGAGCTGAAGTTCAACCCCATCGCCCTGATCGAATCGCTGTCATACAAGGAGTTGCAGGACCTCAGCGCCAATGAGATGTTCATTGCCAAACTCGACAAGGTTACCGCCGATTTTAACCGCTATATGTCGAAGGCTGCCGACAAACCCCACGACATGGTGGCCTATTTCAGCATGGAATACGGGCTGCACGACACCGTCAAGATCTTTTCAGGAGGCCTGGGAATGCTGGCCGGCGACTATCTGAAGGAGGCCAGCGATTCGAATTACAACATTGTGGGTATTGGCCTGCTGTACCGGTATGGCTATTTTACCCAGAGTCTCTCCATCTTCGGCGACCAGATCGCCATCTATACGCCGCAGAAGTTCACCCACATGCCGCTGATCCCGGTAAGGGATGAACAGGGCAACTGGATCAAAACCTCCATCGCACTGCCGGGACGCACCATGTATGCCAAGATCTGGCGTTGCGATGTGGGCCGTGTTCCTCTTTACCTGATGGACACCGATATTGAAGAGAACGAAGAGGCAGATCGCAGCATTACCTACCAGCTTTACGGCGGGGATCTTGAAAACAGGCTGCGCCAGGAACTTCTTTTGGGAATTGGCGGCATCCGCATGCTCGATGCGCTGGGGATCAATCCCGACGTATACCACAGCAATGAGGGGCATTCTGCCTTTATCGGGCTCGAACGGTTGCGCAAACTGATCCAGAACGAGAAACTCACCTTCCAGCAGGCGATGGAGATGGTGCGCTGTTCGACCCTTTTCACCACCCACACGCCGGTCCCGGCCGGCCATGACACCTTCCCGGAGGATCTTCTTCGCAGGTACCTGTCGCACTACCCCGACCACCTGAACCAGAAGTGGGAACAGTTCATGAACCTGGGACGCATGGCCGATAACGATACCAATGAGAAATTCTCCATGAGTGTGCTGGCAGCCAAACTTTCTCAGGAGATCAACGGCGTGAGCAAGATCCATGGCAGGGTTACCCGCGAGATGTTCGTAAAACTATACCAGGGCTATTATCCCGAAGAGCTGCATATCGGTTATGTTACCAACGGTGTACATCTTCCCACCTGGACGGCCAAATCGTGGCAGCAGCTCTACAGCAAGACCTTCGGCGAAGAATATTTCCAGGATCAGTCAAATCCCTCCTTTTGGAAAAACATCCATAAGGTAGACGACCTGACGATCTGGAACACCAAGCTGAAACAGAAAAACCAGATGACGGAATTCCTGTTGCAGCACCTGTATGATGACATGACCCGCCGTCATGAAAATCCAAAGCTGATCTTCAAGATCCGCGAACTGGCCAACCCAAAGGCCCTGACCATCGGCTTTGCCAGGCGTTTCGCCACCTACAAGAGGGCTCACCTGCTGTTCAGCAACCTCGACAGGCTCTCGCGTATCGTCAACAACAAGGAGCGGCCCGTACAGTTTATGTTCGCAGGAAAGGCTCACCCCAACGATAAAGCCGGACAGGATCTGATCAAGCGGATCTTCGAGATTTCCCATATCCCCGAATTTGTCGGCAAGATCTTCTTTTTCGAGAATTACGACATGGAGGTGGCCAAATACCTGATCAAAGGCGTGGATATCTGGCTCAATACGCCCACACGGCCGCTTGAGGCCTCGGGTACCAGCGGGGAGAAGGCCGTGATGAACGGCGTTGTCAACTTCAGCGTACTCGACGGTTGGTGGGCCGAGGGTTATCGGCCCAATGCCGGCTGGATGCTCAAGGAGGAGTCGACCTATGACAACCACCAGTTCCAGGATGAACTGGATGCCGAAACCATCTATTCCATTCTTGAAGAGGAGATCATCCCGATCTATTATGATGTGGATAAACAGAATGTTCCGGTGAAATGGGTCTCCTATATCAAAAACACCATCTCCGAGATTGCCCCCCATTTTACCATGAAACGGCAGCTGGATGATTATATCCGCCAGTATTACAGTCCGCTGTTTAAACGGTCGCGGCTGATGGCGGCAAAAAACTACGAGATGGCGCGTCATATTGCCAGCTGGAAGCGGAAAGTAAGCCGCGGATGGGAGAGCATCGAGGTGATCGGGGTGAATATTCCCGATTCAAGCCAGAAACCGTTATCCCTGGGTGAGTCCTTCAAGGCCGAGATTACCCTCGACCTCAATGAACTGTCGGGAACCGATATCGGGATCGAGGTGCTTTTCGGAAAAAAGGTCAACGACGAGGTAAAGGAGCCTATCTTTATCGAGGCGATGACCATGGCAAGCGCTGAAAACAACCTGGTAACCTTTGCCTGCGATATCCCCTTCAAACAGGCCGGCGTTTATGATTACGCCTTCAGGTTGTTCCCGAAAAACCCGTTACTGCCTCATCGCCAGGATTTTAACCTTGTTAAATGGATTTAATCCACCTATTTATGTTATTCCTATCTTTGCAAAAATTATAACACGAACCTATGAAGTTACTTGAAGGAAAAACAGCACTGATCACCGGCGCAAACCGGGGAATTGGTAAATCAATTGCCCTGAAATTTGCCGAACATGGCGCTAATGTTGCCTTTTCAGATATCCAATACAATGATGACTCCAAACTGCTGGAGCAGGAGCTGGCCGCCTTCGGCGTGAAAGCCAAAGGTTATGCTTCCGACGCAAGTTCCTTTACCGACAGTGAATCACTTATCAGCCAGATTCTTGAGGATTTTCAAACCATCGATATCCTGGTTAACAATGCGGGCATCACCCGCGACAACCTGCTGCTCCGGATGACCGAGGTGGATTGGGACCGGGTGATCAACGTGAACCTGAAATCGGTGTTCAACCTTACCAAAGCCATCCAGCGGGTGATGATCAAGCAACGTTACGGTTCGATCGTCAACATGAGTTCGGTGGTTGGCGTTGAGGGAAACAGCGGGCAATCGAACTATGCGGCATCCAAGGCCGGGATTATCGGTTTCACCAAATCAATCGCCCAGGAACTTGGTTCCCGCAATATCCGCTGCAACGCCATCGCCCCGGGTTATATCGAAACCGAGATGACAGCCAAGCTGCCCCAGGAGGCCCGCGACAAGTGGATCCAGGATATCCCGATGCGCCGCGCCGGCACTCCCGACGATGTTGCAAACCTTGCCTTATTCCTTGCTTCAGACCTGAGTTCTTACATCAACGGACAGGCAATTCCTGTCTGCGGTGGATTACACACTTAATGATTACTGAATACCCTTCCGGTTTAATTCCTCTTTGTCTCCTGCTTGGGGCCCTCTATGCATGGGTGCTCTATTACCGCGATGTAAAAAGGGGAATGGCGAACATTTTCAGTTGGGGGATGGCGGCGCTGCGGTTTTTATCCGTTTCGCTCATCGCCTTCCTGCTGTTGTCTCCGCTGATCAAACGTACTGAAAAACGGCTTGAAAAACCGGTAATCGTTATCGGAGTCGATAATTCCCAGTCGATGGTCATGGGCAATGATTCGACCTGGTGCCGGAATACTTTTCCCGGACAGCTGAAACAGCTTGTCGCCACCCTTCAGCAAAAATGCGAGGTAAGGGTCTATTCATTTGATGATAAGCTGACCAATGGATTCAGTGGAACTTACAAGGGCTCCAAAACCGACATTTCTGTTTTTTTCAGGGAGGTCAATACCCGCTATACCAACAGGAATGCGGCTGCCGTAATCCTGGCCACCGATGGCATCTACAATGAAGGGACCGATCCCTTTTATGCCGCCCAGAAGATCCCCTTCCCGGTCTATACCCTTGCCATGGGAGATACGATCCTGAAAAAAGATATCTCCATCCTGAAGGTGCTTGTCAACAAAACGGCCTACAGGGGCGATAAGTTCCCTGTTGAAGTGCTGGTTGCAATGAATAAGTGCAACGGACTGAAAACCAAAATAAGTCTATCACAAGGAACCCGCCTCATTGAATCCAGGGAGCTCAGGGCAACCGGCGACCGTTCGCTGCAGCGGGCTACCTTTTTACTGGAGGCAAAGGAGGCTGGCATGACCCGGTATTCGCTTCAGCTCGATAAGCTGGAGGGGGAGGGAAGTCCTTCCAACAACCATATCGACTTCCTGGTGGAGGTGCTGGAGGCGAGGCAGAAAATCGCGCTGGTCTCGGCCGCACCGCATCCCGACATCATGGCGATCGAAAAGGCGCTGGAGGGTTCATCCCATTTTGAGGTGGAGACGATCATCACCGAAACGATGCCACGGTCTTTTGAGAAATATGACCTTGTCATTCTGAATCAGCTGCCCTCCATTACCAATGTCACTGATCTTACGGGGTTATTGCAGTCAAAGGTCCCGCTGCTTGTCATCGTGGGTTCCCAAACCGACCTGAATGCCCTTAACCGCCTCCAGGCCGGGCTTATCGTCAACTCCCCGAGAAATGCCTTCTCGGAATCGCAGCCCTCGTTTAACCCCGACTTTTCGCTGTTTACCGTCGATCAGAAGGACCAGGCTGTTTTCAGGGAATTTCCGCCGCTGCAATGCCCGTTCGGAGCCTACCAGGTGAGCCCGCTGGCAGAGGTGTTGTTCTATCAGAAAATCGGGAATGTGGCGACCAAAACCCCCATGGTCGTTTACACCCATGCCCTTGACCGCAAGGTGGGCATTATCGCCGGTGAAAACATCTGGAGATGGAGAATCTCCAACTATATCCAGCAATCGAACCACGAAAGTTTCGACCTGTGGATCGATAAAACGGCCCAGTATCTCTCCGCAAAGGATGATAAAAGCTTTTTCAGGATCCGCACTAAGAATAAAAGCTATGAAAACGAGCCTGTTGAATTTGAGGCTGAATTGTATAACGGCTCCTATGAACTGATCAACCAGCCCGACGTCAGCCTGACCCTGACCGACCATGAAAACAAAAGTTATCCCTTTGTCTTCAGCAAGACCCGGAAGGGTTATTTCCTGAATGCAGGCATGTTCCCGGCAGGCGAATACAATTACAAGGCTGCTGTAAAGAGCGGGCAAACCGGCTATGAGAAAACCGGGAAGCTATTTATCGAAAAGGTCAATATAGAAAGTTCGAACCTGGTTGCCGACCATAACCTCTTGTTCCGGATTGCATCTGCCCACGACGGTGAGATGGTTAGGCCGGCCGACATCGGAAAACTGGCAGGAAAGATCCTGGCAAGAAACGATATCCGTTCGGTTGCCATTTACCAGAACCGGATGTCGGACCTGATTGGCAATCCCTGGCTTTTTGCCCTGATCGTCCTGCTGCTTACCGCCGAATGGGTCATCCGGAAAAGAGAGGGGCTTTAACCGCTGTTATAAATCCCTTTTCACCAGGCTCCAGTAGACGATCCCAACCATCGCCACAGCGTATATCATGGGAATGCAGCAGGCCCAGAGACTTACCGAATCCTGCAAATTCAGCCCCATCACCTGTTTGAGAACCGGAATCGCCGGGTATTCGGTCACCCGGAGGATCGAATTTACCGGCAGGTAGGTTGAGATGTTGTTCTTAAAGACAAAGGGTGCCTTCAGCAGGTGGTAGAGGATCGGTTCGGCGATGAATACATAAAGTGTGAAGATGGCAATGGAGAGTCCCGTATTGCGGAGGATAAAGCCAAAAAAGAGGGCGGCAACCTGGAAGCAGAACATGGTCACAAAGAAGCCGGCAATGAAGGAGGATTTCTGAAGCACCAGCTGCAAGGTGGTCGCCGATGTATGCGACAACCCGATGACCAGGGTACTCAGGGTAAGAAAAAGGGTCATGATGACCGATATGACCAGGATCAGCAGTAATTTGGAAGCCAGGAACTCGGCCTTGCTCATCCCGGTGATCATGTTCTGCCGGATGGTCTTGAAGGTGTATTCGTTGGTGACCAGGATCAGGATGATGATCCCGGGGAAGATCAGCACATAACGGATGGTGGCGAAGAAGGCGATATTCTGCCAGACCCATGGAAAAAAATAGATGTTGACATGCGGAAAAGGGATGGGGGAGTGCCTGTTCATGTTGTCAACCATGTTGTTGATCATAAACTCAGCCATCAGCAAACCTGCGCCAAGAAAGAGGAAGTAGAGTCCGAAGAGTACCCAGAAGATCTTGTAGGTCAGGATCTTTTTAAATTCTATTTTTAGGAGCTTTCTCATGCGTTGTCGCGTAAAAGTTCAAGGAAATGTTGTTCAAGGGTGCGTTTGCGTTCCGATAAATGGGTCAGGACAATCCCTTTGCCAAAGAAATACCGGTTCAGGACTTCAGGGTTGACGGCATCGCTGAAACAGGCGAGGATATTGTCTCCCTCCAGCGTCATCGAATGATAGGAGGGATATGCTTTCACCGCAAGGGTTAACGCCTCCAGCTCCCGGGCTGAGAGCTCCATGGAGTCGGAGATCGCCAGTACCTCACTGACCTTGCCATCGAACAGCTTGCGTCCTTTGCTTAACACGGCCACATGGCTGCAGATTTTCTGAACCTCGTCGAGCAGGTGGGAGGCGATGATGATGGTGGTTCCCTGGCTTGCTATCAGCAGGATCAGTTCGCGGATGTGGGCGATCCCCTGCGGGTCGAGCCCGTTGGTGGGCTCATCCAGGATCAGTATGTCGGGGTTGCCAAGGAGCGCCGAGGCAACGGCCAGTCGTTGTTTCATCCCGTATGAAAAGGTTTTAAACCGGGAATTCCTTCTCTCATAAAGGCCGGCAAGCTGCAACACGCGGTCAATGTCGTCATAACCGATTCCCTTGATGTCGGCAACGATTTTCAGGTTGACTACCGGGCTCAGGTAGGGAAAGAAGTTGGGGCTTTCGATAACGCTCCCGATCCGTTTGCGGCTCGCGGTCGATGGCGCTTTGCCAAACCACTGGTAGCTGCCGCTGTTGGCTTTGATCAGGTCAAGGATCATGCTGAGCGTGGTGGTTTTTCCGCTGCCGTTGGGCCCCAGGATCCCGAAAACCTGGCCTTTTTTTACATCCAGCGAAAGGCTGCTGACAGCCTGGATCTTGCCGTATCGCTTCGAGATGTCGTTGATGGATAGTACAGTTTCCAAATGATGAACCTATAAGGTGAGAAATAATGAAGGTAAGACGAGGGGTTGGCCGATTTGTTACAAACGAATCCCGGTTTTAAAAACGATCTCCGGCTCATTTGGGTTTGTTTTTAACCACAATGACACAAAGAAGGCACAATGGCACCATGAAAAACAATACCAAAGTTTCTACAAGTATTAATGAGGTTTTCAGTAGTAAAGGAGGAAGATGGCAGGTCGCTTGTTGATGTCGGGTTTGGCTTTTTTCCAGGCGCCGATGGTTTTGGTGGCGATGAATTCGTTCGCCCCCGTCACATCGCATGCGATGCACAAGCGGGTATTTTCCTGGCACACGCTGACCAGCGATTCGAGCATCTGGAGGTTACGATAGGGTGTTTCGATGAAGATCTGGGTCTGGTCCCTTTCGCGGACGGTGCGTTCGATTTCCCTTATTTTTTTCACCCTCAGAACTTTATCCGAAGGAAGATAACCCAGGAAGGAAAAATGCTGGCCATTGAAACCGGAGGCCATCAGCGCCAGCAGGATGGAGGAGGGGCCTGTCAGGGGAACCACGCTGATTCCCAGTTCGTGGGCGGCAGCTACGAGCAGGTTTCCCGGGTCGGCCACGCAGGGAACACCCGCCTCCGACAACAGCCCGATATCCAGGCCTTCCCCTGCAGCGGCAAGAAACTGGTTGAGGTTTGCCAGGTCGGAATGTTCGTTGAACACCAGGAAAGTCAACTCATCGACAGGGCAGGTAATGCCGGCTTTGATCAGGAAACGCCTGGCCGTGCGGATCTCCTCAACAATAAAATACCTGAGTCGCCTGATGACCGCCAGTGTCCCTTCGGGGATGACCATCTCAACAGGGCCCTCCGCGAGCGGGGATGGTATGAGGTATAGTTTTCCTTTATTCACCATATGATTATCAGATATCAAAAGCCCTTATTTGCCTTCAGGCTTTCTGCGAACCGTTTCCAACGGGCAGTTCCTGCTTTATCCAGGGTAACGCATCGAGGTCGACATTTCCTCCCGAGAGGATAATCCCGATTTTTTTGCCGGAGATATTGACCTTCCCTTCCATAATGGCTGCGAAAGGTACCGCCGATGAAGGTTCCACGATGATTTTCAACCGTTCCCACAAAAACCGCATGGCCTTCACGATGCTCTCTTCACGCACCGTAACGATGTCATGGACATGGCTGAGAATGATCGGGAAGGTGATCGATCCGAGCGAAGTCCGCAAACCGTCGGCAATGGTGTCGGGATTCACCGAGGGTATCAGCCGCTGATGGGTAAAGGATTGCCAGGCATCGTCGGCCTGTTCCGGCTCGGCCGCGATGACCCTCGTGGCCGGGCTGAAATAGTGGGCAGAAAGGCAGGTGCCGCTCAGCAACCCGCCGCCGCCCACGGGTGCCATCACGATGTCGAGCTCCTTTTCATCATCAAAAAGTTCCAGCGCGGCCGTTGCCTGCCCGGCAATGATGCGTTCGTTGTTGTAAGGATGTATCTCTGTGGCTCCGGTTTCAACCAAAATCCCCGCCAGGGTTGTTTCCCGCGAGGCAAGGTTGGGTTCACACAGGGTTATCACCCCGCCGTAGCCTTTCACGGCAGCAATTTTTATCTTGGAGGAGTCGGAAGGCATGACAATGTAGGCTCTTGCATTCACCAGCGAAGCAGCCCATGCAAGCGCCTGGGCGTGGTTGCCTGATGAATGTGTCGCCACACCGCGATGCAGCAGGTTTTTGTCGAGCGACAGCACGGCATTGGTCGCCCCGCGGGCCTTGAATGCCCCAACCTTCTGGAAATTCTCGCATTTGAAGAAAACCTTTGCATCAAAGATGCGGTCGATGGTGTGTGAGGTAACGACGGGGGTTCTGTTGACATAGGGACTGATTCTGCGGGCGGCCCGGAGGATCGTTTCGGCATCAGGCTGGATCTCGGTTCCGGGGGTCATGACCGGGTTTTATCGGTTAATAATTTTTCAGCAATTTTTCCGCAGGCCTGGTCGAGCAGCAGGAAGACCTCCTCAAAGGCCTCCTGGTCGTGGTACCAGGGATCCTTCACCCCCAGGTTCTGCCCGGGGAAAAGCACATTCAGCATATAATCAACCCTGGCCCGGTCGGAGGCATTGCGGGCAAGTTTCATGACGCTGTTGAAATGGCCGGTATCCATCACATATATCAGGTCGAAGTCATCAAAATCCCGGGTAGTAAAGAGCCTGGCACGGTGACCGGAGATATCCAGCCCATGCCGGGAAGCGGTGACCTGTGCCCTGCGGTCGGGACGATCGCCGGTATGAAAGGATTCAAACCCGCAGGAATCGACCTTTCCGCCGAAATGCATGGCGCTAAGCTTATCCTTCATGATACCCTCGGCAAGCGGGGAACGACAAATATTTCCGGTACAGACAAACAGGATGTTTACCAAGGCGGGCTGGGGGTTACAATTTTATCCGCTTGTCGAGTTCTTCGACAAACTGGCGGAACTGCTTGTCAGTCTCAACCAGGTTGTTGACCGTACGGCAGGCGTGCAGGACGGTGGCGTGGTCCTTGTTCCCGCAGTGCAGGCCGATACTGGCAAGCGACGATTTGGTATGTTTCTTCGAGAAATACATGGAGAGCTGCCTTGCCTGGACGATTTCACGTTTCCTGGTTTTGGAATGGATCATCTCCACCGGAATGTTGAAATAGTCGCACACCACCTTCTGGATATAATCGATCGAGATTTCACGCGATGTGTTCTTGACAAACTTGTCGATCATCTGCTTGGCAAGATCCAGGGTGATGGTTTTCTTGTTCAGCGAGGATTGGGCCAGCAGGGAGATCAGCGCACCTTCCAGTTCGCGGACATTCGTATTGATGTTGTAAGCAAGGTATTCAACAACTTCGGCTGGAATCTGGATGCCGTCGTTGTAAAGCTTTTTATGCAGGATGGCGATGCGCGTTTCAAGGTCGGGTACCTGCAGGTCGGCCGACAAGCCCCATTTGAACCTGGAAAGAAGCCTTGGTTCGATCCCCTTCATCTCAACCGGCGGTTTGTCGGAGGTCAGGATGATCTGGTTGCTCTTCTGGTGCAGGTGGTTGAAGATGTGAAAGAAAACATCCTGCGTCTTCTCTTTCCCGGCCAGGTTATGGATGTCGTCGATGATCAGCACATCGATCATCTGGTAGAAATGGATGAAATCGTTTGCGTTGTTGTTTTTGACAGAATCGATAAACTGGTTTGTAAACTGGTCGGTTGTAACATACAGGACCGTCTTTTCAGGAAAATTATTTTTCACCTGCAGGCCTATCGCATGGGAGAGGTGGGTTTTACCCAGGCCGGTATGGCTGTATACCAGCAGGGGATTAAACGCTGTTTTGCCGGGGTTGCTGGCAACGGCAAACCCTGCCGAACGGGCAAGCCGGTTGCAATCGCCTTCAATAAAATTATCAAAAGAGTAACTCTCAATCAATTGGGAATTAATTTTAATCTTCTTCAGCCCGGGGATGATAAACGGGTTGGGAATCTCTTTTGATGATCCTCTGTTCAGATCGAGGGGCATGGAAACCGGTTGATTTAAGGTTGCTTTTTTTTCGCCGGTGGGGACCTTGATGGTATAAGGCCCGGGATCACTGTCGCTGTTGTCAACAATGATACTGTATTCCAACCGGCCTTCATTTCCCAATTCCTTTTTAATCGTCTTTTTAAGAAGGCCAATATAGTGTTCCTCCAGCCATTCATAAAAAAACTGGCTGGGAACCTGAATCGTTAAAACCTGGTCTTTCAGCTTGATCGCCCTAATCGGGTGAAACCAGGTTTTAAAGCTTTGGTAGTTAATATTATCTTTTATGACTTTCAGGCAACTTTCCCAAACTTCATCTGCGCTTTTTTCCATCAATTCAATACCTCGGGTTTTATTGCTGTAGATTATTTACCGGCTTGCTTTTCAATCTAATGGATTTTGTCGGCAAGCCAAAATCATCCTTGATTCGTTCAGATTATTTAATTAACAAAATTTGGAAAAAAAAGTTAAAAAAAAAAATATTTAAGCCTTGATTTATTAAAATTTTGTTTCCCGAAAACCGGTCAAACCTAATGTTTAACTATATCTAAATCCCTCTAAAAAACATTACATCAATTAATTGTAGCCTCTCAGAAAACCGGGGTAATCGGGTATTTGGAATGATTATAAATTACATCCTCGTTAACCTTCAATTAGTTAGCAAAATCAGCTGTTTTGGTAATTTTTAACCGGACTGGATAGAGCCGTAAAACTGGCAGTAACTGCGTTAGAACGATATAATTTCCACTTTGTTCAGCCGGGTCAGGCGGGTACGTACCTTTTCAAGATTGCTCTTCCTGACCTGGAAATCAATTTCACAATTGATGGCGGAGGATTGACTGATGATTTTCACTCCCTCTTCTTTCAATATCCGCATGATTTCATTCATCATCGGGTATTCAAAGATAACTTTTAATGGTACACGGATGACTTTTTCAATGATTTCCGCCTGGTCGAGCGCCTCCCGGGCAGCGATGCGATAGGCATGTATAAGTCCCGGGATCCCCAGTTTGGTGCCCCCGAAGTATCTTATGACGACCACGAGCACATCCGACAGGCCGGTTGAGAGGATTTGCCCGTAAATGGGTTTCCCTGCCGACCCCGATGGTTCGCCGTCGTCGTGCACCCGGTAAGCCTGGTTTTCCAGGCCTAAACGGTATGCATAACAATGGTGGTTTGCATCGTGGTAACTTTTCCTCAGCTCTTCAAGACTGGCTTTGACCTCATCTTCCGACGATACCGGCAGCGCGACGGCAATGAATTTGCTTGCCTTTTCCCTGTATATCCCGCGCGATTCGCCGGAAATGGAGCGGAAAGAATCAGTTGAAAGTTCCATCGCCGCTAAATTACTTTTATTTTTAACTTCGAAGGATGGAAAATGGCGATTTTTTAGTAAAACATCTTATTTCAGATTTCAATTCACGGCTTTCAGGAATGTATGCCAGGGAGGAGATCAGTCAGCTTATATATATGGTGTTCGAAGAGTATCTCGACTGGTCCAGGACGAAAGTTCACTCGTCCTATAACGAGCATATTCCTGAATCAGTGAAGCCACTGTTCACCAATGCATTGATTGATCTAAGCGAGGGGAAACCCATTCAATATATCCTGGGAAAGGCATGGTTTGATGGCAGCTGGTTCAAAGTTGACAAACGGGTGCTGATACCCCGTCCCGAAACTGCTGAGTTGTGTGAACTGGTCGCAACAAGTGTTGCGGGTCATGACGGTGCCGGAATTTCAGTCCTGGATATTGGCACCGGGTCGGGTTGTATCGCAATCGACCTGAAGAAAAGGCTTCCCCTGGCTATGGTTACCGGTCTCGACTTTTCGGAGGAGGCGCTGGAGGTTGCAAGGGAGAATGCAATGGATAACCTGTGTGAAATAAAACTGGTCAGGTCGGATATTCTTTCTGAAAAAGAGCAGGCTAACCTTGGAACGTTTAACCTGATTGTCAGCAATCCCCCCTATGTGACTGAAGGTGAAAAAGACCAAATGAGCCGGCACGTCAAAGACTTTGAGCCATCGCATGCCCTGTTTGTGCCAGACCGGGACCCGTTGCTGTTTTACCATGCGATAGCGGCCTTCGGGGTGCTACACCTGACCCGGCCGGGGGCACTGTTTTTTGAGATCAATGAGCGGTTCGGTCATGAAATCAGCAACCATCTTCTTGGCCTTGGCTTTGCCAATGTTGAAATCTACCGGGATATTCATGGAAAAGACCGGTTTATAAGGGCTGTTTCAGAATCCCCTTCAACTCCGCGCAGGTAAGAAAAATATCGGTGCTTCCGAAGGAGTGGGGGGCAATCTCATATTGGTTGTAACAAAACCCGATCCCGTTTTCGTCGAGATAAAAATTAGCACTTGGCTTTATTTCATCGGTAAAGTAACCGGCGTCAACCAGTTTTCGCGATTCGTCAAGGTTGTTCGCCTTATGCAGCTTGCTGGTCAGGAGGCGTGTCAGCTCCTCGTCATAGCCCGGTTTAAACAGATCAGTCATTGACAGTATCTTTCCACTCTTCATATCGACCGTGGTAAAACTCTGTGTTTCATTTCCGTGAGCCCCACCGGTAAAGGAATAGGAGCTAATGCTAAAGGTTACCCTGTGGTTCCCGTTATATACGATCCGGGTATATCTCAACAGTTCCCATTCAAAACTGGCGCCTGGCATCTCCTCGTAAAGCGTTTTGTTGCTGGTAACATATTCCCTGAAGTAGTCCTGCCTGATACCGGCCAGGAGAGTTTCAGGCTTGCCTGCCATCGTAGGCCTGCCTGTGAATTTCCGGAGGATGAACTTCCGGAGGGAATCATCGGCCGGGGTTGTGCCTGCAGGCAACAAAAGGGAGAGTTTGACCACCGCCTTGGGAGATCCTGCATTACCCGTCAGCTTGATTTTGTCCTCTTCATAGTTCAGGTTAAAGCGTGTCATTCCAACGGGATAATTTTCTTCCAGCCGGAAAGGAAGTCCTTTTCCACTTCCTGATTTATTTAAAATGATACCGGTAATATGCTGATCATCTGTGAAATGCCCGTTGATCACCGGCCCGTGTTCTCCGGGATACTCCCTAACCCGGAAACTGCCGTTAGGGTTCATCTTCCCGGAAAGAAGCCTGGTATGCGGGGTGGATGACCTGCCATTCTGCTCCGCGGGACCGCCGACTGTATAATCCCCATACAAACTGTCGTTTACCCTTACAAGGTTTACCGTCAGTTTGATATCCTTGTGGATCGCCCCCTCATAATGCCGGCAGAACTGCTTTACCGGCAGTGTCTGCGTTTTTCCGGGAGTTGCTGTGACCAGGATGACCAGGAAAGCTAAAATATATTTTTTCATACGTACAGTCGTAACGGGTTGGTTAACGGTTTCCGAAAAGAGTGGTCCCGATGCGGATCATGGTGCTGCCCTCTTCAACGGCAATTCGATAATCATCTGACATTCCCATGGATAATTCCCTGAATTCAGGAGCCTGGAAGAAATACTGCTCTTTTATAAGCTTAAACCAGCCACGCAGGGTTGCGAATTCCCTTCTGACCAGGGCTTTATCACTGGTAAAACTGCTCATTCCCATCACCCCTGTGATCCTGACATTTTTCAGCTCCGGGATCGCTCCATCCCCCAGCAAATTTCTTGTCTCCTCAAGGGTAAGTCCGAATTTTGTCTCTTCCGTGGCAATGTACAACTGCAGGAGGCATTCGATGACCCTGTTGTTTTTCATCGCCTCGCGGTTTACCTCCCTTAAGAGGCTTAGGCTGTCGATACTATGGATAAGACTGATAAACGGGGCGATATACCTGACCTTGTTTGTCTGCAGGTGACCGATAAAATGCCATTCAATGTCGGCAGGAAGCTGTGCCTGTTTGGCAACCAGCTCCTGGGCCTTGTTTTCGCCAAACAGCCGTTGACCGGCAGCATAGGCCTCCACGATCGCTGAAACCGGTTTGGTCTTGGAAACAGCAACAATTCTTACATGCTCCGGAATTGATAGTTGCAGCCTCAGAAGGCTTTCGGCAATGGTCACAAGGAACTTTGTTAGGTAATGGCAAAAATACGAATTTGAACGTACGTGAGATAACCTTACCTTTGCATTTTAAATAATATATGAGAAAAATAGTCCTCTCTTTACTGCGCCAGCTGGTGTTCTGGATACTTTTTTTTAATCTGTCGCGGTTGATTTTCCTGCTCTATTACCTGAAAATCATCCTTGTTGAAAAGGTACTGCTGACCGAATTTCTCGGGGTCTTCTGGTATTCCCTGAAACTCGACCTGGCCACCACCTGTTATATCCTTGTTTTTCCATTCCTGCTGCTGACCATCCAGTCACTCTGGAGCCCTCGATGGTTCAACTGGATCAACAAGGTTTACACTTCTCTCCTGGTTGTGGCCTATTCGCTGACTGCAGCAGGGGAGATGGGGATTTATGCCGAATGGAAAACCAAACTAACCTACAAGGTGGTGAAATATTTCAATCACCCCGGTGAAATTTTCAACTCGGCCGAAACAGGCACCTTTTACCTGCTGATCATGCTTTTCCTGGTCCTGTGCGTCATCGGGATCTATGGTTACCTTAAGATCTTCTTCCTGCACATCGAGCATGCGAAAAGAAATTACCTTTTCACCCTCCTGTTTTTCCTGCTGACACCCGGGTTATTGGTTGTCGGCCTCAGAGGCGGGGTCCAGGCTATTCCTATCAACCAGAGCCAGTCGTATTATTCCGATCACAACATACTGAACATTGCCTCCGTAAATAATGCATTCAACCTCTATATCAGTGTCTTTGAAAACCTGAAGAACTTCGACCACAATCCCTATCTTTTCATGGATGCTAAGTCGGCCGCGGCCTATATGAAAAAGATCTACCATGCCCCGCATGATTCAACGACCCGTATCCTGAAAACCAAGAGACCGAACATTGTCCTGCTGATCCTTGAGAGCTGGTCGGCCGACCTTATCGAAGACCTTGGCGGTGAGCCGGGCATCACGCCTGAATTCAGGAAGCTGGAAAAAAACGGGATCCTCTTTGACCAGGTTTATGCCTCCGGATCCCGTTCGGAGCAGGGGATGGCCTCAATCTTCGGCGGGTTTCCCGCTCACCCGGTCAGCTCCATCACGGTTCAGCCCGACAAATTCGTCAAGTTGCCCAGTATCGTCAAGGACCTGATGAAAACAGGCTACAGCACGGCCTTTTACTTCGGAGGACAGCTGATTTACGGAAATATCAAGAGTTACATCATCTTCAATGGTTTCAACAAGATCATGGAGGGGGCTGATTTCCCGGGTACCATGCCACAGGGAAAGCTGGGGATCCATGATGGATACACGCTGGGTTACATGGAGAACGACATCGGCAGGATGAAGCAACCCTTTTTCGCCGCCCTCTTCACCCTGAGCACCCACTCACCCTGGGACCAGCCATTCGGCAAGCCTCTGCCGTGGGGCGATAATGAACACCAGTACATCAACGCCGCCTATTATACCGACCACTGCCTGGGCGACTACTTTGCCAGGGCCAGGAAAGAGCCCTGGTTTAACAACACCCTGTTCATCATTGTGGCCGACCACAGTCACAATTCCTACCGTAACTGGCATCCCTACTCCAGGGAATACCATAAAATACCCATGCTGTTTTATGGAAATGTTATCAGGGATGAGTACCAGGGAACCGTTTGGCACAAGATGGGCAACCAGCATGACATAGCCGCCACATTGTTAAGCCAGCTTGACCTGCCGTCCGGGAAATTTATATTCAGCAAGAACCTCTTCAACCCGGAAGTTCCTGAATTTGCCTATTATACAACCGAAGACGGCTTTGGCTGGATCAGTCCCAATGCCTACCTCACCTATGAAGTCAAGCCCAATTTTTATTACTGGTGGACCGATGGCAAGGTGCCCGATTCGGTCAGGCAGGAGGGAAAGGCCTACCTGCAGACGGTTTTCTCGATGTATATGAACAATTAGGATTACCGCATGCTGACACAGTGCGGTGAACAGTATGCCGGACTGGGGGCAAAAAAAAGGACGACCTTTTGGGACGCCCTCTTTTTACGATAAATTTCACTTAATGTTATTCAAGGGAATGAACCACCAGTCCCGAGCGTAGTTTGGGTTCGAACCAGGTAGTCTTCGGGGGCATGATATTGCCAGAATCGGCGATGTCGATCAGTTGTTTCATCGACACGGGAAAGAGGGCAAAAGCCGCCGCCATCTCCTTACTATCGACCCGTTTCTGCAATTCTCCCAGGCCGCGGATGCCGCCCACAAAATCGATGCGGGTGGAAGTACGCAGATCCTTGATATCCAAAATTTCATCCAGTACCAGGCGCGAAAGGATGGTGACATCGAGCACGCCGATAGGATCCAGGTCGTTGAAGGTGCCCGGTTTTGCCGTCATGGAGTACCAGCAGCCCGGAAGGTAGAGTCCGAAGGTGTGCAGTGTTTCCGGTTTGAAAATATCAGTACCCTTTTTTTCAATGGTAAAGACGGTTTCAAGTTTTTTGAGAAATTCCGCTTCCGTCATGCCATTAAGGTCTTTTACCACCCTGTTGTAATCGATGATGGTAAGCTGGTTGTCGGGGAAATGGACAGCGAGGAAGAAGTTGTATTCCTCCATACCGGTAAACCCGGGGCTCTGCAATTTTTTCTCGTTGCCCACGAGTGCGGCCGCAGCCGTACGGTGATGCCCGTCGGCTACATAGGTGAAGGGCACCCTCGTGAAGAGAGCAACGATCTCAGCAATGGTTTCCTGGTCGCGGATGACCCAGAAATGGTGTCCTACGCCATCATCTGCCGTGAAATCATATTCAGGTGCATGCTTCTGAACGAAGCCGGCAACGATGTTATCGATGGCAGGGACGGCAGGGTAGGTAAAGAATACAGGTTCCATGTTCGCGTTGGTGATGCGCACATGTTTCATCCTGTCCTCCTCCTTATCCTTGCGGGTCAGCTCATGTTTTTTGATGATGCCGTTCATGTAATCTTCAACCCCGGCACAGCCGACAATCCCATACTGGGTTTTGCCATTCATGGTCTGCGCATAGATATAGAGCAGATCGTGGTCGTCGGAGACCAGCCATCCCTGTTGCCTGAAGAGGTCGAAATTTTCCTTAGCCTTATCATAAACAACCTGTGAATGAATATCAACGGATGGAGGAAGATCGATCTCGGGTTTGATGATATGCAGGAGTGAATAGGGGTTTCCTGCTGCCTCGATGCGGGCTTCATCTGAATTGAGTACATCATAAGGCCTGGAGGCCAGCTCTTTTACGATCTTTCTGGGAGGCCTCAGTCCTTTGAAAGGTTTCAGTATTGCCATAGTTTTTGATAGTTTTTTAATAGTTGGTTTACAAGATTTACAAGCAGGTAATGCCGTGCCGGCCAATGAAGGTAACGTTTATTCCATACTGTCGTCGTCGTCGAGTTCGCCTGGTTTAACACTTCGCTGAAGGGAACCGATCAGGGCGCCGATCATCTTTGTCATCTCCATCAGGTAGTTTTTTGATTCGTCATAGGCGCTGTCGGTGATGAACGACCGGCTTTTGGCAACCGTGGATAATACAACACACTCCCTCACGGAACTCTTTGCCATTTTAAGATAATATACAAACTGACTCTTATTCCTCGAGGAGCCTTCTGCAATATTTAAAGCAATACCGTTGGCGGAGGTAAGAAACCTTTCAAAAAACGATTTCATGAAAGGATCGTCTTTTGTGTTTTTCGCCATTAAATACACCCAATCGACGTATTCAAGAGCCTTGTGGTAAATTCTCAGGTCTTCAAATCTGAAGAAGGTAGTGGGTCTTTCGTGTTCGTTTTCCATGGTTTAGCTCAATTTTTATGTTACGTGTGGAAAAAGGATCCTTGTTCGAATGATCTCAGCAAAAAAGTAAACCTAGGGTTTATTTGTTTACCTGGAATGTTTTATCTCCGGTCTTCAGGAAATTAACGATCTGTTTAGCAGCAGCAATCCCTGCATTTACATTGGCCTCTTCGGTTTGGGCTCCCATTTTCTTGGGGGTGCAGAAGAATTTCGCCTTGAAGGCGGCTTCGATTTCGGCTTTGTTGGTTGGTTCCACATCGCTGAGATAGGCAAAATCCTTGCGTTCCTGGAACATTTTAAGCAGGTCGGCTTCATGGATGACCTCGGCGCGTGCCGTGTTAACGAGGCATGCCGGTGCAGGCATCCGCGAAAGTAACTGGAAATTAACAGATTGTTTGGTCTGGCTGTTGGCCGGGATATGGAGGGAAATATAGTGACAGGCACCATAAAGCTCTTCAACCGAGCTCACCCATTTGACACCGTCCTTCTCAATTTCCTGTCGCGACACAAAAGGGTCGAAGGCATAAACCTCCATACCAAATCCCTTGGCGATGCGGGCAACATTCTTTCCGACAAAGCCATAGGCATGAATACCCAGTTTCTTGCCCATAAGTTCACTGCCTGATTTCCCGTTGAAAAAATTCCGGGCATAAAACACCATCATTCCAAGCGCCAGTTCTGCAACGGCATTTGAATTCTGACCAGGCGTATTCATGGCAACTACCCCTTTGGCTGTCGCGGCCTGGAGGTCGATATTGTCGTAACCCGCCCCGGCGCGCACGACGATCTTTAAATTGTTACCGGCGTCGATGACCGATTTATCTGCTTTATCGCTGCGGATGATCACGGCATCAACATCGGCAACGGCACGGATGAAATCATCCTGGCTTGTATAACCTTCGAGAAGAACCAGCTCAAAACCAGCCTCTTCCACAACTTTCCGGATACCCTTTACCGCTACCGCTGCAAAAGGCTTATCGGTGGCAACCAATACTTTTGTCATATATTAATAGTTTATAAAGGTCATGGAACTGAATAGCAGGCTATCACAGTTCCATGGCCATATGATTTTTCTTATGCGTTATTTTTTTCAAATTCGTGCATGGCATCAACCAGTGCCTGTACGCTTTCAATCGGCAGGGCGTTGTAAGTGGAAGCCCTGAATCCCCCGACCGAACGGTGACCCTTGATACCCAGCATTCCCTTTGTCTTGGCAAATTCCATAAAGGCATCTTCCTTGTCCTTGTATTGTTCTTTCATGACAAAACAGATGTTCATCAGCGATCTGCTCTCCCTGGAAACGGTGCCGACAAACATCTTGCTGTTGTCGATGGCATCATACAGCAACCCTGCTTTCCTGATGTTCATATCCTGGATCACCTTTACGCCGCCCAGACTTTTAATCCAGCGAAGCGTTTCAAGGCAGGTATAGATGGCAAATACGGGAGGCGTATTATACAGGGAGGGTTCCTTAAGATGGGTGGCATAGTTCAGCATCGTTGGGATTTTGCGCTCAACCTTGCTTAACAACTCCTGTTTGATGATCACAAAGGTAACCCCTGCAGGTCCCAGGTTCTTCTGGGCGCCGCCATAGATCATGGCATATTTGGAAACATCTACCGGGCGACTGAGTATGTCGGATGACATATCGGCGATGAGTGGGATTGCACAATCGATATCCTGATGAAGTTCAGAACCATAGATCGTGTTATTTGTAGTGATATGGAAATAGTCTGCATCGGCAGGAACGGTATAGTCCCGGGGAACATAAGTGAAATTTTTGTCGGCCGAAGATGCAACAACATTGACCTCACCAAAAAACTTGGCCTCTTTGATGGCCTTCTGGGCCCATACGCCTGTTTCGAGATAGGCAGCCTTTTTGTTGAGGAAATTGTAGGGGATCATGCAAAACTGGAGACTTGCTCCACCACCCAGGAACAGAACCTCATATCCCTCGGGAATATTCAAAAGCTCTTTGAATAATGACATCGTTTCGTCGAGAATAGCCTGAAAATCCTTACTGCGGTGGGAAATTTCCAGCAACGATAAACCGATACCATTTAGGTCCAGAACAGCTTTTGCTGAATTTTCGACGGCAATGCGAGGCAGAATAGAGGGACCTGCGTTAAAATTGTGCTTTTTCATAATGTAATTATTTGATTTATAAATTGATGTGAAAAATATTGAAGTTGCATGAATAAGCAAACAAAGTAAATGCTTTTAATTGTGAATTCAAAAATATAAAAAAAAGATAAGAATTAAAAGCAAGTGGCTAAATTTATCTTGCAGTTCCTTATGGTAAAGTTTCCCTCCTTTGGCTAATGCTTGTTCCTTGTTTCAATTTCGCGGATAAAATGCCAATGACCATTCATAAATTGAAAACCGTCAAATATTTCGCCTGCTGCAACATAAAACTGGAATTGCCCCTCCAGCCGGGGATCCAGCGGCACGAGCCGGTCGCAGACGATCATCATGGCAGTGTTGGTTTTCGTATCAAATTCACGTTTTTTCGCATTCCATTTTTTGTTTGACGACACGATCTGTTCCTCATATTTCAGCGACATGGAGGTTGAAGCGGAATAACGGAAGATGATCCGGCTCATGCCAATGGTGTCGAAGTCGGGGAAGACCTGCATGCCAAAATGGGGGATATCCTGCTCATCAAAGGAGATAACGTCGATGACTTTTTGGGTAATGCTGGCATTGCTGCCCGACCACCCGAGCATGGTATAATAGGTCTTGCCCGATGCGGTCTTGCCGGTTATAGCCGTATAGTAGAGTGCCGCAAACCAGTGGTTGCAGTCGAGGATGGCGGTTTCAGGGTCAGGAATTGAATCGGTGTAGTCTCTAAGCCGGTAAATAACCGGCGGATCGTGATGCAGCAGTTTGAGAAAGCCGAAATATCTCTTTTTACCTTCCGCTGAGGGAAGATTCCAGTGGTATATCCTGAATTTATTGTCGTCCGGGCTGATCCTGGCAAGTGTCTTCAGCGATTCAAAGGGGTAATCATCAGCCGGGGGAAGCATCAGCGCCTTTTCCAGGGCCTGGTAAAAATGGTCATTGAGGATATCTTTGAGACTGTCGGTTTCAGCTTTATTAAGTGTTGCGAGGATGGCCGAGAGCGTATCTTCAGCCTGCTTCATGGTTCTGAATTCCTGGCCCAGAACGGGAACATACGCGGTGAGCAAACCACCGGTAATGACCATGGCAGTCAGGAGATGTTTCGTCAGTTTCAGAAAGTTCAGCATAGTATATAGCAGCCCGGATTGAGCAAAAGTAAGAAATCCGGCGATAAACATCCATGGTATGCCAACATTTTACAGGTTATATATTGGATTAACTTTGCAAAAATTAATATGATGAATCTGTCCGACCGCGTAAAATCATTTGAATGGCTGGGTGAGTGTCTCCGCAGGTATCATGAGAACAGCCAGGATCCTCATCTGGCATTGCTGTCCCGTGCAGCAGCACAAGCGTATGCAGAAAATGGCTGGTTCACGCCTGAACATACCAGGATTGCGCTGAACAGCCTGGGTGAAGCCCTTCAGCCGGAGAATCTTGCCAAGTGGATTGGCCCCTATGAGCAAAGGATCAAGCGGCAAACCAGCCGAAAGCGGGTAGGGGTGGTGATGGCGGGTAATATCCCGGCTGTGGGTTTTCACGATTTCCTTAGTGTACTGCTGGCGGGTCACCAGTTTACCGGCAGATTGTCGACTTCCGACGCCAGGCTGATTCCTGCCATGGCCTCCATGCTCGCGGCTGAGTATCCTGAATGGCAGGATACCATTGCATTTACCGATGGAAAACTGGAGAATTTCGATGCCGTCATAGCCACCGGGAGTGACAATACTTCGCGTTATTTTAATTTCTACTTTGGCCGGTATCCGAGTATTATCAGGGGAAACAGGAACAGCATCGCCATTCTTGACGGGGGTGAGGATGAGGCTGTGCTGCAGCTGCTTGCGGATGATATAATGCTGTTTTTCGGCATGGGCTGCCGGAGTGTTTCTAAAATATTCATTCCTGAGGGATATGATTTTTCCATGCTCATCAAGGCATTACAGAAATATGCCGGGTTTGTCAATCATCATAAATACTGTAACAACTACGACTACAATAAATCCATCTTCCTGGTCAGCCAGACCCCTTTTATTGATGCGGGGTGTTTGCTGCTGAAGGAAGACCGGGCCCTGGCATCCCGCATCGCGGTGTTGAATTATGAATACTGCCATTCCGTCGGGGATGCTGAAAAGACCGTTGCATCGGGAAGGGACTCCATCCAGTGCGTCGTATCGGCAGCCAGCCTGGCCATTCCTTCTGTTAAGCCGGGAGAGGCCCAGCGACCGGCATTATGGGACTATGCCGATGAGGTTGACACCCTTGACTTTTTACTTTCCTGAGTTACAGATAAATTTTCTTTGGAAATCAAATAAAAATGATTAATTTTGCGCCCTCATTAAAAATACCTTTTAGCAATGAAAAAAGATATCCATCCTAAAGATTACCGCCTGGTCGTATTCAAAGATATGTCGAACGAGTATTCATTTATGTCGAAATCGACCGTTAAAACAAAAGAAACCATCATGTGGGAAGATGGAAAGGAATATCCATTGATTAAACTGGAAATTTCGCATACCTCTCATCCTTTTTACACAGGAAAGATGAAACTGGTTGATACCGCCGGCCGTGTTGACAAGTTCAAAAGCCGCTACCAGAAGCATATTGACAGGAACGCAGCTGCAAAATAAGAGACTACAACAATATTCTTCGAAAAGCCTTCGTTTTTTTCCGGAGGCTTTTTTTTATTTAGTTTATTTCCTATTTTTGCCTACAGGAAACCATAATCTTAACCTTATATAATTCTGTCGCAACATGAATTACATCCTATTCGACGAAAATATTGTCCGCACAAACCTGCTGCCCCTCACCTTTGTACGCCCCGTAGCCGATATCCGCATCGGGATACTCACCATCCGGGAAAAATGGGAAAAGCGGCTTAAAGCTACAACATCTTCATTGACTGATAGTTACCTTGCGGCAAAATTTCCCATCGTGAAGGAGGCAGAAAATGTCCTGATCAATGGTTCGATCTGCCCGAATGATGAGATCATTGCCGCGATAAAAGCATTGAAGCCCAACCAGACGGTGGTTTACAAAGACACCATCATCGCCCTGCATGTTACCGAGGAGGAACTCGATAACCTGGGTGATTCCACAGGTGGGGGCATCGAAGAGATCAAGATGGAAGATGCACCGTTAAAGATCAACCATACCTGGGAGATCTTCTCCAAGAACGAGGCTGCCATCCAGGAAGATTTTCACCTGATCACCAAGGGCAGGAAGTCGCAAAAAATCAGTGAAACCAACAGGTTGCTGGGTGCTGAAAACATCTTCGTTGAAAAAGGCGCCGTCGTTGAATGTGCCATCCTGAACGGGACGACCGGTCCAATCTATATCGGCAAAGACGCGCACATCATGGAGGGCGCGGTGATACGCGGTCCCTTTGCCCTGTGCGAAGGCGCCGAGGTGAAAATGGGCGCCAAAATCTATGGTCCCACCACCGTGGGCCCCTTTTGCCGCGTTGGCGGTGAAATCAACAACTCGGTGCTGTTCGGGTTTTCAAACAAGGCCCACGATGGCTTTATGGGACACTCTGTCATCGGGGAGTGGTGCAACCTTGGCGCCGACACCAATACCTCCAACCTGAAGAACACCTACGACAACGTTCGCCTGTGGAGTTACGGCAAGCAGACCTTTATCAACACCCACCTGCAGTTCTGCGGACTGATCATGGGGGACCATTCGAAATGCGCCATCGATACGAATTTCAACACCGGCACGGTGGTTGGGGTAAATGCCAATATCTTCGGTTCCGGTTTCCAGCGCAATTTCATTGCCTCCTTTACCTGGGGTGGAACCGCCGGGTATACCAACTACAGTATCAAGAAGGCGCTCGAGGTTGCAGAAATCGTGTTTAAACGCAGGAACAGGGAACTGAATGATATCGAGCGGGACCTTCTCACCAGTGTCTACAACATCACCCTCAAGAATAAATACCTCTAAACGGGTCTGAAACGATTCTGGCACATTAATTGCCTTTGTCACAATTCTGGCAATCATGCCAGGAATTGTGACATTTTGTCTATTTTAAAAAACGCAACCCCAAATGGAGCATAATTCATTGATGTTTTCAGATATTATTGATTCGGAAACCGAGTTTATCCCCCTGCTTTCATCCGAGGATGAAGAGGCCATGAACACGGAGGATGTCCCCGAGATATTGCCCATCCTGCCTTTACGTAACACCGTACTTTTCCCGGGAGTGGTTATTCCCATCACCGTAGGGCGCGACAAATCGATCAAACTGATCCGGGAGTATTACAAAGGCACTCGCATCATCGGGGTTGTGGCTCAGAAAGATGCAACGGTCGAAGATCCGGAGTTTACAGACCTGCACCCGGTAGGCACCGTGGCGCATATCATCAAGATCCTGCAGATGCCTGATGGCAGCAATACCGCCATCATCCAGGGAAAACGCCGGTTTGCCATCAGGGAGATGATCCAGTCGGAGCCCTATATCATGACCTCCGTGACCGCCTTCGAAGCGCCCGTGATCCCCCAGGAAAACGGGGAGTTCAGCGCCCTTATCGCCTCCCTGAAAGACCTAGCCATCCAGATTATAACCAAATCGCCGAATATCCCTTCAGAGGCGGCATTTGCCATCAAGAACATCGAATCACCCTCGTTCCTGGTCCACTTTATTTCGTCAAACCTGAATATCGAGATTGCCGACAAGCAAAAACTGCTGGAGGTCTCCGACCTGACCGAATGTGCAAACCTTGTGCTGACCTATCTCACCAAGGAGCTGCAGGTTGCCGACCTGAAACAGCATATCCAGAACAAGGTTAAAACGGATCTCGACAAGCAGCAGCGCGATTTTTTGCTGAATCAGCAGCTGAAGACGATCCAGGAGGAGCTTGGCGGCAGCCCCAACGCCCAGGAGATCAACTCCCTCCGCGAACAGGCAAAGGACAAGAAGTGGTCGAAGGAGGTTTCCGACGTATTTGAAAAGGAGATGGTCAAACTGCAGCGGATGCACCCGATGGCGGCAGAATACTCTATCCAGACAAACTACCTTGAAACCCTTGTTCAGCTCCCCTGGGGAGAATATACCGATGATAATCTCGACCTGGACCACGCTCAGCAGGTTCTTGATGAGGATCATTTCGGACTGGAAAAGGTTAAGGAACGGATCATCGAACATCTGGCAGTGATCAAGCTGAAGCAGGACCTAAAATCGCCCATCCTGTGCCTGGTTGGCCCTCCGGGTGTCGGCAAGACCTCCCTCGGGAAGAGCATTGCGCGCGCCATTGGCCGCAAATACACACGCATGTCGCTGGGCGGCCTGCGCGACGAATCGGAACTGCGGGGACACCGCAAGACCTATATCGGCGCCATGCCTGGCAGGATCCTGCAGAGCCTGAAAAAGGTCAAATCATCGAATCCCGTGTTTGTCCTTGACGAGATTGACAAGGTGATCGGCATGAATATCAACGGCGATCCGCAGGCAGCCTTGCTGGAGGTGCTCGACCCGGAGCAGAATATCGCATTTTACGACAACTATCTTGAAATCGAATATGATCTTTCGAGGATCATGTTCATTGCCACCGCCAACACCCTGAGTACCATTCACCCGGCATTGCGCGACAGGATGGAGATCATCGACATCCCGGGCTACCTGCTGGAGGAAAAGGTGGAGATTGCCACCAAACACCTGGTCCCCAAGCAGCTCCGTGAGCATGGCGTTAAAAAAAGCCAGCTCCAGTTCAGCAGGGAGGTGTTGCAAAAGATCATCGAGGATTATACCCGTGAATCGGGCGTCCGTTCGCTCGAGAAAAATATCGCGAAAATCGTCCGGAGCAAGGTAAAATCAATTGTCTCCGATGAAAAGTTTAAGAAGAAACTGGTGGAGGCCGACCTGAAAAAAATCATGGGCATTCCCATCTTCCAGGCTGAAAAGTACATTTCCAATGATATTGCGGGAGTGGTAACCGGCCTTGCCTGGACCATGTCAGGGGGTGAGATTCTCTTCATCGAAGTAAGTCTCAGCAGGGGTAAAGGCGATTTAACCCTCACCGGGAACCTGGGAGATGTGATGAAAGAGTCGGCAACCATTGCCCTGGCTTACCTTAAAGCACATTCAGAGGTGTTTGGGATTGATCCCGACATCTTCCAGCGCTGGAATGTCCATATTCATGTTCCCGAAGGCGCCACTCCCAAGGATGGCCCGTCGGCCGGCATCACCATGTTCACGGCGCTTGCCTCGGCCTTTACACAGCGTAAAGTGCGCCAGCGCCTGGCCATGACAGGTGAAATAACCCTCCGCGGCAAGGTATTGCCCGTCGGTGGAATCAAAGAGAAGATGCTGGCAGCCCGGCGCGCAAACATGACCGATATTGTCCTCTCCAGGGAAAACCAAAAGGATATCGAAGAGATCAAGGCCGATTATATTACCGGACTGACTTTCCACTACATCGGTGAAATGAAAGAGATCGGGAATTTTGCTTTGCTTGGCGAACTTGTTGAAAACCCGCTTGTGTTAAAATACTGATATTCAAAGCCTCTTACCTTACGACGACCATCTTTTTCGAATCGCTGAAGTTCCCGGAGGTCATCCTGACGACATAGACACCCGGGGATAACAGCAGGTTTGCGAGTTCAATCCTGTATAACCCGGGCTGCTGCCGGCAATTTACCGGGCAGTTGATCAACCTGCCGTAGCTGTCCATTACCGAAATATTGACCCGTGCGGCCACAGGCACGCGGTAGGAGACGACGGTGCTGCCCGAGAAAGGGTTTGGCTCATTCTGGCAAAGAATGAATCCTGAAGCTTTCCCTTGCGGCTTTACGGAGTATATGGTTGCAGCCTGTTTCAGCAGGATATTCCTGTAGGGATCAAAGGTAACGGCAACCGGTTTTTTGGTAAATATAAAGGAATAAGCCTGGTGGTTGACGTCGTTCATCTCCCTGACGAGCGTATCGGTCTGATTGCTGAAACTCACCAGGAATTCAACAGGCATCTTAAAGAAATCGGGGTTTGTTTGGAGCTGGTTGACCAGCAGGGTAACCTTCCAGGAGTCTGCCGCCAGGCTGTCGATCTCGAAGGTGTTATGGTAAACCGGGTGGTTTGGGGAATAAACCCACTCGTTAAAAAACCAGCTCAGGTCCTGTCCGGCCGACTGGCTCACCTTCGCGGCAAAGTCGGCCGTGACCGCGTGCCGGAACATCAGGGCTGTATCGGTGGCATAATCATGCATCGCCTTGAAAAAGAGTGAATCCCCCAGCACATACCTCAACTGGAACAACACGCAGGCGCCTTTGTCGTACGTAATTGCCTGGTTATAAAGATAGTTTGCCGACGGGGTATGGATCGCCCAGGCAGCCTGGTATACCGGCCAGCCGGGGTTGGCCGACAGGTAATAATTGGCCAGGTTCCCCATCCCGGACCGGTAGAGGGCGTTCCCCAGTGAATGTTCCACCCACAGGTTCTGGCAGAATGTGGCAAAGCCTTCATTTAACCATACATCCGCCCATGTACCGCAGGTGATCAGGTCGCCAAACCACTGGTGAGCATGTTCATGTACAAAAATCTCTGCATTGTTATAAGCCCCGGGCATCAGGTTGACCATCGTCTGGTTTTCCATTCCTCCCCAGGCAAAGGAGTTGTTCAGGGTCGCAAAGCCAATCTTTTCGAAGGGATACCTCCCGAACTTTGAGGAAAAAAAAGTAGTGGCAGGGCCGATAATACTGTCAAGCAACACCAGGCTTTCACCGCTCTTGTAATAGGCCATGATGGGGATACTGTCGGCGGAGGAGCCTGGATTGTGCCAGTAACGCTTATGGATCAGGAAATTGATCTTTGAAGTAAGGGTAATCAGGTAGGTTGCAACCTGGATATCCGATTTCCAGTGGTAACTGATGGTATCACCCGATATTGTCGAATCGGCGAGAAATCCCGTTGATCCAAGCCTTGCCGTAAGCGGGACCCGTGCTGTCAGTTCCCAGGTAGCCTTATCTGACGGGCGATCCCAGCATGGCAGCCATTTGCGGGCTCCCTCCGGCGGGGAATCTGTGAAAACCGTGCCGTAGGAGGCATAGAATCCATTGTCATTGACATTTTTATGACTGTAATAGATGGCAACATCGAGGATCTCACCCGGTTGATAACTCCTGTCGAGCTGGAGGGTCAGGGTGTCATTCACGTGCCGGAAAGCAACAGCAGCCAATCTGACAGAATCAATCGACAGGGAGGTGTTGATGGCATTCAGTTTTATGGAGCCGAGCGCGGAGTCTGCCTTCAATGAAATCACCTCCCTGGCATGGAAGGTGCGCGGGTACGGGTTTATGAAACACTGGTAAAGCCCCACATCCAGCTTGTATTTCAACACATCATAACTGTGTTTCGTATAAAAATGGGCGGTATCAGCCGGAACCGGTGCAAAAGCTTGCGCCATCACCGGGATGGAAAGGCACAGCCATAGCCATGCACGACAAAATGGCTTCATGGCTATTTTACAATTACCAGTTTTCTGTATTGCACAAAGGTACCAGCTTTCAGCTTATACAGATAGGTGCCGGCCTTCAGTCCGGAACAATCAACAGTCACCTCGTGCATCCCGGCACCCTGCATACCCCTTACGGGTTGCATGACCCTGATACCCAGCAGGTCGGTGATGTCAAGCTCGGTATTGACCGGCTGGTCGAGGTTATAGGTGATCTTTGTCGTGAGGCTGGCAGGGTTGGGGGAGTTCTGCAACAGGGTGACAGGGCCACCAGTTGGATTTTCATCAACACCCACCACGGTGGAACCTGCTTTCAACACGATCTGGCGGTTGGGGTCAAACTGCACATAGACGGGCTGTTTGTTAAAGGTCCAGGCAAATTGCTGGTAGTTTACATCGTTCATCACTTTTACCGTGGTATCAGTCCCGTTCAGGAAATGCACCAGGATCTCAACGGGCATCTTGAAAAAGGGAGGTGTGGTCTGCACCTGCTTGGCAAAGAAGTTCACCTTCCATAAACCGCCCCCGATATCCTGCATATTATAGGTATTCTGGTAAACAGGGTGATTCGGCTGGAAGATCCATTCATCGAAGAACCAGTCGTAATTGGCGGAGGTGACCTGGTTGACCTTTGCATTGAAATCCTGGATGGTAGCCGACTGGAACTGTAACAACGTATCGGCGCTGTAGCTTTTCATGGTGGCAAAGAAGAGGGAATCGCCCAAAACATAGCGCAACTGGTGCAGCACGCTGGCGCCCTTCATATAGGTGATGGAATAATCGAACAGCGTATTCACATTCGGAGTGGTGACCGCCCAGGTAGGGTCAGAGATAGCCCATCCGGAATTTGTCGAAAGGTAATAATTCGCATCATTGTTGATCGTTGTCTTATAAGCGGTATAACCGCCATAGCTTTCGTACCAGAAAGCTTCGCACCAGGTGGCAAATCCCTCATTCAGCCATATATCGGCCCACGTCCCGCAGGTAATCATGTCGCCAAACCACTGGTGGGCAAATTCGTGCGCTGCCAGGCTTTCCTGCCAGCAATTGGGGCAGAGACTTGTCAGGGTCTGGTTCTCCATTCCACCCCAGACGAAATCCGAATTCAGCGTGGCAAACCCGTTCTTGGCAAAGGGATGCTCAATGAAATTCTGTGAATACCAGGTAGTCATTGCGGGTAGGATTGACATGACCGGGGCCGGGTTCTCGCCCAGGTTGAAATAATATCGCAAAGGAATGCTGTCGGCGGGATTGCTCAGCTTATGCCAGTAGTTAATGTTTATCTGGTAATCGATCTTGGAGGTCATGACCATCAGGTAGGTTGCCACATTCTGGTCTGAAATCCAATGATAGGTGAGCACATCCGCGACAAGGGTCGAATCGGCGAGCCTGCCGTTGGAACCCAGCCGGACGGAGGCTTTAACCTTGGCAGTCAGGTCAAAGAGGGCCTTATCGGACGGATGATCCCAGCAGGGAAACCATTTCCGTGCGCCTTCAGGCTCGCAGTCGGTGAAAACGAAGCCTGTATTCACGTAAAAAGCCCCATCTGCCACGTTGTTATGATGGTAATAAATCTTCACACTGGCCGTTTCGCCAGCCAGATAGGTGCGGTTAAGCTGGACCTTCAGTGTATCGCTTGCGTGGGTAAAGGATACTCCTGCAAGCCGCACGGAATCGATGGTCAGCGAAACGTTGTCGGCATTCAGTTTGATTTTGTTCAGCGCCGTATCGATCTTGAACTCGATGATCACAGAGCCATTGAAATTTTTTGGGTAGGGGGTGATGTAACAGTTGTAAAGATCTACACTCATGGTATACTTCAGCACGTTGAAGGAATGCGGAGGTACCGTTGTAATATTGCAAGGCTTGTTTGCAAGGAACCGGCCCGATGATTTTTTCTGTGAACAGAAGTAGGCTCCGTTCTGTAATTTTTGTTCCTGTGCGCGGGAACCGGCTGCAAGGAGCAGGAAAGCTGCAAGCAAAAGGGAAAAACGTTTCATGAACGAGGATTTTATGAAAATGAATGATACAAAAATAATGATTTTCAGGTGAGCTCCGGCACAATACCGGGATAACTTTCAGAGAGATCCCGGATGCAATACTGTCAAATGAAAAAAGATATGCCGGGAATACCCTCCTTTACGGAAAAAACAGATATTTTTGTGCTGCCCGATATGAAAAAATCAACCCTGCTTTCCCTGCTATTTCCCGCGCTGCTCGTATCCTGCACGAATCACAGCCAGCCATACGGCAAGTCGGTGTTCAGGTATAACGAAGCGGCCAATATCACAACGCTCGACCCGGCCTTCGCGCGCGACCAGACGATCATCTGGGCGACCAACCAGCTGTTCAACGGGTTGGTGCAACTCAGTAACGAGATGGCGACGCGACCCTGTATTGCAAAGTCGTGGGATATTGCCGATTCGGGACTGACCTATACCTTCCACCTTCGCCGGGACGTTTATTTCCACGACAGCCCGGCATTTCCGGGCGGCAAGGGGCGGAGGGCCGTGGCAGGCGATTTTGCCTTTTCCTTCAGGCGTATCACCGACCCGGCAGTGGCTTCACCTGGGGCGTGGATCTTTAACAACGTGAGGGAAAAGGAGGGGAAACCAGCCTTTGAGGCTCCTGACGATTCAACCTTCATTATCCGCCTGCGCAAGCCCTACCCGCCCTTTTTAAGCATGCTCGGCATGCAGTATTGCTCGGTATTGCCGCCTGAAGCAATTGCCTTTTACGGCCCCGATTTCCGCCGCAACCCGGTTGGAACGGGTCCCTTCAGGTTTAAAATGTGGCAGGAGGGGGTGAAACTGGTACTGCTTAAAAATGAACATTATTTTGAGTACGATAAAGGTGAAAGGCTTCCCTGCCTGGATGCCGTGTCGGTCACCTTTGTTCCCGACAAGCAGTCGGCGTTTCTTGAATTCATCAAGGGCAACCTGGATTTCATATCAGGCATCGATCCTACCTATAAGGATGAACTGCTCACGCGGGAGGGAAAACTGCAACCAAAGTATGCATCCCGTATTAACCTTATTACCCAACCCTACCTGAACACCGAATACCTGGGTTTTCTGGTCGGCAGGGCAGGCCCGGCAAAACCCGCCGGTATGGTCGACAAGCGGATCAGGCAGGCCATCAACCTCGCCTTTGACCGTAAAAAAATGATCCGCTACCTGCGCAATAATATCGGAACCCCAGGCTACCAGGGGATTACGCCGAAGGGGCTGCCATCTTTTGATTCAGGACGGATCTTTTATGACTACGAACCGGCCAGGGCACGGCAGTTGCTTGCGGCAGCAGGCTTTCCCGGGGGAACCGGCATGCCACCTGTGATCCTGACCTCCACGCCCGATTACCTCGACATCTGTAAATACATCCAGCACCAGGTTGCCAATCTCGGGATAGAGGTGAAGATCGAGGTCAGTCCGCCGGCCGCGGTCAAAGAGATGAAGGCAGAGGGGAAGCTGCCATTTTTCAGGGCCTCCTGGATAGCCGATTACCCGGATGCGGAAAACTATCTCTCCATGTTCTATTCTGCCAATTTCTCTCCCCAGGGACCCAACTACACCCATTTTTCCAATGCGGCGTTCGATCGTTTGTACGAACGTGCAATGTCGACAGTTGATGATTCTGAACGATACCTGTATTACCGGCAAATGGAGTCGATCATCATGGAGGAGGCACCGGTGGTCATCCTCTATTACGACCAGGTGCTGAGGTTTGTGCAGAAAAATATCGACGGACTGGGCAGCAATCCCATGAACCTGTTAACGCTGAAGCAGGTCAGAAAGCGACGGTAAGGCCGTCATATGCCAGCCTGACATTCGCCGGCAGTTCCCTGCCGACCTCTTCACTGGTCCCCATCTGGTGGCTGATATGGGTCAGGAATCCCTGTTCCGGTGAAAACTCCTTCATCAGGGCCAGCGCCTCGTCCAGGTTGAAATGAGAATAATGCTTCTGTTTCCTCAGGGAATTGAGTACCAGGATCTTTGTTCCCCTGATCTTCTTTTTTTCCCGTTCGCCGATCTCAACGGCATCGGTGATGTAGGTAAAATCCCCGATCCTGAAGCCAAAGACAAAATTATGCTGGTAGTGCCTGGCCCTGATCGGGATAACCTTCTGGTCGCCCACCATAAACGGCGTGTTGATAATGGTATGGAGGTTTATTTTAGGTGCCCCCGGGTAGGGCTCCTTTGCAAATGCATAGGAAAATTCGGCTTTAATGGTACGCTGTACCTTCCGCGAGGCATAAACTTCAGCCGCGCGGCGGTTGATATAATTAAAGGCCCTGATATCATCCAGTCCGCCAACATGATCCTTGTGTTCATGGGTAACCAGGATGGCGTCGATGGAGCGGATATCCTCGCGCAGCATCTGCTGGCGGAAGTCGGGACCACAGTCAATGACAATGCGTTTGCCGCCTGCTATCACTGAAACTGACGACCTCAGACGCTTGTCATGCGGATCGGCCGATTTACAAACACTGCAATCGCAGGCGATGACCGGGACCCCCTGTGAAGTCCCCGTACCCAGAAAAGTTATCTGCATTTTTCATTATTTCTGCAAAGATAGACCCAATACAATTAAGGAAACCATCAAACCCATATAAAGAATATAAGACACTGTAATTTAACCGGATAACTCCGATTTCTTCCTTTGTGGCCTTTGTGCCTTCATTGTGCCATTGTGGTTATATCTTTAATATTTAACAATTTATCACCAACTTCAACTTCATCATAAGGCCAGATACAGAAACAACCTGCCTTTATTGCATATTTTCCAGATTATTAACATTTGAATCATACTTATCCGGACAGGGATGCGTTTGTAAGTTATTGCCGTGATTCTTGCATCGTTAACCAGTATTGAGTAACTTTGCAGGATCAGTTTATATTTTAAAAATAACTGAAAGTTATGTTTCATAATCTCAGGATCAGAATTGGTCAGTATTATTTCAAAAAAGAACAGTCGCAGTCGGCCCGTCAGTGTAAAATGACCAGCCTGCAGGATGCCAAACGCATTGGTATTCTGTACACCCTGGATGAGGTTCCCGATTATGATTTTGTATCGGAGTTCGTTTCCCAGCTGCAGGGTAAGCACAAGGAGGTGAAGGCCTTGGGATTTGTTAAAAATAAAAACCTGATCCAGCGGTTTTTACCAAAAATTTCCTATGATTTCTTTTCGAGGCGCGACCTGACCTGGTTTTATAAACCAATCCACACGCAGGTTCGCGACTTTATTGAAAAGGAGTTTGACCTGTTGATCGACCTGAGCATGCAGGATAATTTCCCGTTGAAATATATCTCGGGTCTCTCCAATGCCTTACTGAGGGTTGGAAAATTCTCGGAAGAGAATACGGAGTATTACGACCTGATGATTGATATGAAACCAACCATGACTACCGCTGATTATCTCGGACAAATACAGCATTACCTTACAATTATTCATCCTCATGCGAAAAGGGTATAAAGACTTCAAAGGGACCGGAATGGCTATTGTCACTCCCTTTAAAAAATCGGGAGCCATTGATTTCGATGCATATGAACGGATTATCAACCATGCCATCGAAGGGGGCGTTAATTTTATTGTCGCCCTGGGCACCACGGGAGAGTCCTCCACCATCCTGAAAAATGAAAAGAAAGCGCTGATTGAGTTTTCCGTTTCGGCAATCGCCAAAAGGGTGCCGCTGGTGATCGGGATCGGCGGGAACAGCACGGCCGAAGTGGTGGTTTCCATACACGGAACCCCTTTCAACGGCGTGGATGCGATCCTGTCGGTATGCCCCTATTACACCAAGCCGCAGCAGGAGGGGATCTACCAGCATTATAAGATTATCGCCGAATCAAGTCCCGTCCCGGTGATCCTGTACACGGTGCCAGGTCGCACAGCCAGCAACATAAGCGCCGCCACCACGCTGCGCCTGGCAGCCGACTGCCCTAACATCGTGGGAATTAAAGAGGCTTCCGGCAATTTTGACCAGATCGGCCAGGTGATCAAAAACCGGCCTGACGATTTCCTGGTCCTGTCGGGCGACGACGGGATCACCCTGCCGTTGCTTGCCATCGGGGCCGACGGAGTGATCTCGGTCACGGCCAATGCCTACCCCAGGGAATTTTCTGAAATGGTAAGCCTTGGGTTAGCCGGGAAATTCAAAGCAGCCAGCGTGCTTCATTACAGGCTTCTCGACTTTACCAACGCTCTCTTTGCCGACGGAAGCCCGGCCGGGATAAAGGCCGCACTGGAAATTAAAAAATTATGCAGCAACTACCTGCGATTGCCGCTGGTTCCGGTCAATCACGAGATTTATTCACGGATTAAAAAACTAATTGACCAATTTGAATAGTCCTATGAAACAGTTTTTACACGCAACGATCATCCTGGTTTTGGGCTGCCTGTCGTTAACCAGCTTTGGACAAACATCCGGGAGAGAGGTGTTGGACAGTTTGTTCGGGAAAAGCCAGGAGGTATATTTTAAATGTACGATCCACGACAGGTCGGATATTCAGAATCTTACCAGGATAATTTCAATCGACAGGGTGAAGGGTAATGAACTTTTTGCTTATGCCAACCGGAAAGAATTCACTGCATTTCTGAGTAAGAACCTGGTTTATACACTATTGCCGCATCCGGGGAGTTTATTGACCGAAATGGAGGTGAATCCCTATGGCTCCACTAAAAGACCTTTGAATGCCACGACCTGGGATGCTTATCCTACCTATGACCAATATGTCAGCGACATGGTTGGTTTCGCTGCTGCACATCCGGCCATCTGCAGGCTTGATACGGTAGGGACCACGGTTCAGGGCCGGTTGATCCTGGCAGTCAAGATCAGCAACAATGTAAACCAGGATGAGGCGGAACCTGAACTGCTGTACACCTCCAGTATCCATGGTGATGAAACCACCGGCTATGTGCTGATGCTGCACCTGATCGACTACCTGTTGTCAAATTACGGCACCGATCCTGCCATTACCAATATGGTCAACACAACGGCGATCTTTATCAATCCGCTTGCCAACCCCGACGGGACCTACCACGGTGGCAACGGCAGCGTTCTTGGCTCCCAGCGGTATAATGCCAATGGCATTGATCTGAACCGTAATTACCCTGACCCGAAAGTCGGGCAGCACCCCGACGGCAATGCCTGGCAGGCTGAAACCCAGGCCTGGATGGCCTACGCCGCTGTAAACCATTTTACCATGAGCGCCAATTTTCACGGCGGCTCGGAGGTTTTTAACTATCCCTGGGATACCTGGCCCAAGTTAGCTGCCGATGATGCATGGTGGCAGTTTGTAGGCCGTGAATGGGCCGATACCGTTCATAAATACAGCCCGTCGGGATACTTCACCGACGAAATGAATGGTATTACCAACGGATACGCATGGTACGAATTGAATGGCGGCCGCCAGGACTATATGAACTATTTTCACAATTGTCGTGAAGTAACGGTTGAACTATCATACAACAAAACACTTCCTGCCAATCAGTTAATTACTTACTGGAACTATAATTACCATACCTTTCTCAACTATATAACCGAAACGCATTATGGCTTCAACGGCATTGTGACCGATACCGCGACAGGGCTGCCCCTGGCGGCAAAGGTTTACATTGCCTTACATGATATGGATTTTTCGGAGGTTTACTCCTCACTGCCATCGGGGTTTTATGCAAGACCCATTGCAGAAGGCAGCTACAACGTAACCTTTTCTGCGACAGGGTATTTTCCCAAGACCATCAGTAATGTGACAGTGACCAAATGGAACACCACAAGCCTGAATGTTCAGCTTAAGCCTCTTTCCTATGGACTGCAGGATAAGGCGATCAGCACGGGGATGATCTACCCGAATCCGTCGGAGGGAAGTTTCAGACTTGTCCTGCCCGAAGGTTCCGCCACAACCGTCCTTGTCGAAGTGACCAATACGCTGGGCAGGGTGATCTATACATCGGCGATTGACCCGGGTACCGACAGGAAGTCGGCAGAGATCAGTGTTCCCGGAATTTTACCCGGAATTTACCTGGTGAGAATTCAGGCGGGGAGCAAAATTTACGTGGATAAGCTGGTCATCCGATACTAGAATCACGGCATGTTACAGCCGGACTCCTATTCCAAAGATAACCCTGAAGAGTACCAATGAGACGATGGTCACCACGATCATGCTCATCCTCATTTTAATTACCCTTGGTTCTTCATCGAAATACATATCCTGGAAGCCTACGCTGCGAACCAGCAGGGGGATCAGGATAAGGATGCCGGTAATGTTCAAAGTGGCATCGAAATAGCTGAAAGATGGGATTTTAATCAGCAGGATAATGATATTTCCGAGGAAAAAAGGAATAAAAAACTGGCTGAGGATAAATTGTAACCGGTAGGACTTGCGCAGATCGTTGAAATAGATATTGGACGAATATAAAAAAAGCTGGAAGACCAGCAGGCCGATGGTGAACATGGCCACAAAGACCAGTATTGACAGGACTACCTTGCTCGTATCAAGGACAAACATATAGAGGAATACATAGCCGAATCCCTTTCCCATGACTGCCCCGACCAGCAGTTCCCCGAAGAACCTGGTCAGTGAATGGAAAATCATCCAAAGCACCAGCAGGCGCAGGATGCCGGTTTCAGTGGCAACAGCGATATAAAGGATCAGCAACAGCAGGGAGAGTACCACCATGGATATCGGCCCGGCACTGAAAACCCCGGTAACCATATCGGTGGTCCAGTCAATTCCCCGTATCAGGAAATCAACATCCTTATAATAGATGACAACGGGAATGTCGAACAGCAGCGCTGTACCTGCAGTTATGAAAAGGTGCAGCGTATAGATGATCAGGTAGGCGAGCAGGAACATGAAAAAGGAATTGACCGAAATGATCGAGAAGGTTCCTTTTGGAAAATCGGGATGGAGGTTCCTGTCATACTGTGGTAAAGAAAACAGGGTCCCCCGGTGAGCCAGGTAGCGGAGCTTGCGGTAGGCTATGTAATATTTGCTGTGCTGGACAAGGGGGCGATCGGGCATCGTTTAAAATTTATCGGCAAAATCAGGAATCCTTCCAAGGGTATATTTACCCTCATCCAGTTTTTTCCGGACGTCGGAAAATGCATCGATCGTAATGGCGACATCTTCAAGGGTATGAGCTGCGGTCGGTATCAGCCGCAGCATAATGACCCCTTTGGGAACGACCGGGTAAATAACCATGGAGCAGAAGATACCATAGTTTTCGCGCAGGTCGGCAATGATCTGGGTTGCTTCGATGGCCCCCCCCTGGAGAAACACCGGCGTGACGGGCGACTGGGTCTTTCCAATGTTGAAGCCTTTTTCCTTTAGTCCTGACTGCAGGGCTTTAACGATGGTCCATAGTTTTTCACGCAGTTCAGGGTGTGTCCTGATCAGATCAAGGCGTTTTAACGAGCCCACAACCATGGGCATCGGGAGTGATTTTGCAAATATCTGCGAGCGCATGTTGAATGTCAGCGCTTTGATGATCCGTTTTTCGCTGGCAACGAAGGCCCCGATACCCGCCATCGCTTTGGCAAAGGTACCGAAGTAGATATCCACCCCATCCATCACCTTTTGTTCCTGGCTCGTGCCGGCGCCTGTTTCGCCCATGGTGCCAAATCCATGCGCATCGTCAACCAGGAGACGGAACCCGTACTTGTCTTTAAAACCAAGAATCCCGTTGAGGTTTCCCAGGTCGCCCGGCATACCGAAAACACCTTCTGTTATGACAAGGATCCCGCCGCCGGTTTCATCGGCAACTTTCCGGGCATGTTTGATCTGGCTTTCAAACTTATCCATATCATTATGCGGAAATACGAATCTTTTCCCGATATGCAACCGCAAACCATCGAGGATACAGGCATGGGATTCGGAATCATAAACCACCACGTCGTGGCGGTCGACCAGGGAATCGATGATGGAAACCATGCCCATGTAACCGAAATTCAGGAGATAGGCGGCCTCCTTGTTCTCAAACGCTGCAAGCTCGCGTTCAAGCTGTATGTGATAATCGCTCTGGCCCGACATCATGCGGGCGCCCATGGGCGCTGCAAGCCCGAACTGCTCGGAAGCATCCTTATCAATTTTCCGGACTTCCGGGTGGTTGGCTAACCCCAGGTAGTTATTCAGGCTCCATACGAGCACGGGTTTTCCACGGAAATACATGCGGTTTGAAATGTCGCCTTCCAGTTTTGGGAAATAAAAATAACCATACCCCTGATCGGCAAACTGGCCAAGAGGCCCCATATTACCCGATACTTTTTCGAAAAGATCCACGGCTTGACAAATTTAGTGAGACGATAAATGAATGTGTTTTGAACTGCAAAAGTACCAAAAAACAAATACTTTTTCATACTTGAAACCGTTACTCATTGAGAACATTATGATATTTCCATCAAAAGTTGTAATTTTGCACCATGAAAAATAGGGTTCTCGTTGTATTCGTTTTTGGTTTGCTATTTTCATTTTCATCCTGTACTTTCCAGAAGATCTTGAAAAAAGGCACGGTTGATGAAAAGTATGAAGCTGCTGTGAAATTATACCAAAAAAAGGACTACTCAAGGGCCCTCCAGCTGTTTGATCAGCTGGCCGGAGCCATGCGCGCTACCGAAAAGGCCCAGAAAATCGCCTATTATTACGCCTATTGTTATTATAACCAGCGTGACTACACGCTTGGATCCTATTATTTTAAACGATACGCCACCAATTACCCCAATACCCCTGAATCGGAAGAGTGCCTGTATATGAGCGCTTTCTGCAACTACCAGAATTCACCGGAATACAGTCTTGATCAAACCACAACCTACGATGCACTGAAAGACCTGCAGTTGTTTACGAATACCTATCCCACCAGTAAACGAGTTTCTGAATGCAACGATCTGATAGACAAGTTGAGGGTGAAACTTGAAATGAAGGATTACAAGATTTCGAAAATGTATTACAGGATGGATGATTACGCAGCTTCCATCAAGGGTTTTACCAATATTTTGAAAGATTTCCCCGAATCCCAGCATAAGGAAGAAGTTATGTTCCTGATCGTTAAATCCTATTACAGGTACGCGAATGAGAGTATTATGGAAAGACAGAAAGACCGTCATTCCGGTGTGGTTACAGCCTATAACGACTTCGTTTCCCAGTTTCCAAACAGCAAATATCTTGCCGAAGCGACTGAATTAAGGGCAAAGTCAAAGAAAGAACTGGAAGCATACAAGAATAAAAACCTAAAAAAGTAAATAACGCGAATACAATAACAAATACAGGATAATCATGGATTATAAAAAGGTAAAAACGGATGTGCACGCGGTTACGCGTAATATCGAGGACTTTACGGCAGGTACCAACAACATGTATGAAACTGTTGCCGTCATCTCCAAGCGGGCAAACCAGATTGGTCTTGAAATTAAGGAGGAACTCAATCAGAAATTATCGGAATTTGCCACCACTACCGATAACCTCGAAGAGGTTTTCGAGAACCGTGAACAAATTGAAATCGCAAAGTATTACGAACACCTGCCAAAACCCACCCTGATTGCGATTCATGAATATCTTAACAACGAGGTTTATTTTCGTAATCCGCACAAGGAAAGACCTGAGGATTTTTAATCCCAATCTGGCCGGATCATGTTGAAAGGAAAGAAAATCGTTGTCGGAATTACCGGCAGTATCGCAGCATATAAAATTCCGTTTCTTGTCAGGTTGCTTATCCGGGCAGGGGCGGAGGTGCGTGTGATCATGACCCCCGCTGCAACAGATTTTGTCACCCCGCTTACACTGGCAACCCTTTCCCAACATCCGGTCATCATCGACCCGTTCAAAACGGGCACGGGAGAGTGGAACAACCATGTAGAACTGGGCTCATGGGCCGACCTGATGATTTTCGCACCCGTTACGGCCAATACCCTTGGAAAGATGGTCAACGGCATTGCCGATAATTTTGTCATAACGGCCTACCTGTCGGCAAAATGCCCGGTTTTTATTGCGCCCGCAATGGACCTGGATATGTTTGCGCATCCTTCAACCCGGGAAAACGTCAGGAAACTGGGATCATTCGGAAACCATATCATTGAACCGCAGGTTGGTGAACTGGCCAGCGGACTTTCCGGCCCGGGCCGGATGGAGGAGCCTGAACGGATTTTGCAGGTCATCCGGGACCATTTTACCGCGCAATTACCGCTGAATAAAAAAAAAATCCTGATCACAGCAGGTCCGACCTTCGAAAAGATTGACCCGGTGCGTTTTATCGGCAACTTTTCGACAGGCACCATGGGGGTATCCCTCGCCCTGGCAGCCGCCGGAAGAGGGGCAGAGGTTGTCCTGATCACCGGCCCGATCCATATACCGGTCAGCAATGAACGAATCAGGCGGATCGAGGTTGAATCGGCTGAAGAGATGTACCAGTCCTGCATGCAGGAATTTACCCGGTCCGACATTGTCATCATGGCGGCTGCCGTGGCCGATTATACGGTTGCCGTTCCGTCGAAGACAAAACTGAAGAAAAACAAATCCGGCTTATCCCTGGAACTTGCACCGACCCGGGATATACTCCTGGAGATGGGCAAAATAAAGGCACAGCACCAGGTATTGGTTGGCTTTGCACTCGAAACCGACCATGCGACTGAGAATGCAACAGGGAAGCTGCACCGGAAAAATCTTGATTACATTGTCCTTAATTCATTGTCGGAGAAGGGTGCCGGCTTTGGAACCGAAACCAATAAGATCACGATCATCGACTCAAATGAGAAGATGTATCCCGGCACTTTGAAAACCAAACCTGAAGTTGCGGAAGAGATTCTTGACATCATCTGTAAAAATAGAAAATTATAGCCATGGCCAGCATCAAACCAATCCTGTTCGCTCTTTTTTGCCTGATCACCCTGGTGAGACTGCAGGCCCAGGAGCTTAACTGCTCGGTTTCCATCAATACTCCCAAGGTTGAAGGGACTGAACGCAAGGTCTACGAAACCATGCAGAATGCAATCCGTGAATTTATCAATTCGCGCAAGTGGTCGAACTATAATGTAAGGGAGAGCGAACGGATCGAATGTACCATCATGATCACCATCAATGAACGACTGGGCGTTGATGAGTTTAAAGGCACCATGAATGTCGTACTCAGAAGGCCTGTTCTCAATGCTGCCTATAATTCCGTTTTGCTCAACACCATTGATAAAAATATCCAATTCCATTATGTGGAATTCCAGCCGCTTGATTTTTCCGACGGAACCTTTTCCTCGAATCTCACGGCCCTGCTGGCCTATTATTCCTATACGGTTCTCGGTTTTTACTTTGATTCGTTTTCCCCTTCCGGAGGTACACCCTTCTTTGAAAAAGCACAGACGGTCGTCTCCTCCGCCCAGAATGCCGCAGAGGTCGGTTGGAAAGCCTATGAAAGTGAAAAAAACCGCTGGTGGCTGAACAATAATTACATGAACGCCGCCAATTCAGGGTTGAGAGAGTTTTCCTACAAATACCATCACCTGGGTCTTGACCAGATGTATGAAAAGGTGGACCAGGGAAGAACCAGCGTTTCATCCGCAATCGAACTGCTGCAGGGTATCTATAACGCAAAACCCGGGCTCTACGCCCTGCAGCTTATATTTGATGCCAAAAGGGATGAGATCATCAATATTTTCAGCGATCAAAGGGTCGCCCCCATGGAAAAAACCACCGTTGTCAACATTATGAAGGAGATCGATCCGGCCAGCAGTTCCAAGTACCAGACTATTTTAGACGCTAAATAACAAACGACAGCCGGCGTACCAATTTTAATTCAAATGGTTACCGATGCTCATTAAATTATCAATTAAAAATTACATTCTCATTCAGGAGCTTGAAATTGATTTTTCAGGCGGGTTGTCGGTGATTACCGGTGAAACCGGTGCCGGGAAATCGATCCTGCTGGGAGCATTGGGGCTGATCCTGGGTCAACGGGCCGATTCAGGTATTTTACTGGATGAAACCAGGAAATGCGTCGTGGAAGGCACATTTAAGATAAGCGGCTATAATCTTGAAAACTTATTCATTGTCAATGAACTGGATTATGATGATCTGGTCATCCTGCGCAGGGAGATAAGCCCTGGCGGAAAATCCCGCGCCTTTATCAACGATACTCCTGTAAACCTGGCCCTGCTGAAGGATCTCGGCGACAGGCTTGTCAACATTCACTCCCAGAACTCGATTATTACGCTCAATGATTCAAACTTCCAGCTGGCGGTGATCGACAGTTACGCCGGTATTCAACCGCAGGTGGCCTCGTATCGTGCCGGTTTTTCAGACCTGCTCGAACAACGGAAGAAACTGGCAGGTTTGCAGCAACTCGAGGCAAAATCGGCCATTGAACGGGATTACAACCTTTTCCTGCTCGATGAGCTCCAAAAGGCTGATTTAAAGTCCGGGGAGTTTGAGGAGCTGGAGCAGGGGGTTCAGCTGCTGACCCACGCAGGGGAGATCAAAAACAACCTGTTCAGCGCCAGCCAGCTGATCGTGGGAATTGAAGCCAGTATCCTGGCCCGGCTATCCGAAGCAATCCATCATATAAACAGCGTTGCAAGGTATAAAAATGATCTTCAGGTTTTAGTTGAACGTTTAAATAGTAATTATATAGATATTAAGGATTTATCCAAGGATTTATCTATTATTGAAGAGGAGATTGAGGTCGATCCGGAGGCGATGGAAACGATGACCCAGCGGCTTGATTACCTGAACCGGTTGTTGAAAAAACATCAGCTGTTTTCGGTGGATGATTTGATCCGGCTAAAGGAGGCACTGGAAAAAAAGGCGGTGGATGTGGTTGATCTTGAAAACCAGATTTCCAGCCTGTCGGTGGAAATTGCAACCGGAGAATCCCTGCTGATGGCCCGCGCAGAGGCCATTTCATCGGGAAGAACTAAGGTGTTTTCGAAATTTGAAGGGGAGATCAGCCAGGTACTGGCAAAACTGGGGATCGCCATGGCACAGTTCAGGATTGAATGTTCGCGTGCCGACCAACTTTCACGTGACGGAATTGATAAGGTGAGGTTTCTTTTCAGCGCCAACAAGGGGGTTGAAATGAAAGAGCTGTCCCATGCTGCTTCAGGAGGGGAATTGTCACGGCTGATGTTGAGCATCAAGTCGATGATCAGCCAGCAAAACCTGCTGCCAACCATCGTGTTTGATGAGATCGACAACGGCGTTTCGGGCGAGGTGGCCGGCAAGGTAGGAACCATCCTGAAAAAGATGGGTACCCGCATGCAGGTTATCGCCATAACCCATCTTCCGCAGATAGCAGGCAAGGGGGATCATCATTACTGGGTTTACAAAACCGAGAACAAGGGAAACACGACCACCTTCATCAAACAGCTGGCCGGGCAGGAGCGTGTGGTTGAAATTGCAAAAATGCTCAGCAATGACATCGTTACCGATTCAGCAGTGAAAATGGCGCATGAATTGCTGGGAAATTAATCCATCATTTATTCATTAAAAGGAACCAAAATAATGACATATAATTTATTAAAAGGAAAAAAAGGAATCATCTTCGGGGCATTGGATAACAAATCCATTGCCTGGAAGATTGCGGCAAAGGCACATGAAGAGGGTGCCGTGTTCACCCTGTCGAATACGCCGGTAGCACTGCGATTCGGTGAAATCAACGAACTGGCCGAGCAGTGCAATGCACTGGTTATCCCGGCCGATGCCACCAGCGTGAAGGACCTGGAAAATGTGTTCATCAAATCGATGGAGGTGCTGGGAGGCAAAGTTGATTTCGTGCTCCATTCAATCGGGATGTCGATGAATGTCAGGAAACAGCGTGATTACGACGACCTCGATTACGACTACTTTCAGAAAACCATCGACATCTCCGCCCTGTCGTTTCATAAAATGCTGCAGGTGGCCAAAAAGCTCGATGCCATCACCGAATGGGGTTCCGTGCTGGCCCTTTCTTATATCGCCGCACAGAGAACGCTGGTAGGATACAATGACATGGCTGATGCAAAAGCGATCCTGGAGTCGATTGCCCGCAGTTTCGGCTACATCTACGGCAGGGAGAAACATATCCGCATCAATACAATTTCCCAGTCGCCTACCAGGACTACCGCTGGAAGCGGCATCAAGGGCATTGACGGGCTGCTTGACTTCACCGACCGGATGTCGCCGCTCGGCAATGCAACAGCCGACGAATGCGCCGATTTTTCCATAGTTCTGTTCTCGGACCTTTCGAAAAAGGTCACCATGCAGAACATCTATCACGATGGCGGGTTTTCGAGCATGGCCATGAGTCAAAAAGCGATGACGCAATACAACAAAAGTCTGGATGACCCGGATAATTTATAGACAATCTATCTGTTGATTTTTTTATCTTTGCACCCCAAATCTTGTCTTTTTATAAAAACTATTTTCAATGAAGATATTAGTTTGCATAAGTCACGTTCCTGATACAACGACCAAGGTCAAATTCATTGACGATCACAAGAAGTTAGACGTTACCGGAGTGCAATGGGTTATCAATCCGTGGGATGAGTTATCCCTGACCAGGGCCCTTGAACTCAAGGATGATGCAGCCAACGGGATCCAGTCGGTTACGGTGGTCCATGTCGGACCTGCCGCCACCGAGCCCACCATCCGTAAAGCGCTGGCTATCGGCGCCGATGATGCCATCAGGATCAATGCTGAGGCAGGTGATGCCTATTTTGTTGCCGGCCAGCTTGCAGAGGCTGTCAGAGAAGGGGGTTATGACCTGATCTTCTGCGGGATCGAATCGAGCGATTACAACGGTTCGAACGTTGGCGGGATGCTGGCGGAATTCCTGGATATCCCCTCGGTTTCTTCCGTTTCCGGCGTGAAGATCGACAACGGCCAGGTTCAGGTTACCCGTGAAATTGATGGGGGAAAAGAGGTTATTTCGGTACAGACCCCGGTGGTTGCCATCGTGCAGAAGGGGATTGCCAAAGAACCCAGGATTGCCGCCATGCGTGGAATCATGATGGCACGTACCAAACCTCTCAAGGTCGTCGAACCCTGTTCGGTTACCTCAATGACCGGACTTATGGCGTTTGAAATGCCGAAACCAAGGGCAGCCTGTAAATTCGTTGATCCTGAAAATCCGGGACAACTGATTGAATTACTGCAGAATGAAGCAAAAATAATCTAACTTGTCTGATCACACAAAAATCGATATATGTCAGTTTTAATCTTTGTAGAAAATTGGGAAGGGAAATTTAAGAAACTCAGTTTTGAGCTGGTTTCCTATGGCGCCAGGGTTGCGGAAATGCTTTCAACCGACGCCATTGCCCTGACTATCGGGAACGTTGATAAGGATGAAATGGCGAAATTGGGAAAATTTGGAGCCGACAGGATCATCAACGCATGCAATGGGGCCATCCAGGGTTTCGACAGCCAGGCTTTCACCTCCGTTATAGCCGGCATCGCCCAAAAGGAAAATGCCGTGGTGGTGGTCCTTTCCAACAACAATACAGGCAAAGCCATCGCCCCGCGGCTTTCGGTAAAACTCAAAGCCGGCCTCGGGTCGGGGGTAAGCAAACTTCCTTCCTCCGTCAACCCTTTCGTGGTTTATAAAAAGGTCTTTTCAGGGAATGCCTATGCCAATTTTGTCATCAACTCTGAAATAAAGATACTGACACTGGCCCAGAACTCTTTTGAACTGGTCGAAATGAATAAAAATGCGGCCATATCCGAGGTTCAGGTTGAATGGAACCAGGCTGGCGTTAAAACACAGGTCCTCGAGGTACAGAAACAGGATGGCAAGATTTTACTGACGGATGCAGATATCGTGGTTTCCGGCGGCCGCGGGATGAAATCGCCCGACAACTGGGGACCGATCGTGGAGTTTGCCGAATTGCTTGGCGCTGCCACTGCCTGTTCACGACCTGTCTCCGATGAAGGCTGGAGGCCACACGAAGAACATACCGGCCAGACCGGAAAAATCATTGCACCCAACCTCTATTTTGCCATTGGTATCTCCGGCGCTACCCAGCACCTGGCGGGGGTAAGCTCTTCCAAATTCATTGTGGCGATCAATACCGATAAGGATGCACCCATTTTTTCTGCCGCCCAGTACGGGATTGTTGGCGACGCCAGCAAGGTGCTGCCTAAGCTTGTAGCGGCATATAAGGAAATTAAGGGGAAATAGGTCCATTATGGTTAAACAGATCATTTTTGCGGTAACGCTGCTCGTAACCATAGCTGTTTTCACCTTTACCATTCAACGCATCATCCGTTATTTCAAACTGACGAGGAGGGCTTTTGCGGTACGCGACCTGGGTAAACGGTTTTGGGTAATGTTTGAGGTTGCCTTTGTACAGACAAAAATTTTCCGCAAACCCGTTATCGGTCTTTTCCATGCCCTGGTGTTCTGGGGCTTTTGCGTCATTGCCTTCGGCAGTATCGAGATGATCATCGACGGTCTTTTCAGAACCGACCATTTTTTATCGATCCTTGGCCCTGTTTATACCCTTATTGTCGCTTCGGGCGACATTTTCGGTTTGGTGGTTGCCGTCTGTATCGCGATATTCCTGGCCCGCCGCCTGTTTTTTCACATCCGCAGGTTTGAAGGGACCGAGATGAAGAAGGTCTCCCATATGGATGCCAACATTGCCCTCACCATGATCCTCATCCTGATGATCTCGCTGCTGGGAATGAATATGGCCTTTGTAGCGATCCATACGGGCGCTGAAGCGGGCACTCCCGGGATCTACCCGGTAAGCCGCATGTTTGCCGGTCTCTTCAGCAGCATGCCTGCCGGACAGATAAACATGGTTTACGAATGCTGCTGGTGGCTTCATATCCTGATGATATTTGTTTTTGCCAATGTACTTCCTTACTCCAAACATTTCCATGTTTTCATGTCGATTCCCAATGTGTTCCTGTCGAGGCTGGAACCGCTCGGGAAATTGCCAAACATGGACAACATCACCCGTGAAGTTAAGTTGATGCTGAACCCGGAGAGTATCGCTGACATGGCTGCCGGGGAACCTGTCATCGAACGGTTTGGCGTTAAGGACATTGAAGATGTTTCCTGGAAAAATTACTTTGATTCGCTCTCCTGCACCGAATGCGGGCGTTGTACATCGGTTTGCCCCGCCAACCTTACCGGGAAGCTGTTGTCGCCGCGCAAGATCATTATGAATGTGAGGGCCAGGATGAAAGAAAAGGGTCCCGGACTGGTAAAGGAGGGGATGAGTTATTCGGATAAAAAATCATTGCTCCGGGATTATATCACGGAGGAGGAATTGTGGGCCTGTACCACGTGTAACGCCTGTGCAAAGGAATGCCCCATCAATATCAACCATCCCACGCTCATCATTGACATGCGCAGGTACCTGGTGATGGAAGAGGCATCTGCGCCAAGCGGGATCAAATGGATATTTGGGAACATTGAAAATAATGGCGCCGCATGGCAGTTCTCCGCGGAGGATCGCCTGAAATGGGCGCAGGATCTGGTGATCCATGTAAACTAACAAGAACTGCCCCTGCTATGAAAGTTGTTAAAGTCGATGTCCCCGTTATGGCCGATCTGCATGCCAGGGGAGAACATCCTGAATATTTGTTCTGGGTGGGATGTGCCGGGGCCTTTGATGACCGATACCAGAAAGTCGCCCAGGCATTTGCGAAGATATTGACGTTCCTTGACATCAGTTATGCAGTGCTTGGAAAAGAGGAGTCGTGTACCGGCGATCCTGCGCGCAGGGCCGGGAACGAGATGCTTTACCAGATGCAGGCCCTTCAGAATATCGCACTCTTTGAATCCTATGGCATCAGGAAAATAATCACCATCTGCCCTCATTGCTATAATATTTTTAAAAATGAATACCCAGATCTCGGGGCCGGGTTTGAGACGATCAATTACCTTCAGTTCCTGGATCAGTGTTTTTTAACAGGGAAGATAAAACCGGGAATGCTCACAAACAGTAATGTGTGCATAACCTATCACGACCCCTGCTACCTGGGCAGGGCCAATGACATCTATTTTGAGCCGCGTTCGATCCTGAAAAATCTCACCACCAACCTGGTTGAGATGGAGCGGAATAAAAGTTTCGCCTTTTGCTGCGGCGGCGGCGGAACCCAGATGTTCAAGGAGGCTGAAAAAGGGAATAAGGAGGTTTATACCGAACGCACGGAAGAGGCGTTGAGAACTGATGCTAAAATCATCGCAACGGCCTGTCCCTTCTGCATGACGATGCTTACCGACGGAATAAAGAATAAAAACAGGGAAGAGGATATAAAAAACTTTGATATTGCCGAACTGATTGTACAATCGCTAAATCTATAACAAATTAAACCAATGGAAATGGAGAACAAGAAAGTACTTAAAAGTGGTGAGTTTCTCGTTGATGAAATTGAAGCCGGGGATATTTTCATTCCCGAAGAATTCAATGAAGAGCAGAAGATGATTGCACAAACCATTCAGGACTTCCTGGATACCGAACTTTATCCGAATATCGAACAGATCGATTCTCCGGATATCAACCTGATGAAAAGCACCCTGAAGAAAGCCGGGGAACTGGGTTTGATGGGTATCTCCATTCCGGAAGAATACGGCGGGTTCGGGCAATCATTCGTCACCCAGATGCTGGCAGCCGAAACCATCGGCGCCGGCCATTCGTTCTCTGTTGCATTTATGGCGCATACGGGTATCGGCACCCTGCCCATCATGTATTATGGTAATGAAGAACAACGCCAGCGGTATGTAACGCGCCTCGCCAGCGGCGAGCTGATCGGCGCCTATTGCCTGACGGAACCGGGTGCCGGAAGTGACGCAAACTCCGGAAAAACCAGTGCAATCCTCTCCGAGGACGGCAAACACTATATCCTGAACGGGCAGAAAATGTGGATCACCAATGCCAACTTTGCCGATACCCAGGTGGTCTTTGCCAAAATCGACAAGGACAGGGTTTTAAGTGCATTTATTGTTGAACGCGATTATCCGGGGGTTGTCATTAACCCCGATGAACATAAAATGGGGATTAAAGGCTCCTCCACCGCCCAGATCTTCTACAACGATGTCAAGGTTCCTGTTGAAAACCTGATCGGCAACAGGGGGGAAGGATTCAGGATTGCCCTGAGTATCCTGCACATGGGACGTATCAAACTTGGCGCCAATGTATTGGGGGCCTCCAAAAAGGCCATCATCGACTCGGTGAAATATGCCAATGAACGTAAACAATTTGGCGTTTTTATCTCGACTTTCGGTTCCATCAAGCACAAGCTCGCCGAACAGGTGATCAAAACCTTTGCCCTGGAATGTTCCATTTACCGCCTCAGCAAGGATATCGACGACCTGATTGAAAAGAACAAGGCCTCCGGAATGGATAAGGGAAAGGCCTCCGTTGAAGGAATCAGCCATTATGCAGTTGAGGCCGCCATCCTGAAGGTTTATGGATCCGAGGTCCTTGATTTTATCATTGACGAAGCAGTCCAGATCCACGGAGGTATGGGTTATTCTGCAGAGATGGCTGTTGAAAGAGGTTACCGCGATTCAAGGATCAACAGGATCTTCGAAGGCACCAACGAGATCAACCGCCTGCTGGTGGTTGATACAGCCATGAAAAGAGCCATGAAGGGAGATTTCGATCTTTTTGGCAAGGCCGATGCCCTGGTTGCCAACCTCGATAACCTGACCGATAATAAAAACGAGGGCGAAAGCTATTTTGAGGAAAAACTCAGGAACATCAAGAATTTTAAGAATCTAATCCTCATTATTATCCAGGGCGCCTCGAAATTTTTCGACAAGAAACTGATCATGGAACAGGAGGTTTTGAATAATCTTACCGACATGATCATGGAAACCTATGTCGCCGAAGCGATGACCCTTAGGATCAAGAAGATGGAACTTCTCGGGCTCAACCATTCCGATCTTTACCGCCAGATGCTGGATGTCTTCATTTATGATGCAGCAGATAAAATCAGGAAACCGGCCCAGGATGCCATCAATTCCTTTGCCGGTGCCGACAGCATCCTGAAATATAAGAGAGTTGCCGGGGTACTTACAACCGTTGCAGACATCAACGTGAAGGAGGCGCGCAGAAGTATTGCCGACAAACTGATCGAGGATAATTGTTATAAATTCTAGATTTTTATTAATTTCGCAAGAACCAAAAACAAATTGACGATCCTCATCTCAAATATTTTCGCAATTTTACTTGCCAGGCCCGACAGAGACGGCGTACTGGACGGAGGTATGGTTAACTTCATGACAGTTATCATCTCCATCTGCGTACTATTGCTGGTACTGATATTTATGAGGCAACGGGTAACCCTGCTCATCAGGCTCTGGTATTATTCGCTGGTCTATGGCCGTTACAGCCATGAATTCCTGACATTCTTCAAGACCAGCAATCTCCGGAGTCCCATCAACGGGTGTATCAAGGATGAGATTTCAGTTCACCTGCTGGTCTTTGTTAACAAGATCAAGAATTCACTGGAATTTCAAACTTCCACCCTGATCGATTATGGCCGGATTCCCTTTATGACAGGCAATAAACAACTGTTTAAGAGTAAAGGGAAGCCGGATTGCATGAAGGTCATTACCATTAACGACGTGAAATTAATGGTAGCAGGATATAACGAAACGTTGCAGGGAATGAAGATGAGATCCCTCTTCTTCTTCGTAAACGGCTCTTTTGTGATGGGGGAGTTCCTGTTCTCCGAGTTGCTTCGGCTTAAACCGGGAAACCTTGTCGGAACGCTGTCGTCAAAATACCTGAACGGTATCCCTGTTGATAAAGATGTTTTTTATATCACCGATACAAAGGGAAACCGTTTGAACTATGAAAACAACGGGTTTTCAATTTCCATCAAATATTTTTATGGCAACGACCCGGCAACGAATAACTTCCTTTCCACATTGCTTGCCAATGGAGACTTCCCGGAAGTTGAACTAAATGATTCGGTAAAAAATGACCTGCTAGATCTCTTCTGATTTTTCAGCCAGGTTCACATTTACAACCACCTCATCTTTTGCTGCGTCATAGTCAACCGTGATAACGTCACGATCCGTTAACTTGGTTTTGATGATCTCCTCTGCCAGGGTATCTTCCACGTATTTCTGAATGGCACGCTTGAGCGGACGGGCACCAAACTGGGCATCCCAGCCCTTTTCAGCGATATAGTCCTTGGCTGCCGGTGTAATCAAGATCTGGTACCCAAGTTCCTTTGTTCTTTTGAACAAATGCTGAAGTTCGATATCGATGATCTTATGGATGTCCTCACGTTCAAGGGAGTCAAAGATCACCACATCATCGATACGGTTGATAAACTCGGGAGCAAAGGCTTTTTTCAGTGCATTCTCAATTACCCCCCTTGCATAGTCGCTGCTGGCAGCCTGTTTGGCTGATGTTGCAAAACCAACTCCCTGGCCAAAATCCTTCAGCTGCCGTGAGCCGATATTGGAGGTCATAATCACGATGGTGTTTTTGAAATCCACCCTCCGGCCGAAACTATCGGTAAGCATGCCGTCATCCAACACCTGGAGCAACAAATGGAATACATCAGGATGTGCTTTTTCAATTTCATCCAGCAGCACGATCGAGTAGGGGCGGCGGCGGATCTTCTCGGTAAGCTGACCTCCCTCTTCATAACCTACATACCCCGGAGGGGCGCCGATGAGACGGGAAACAGCGAATTTTTCCATGTATTCGCTCATGTCGATCCGTACCAGTGCATCTTCCGTATCAAACAGGTATTTTGACAACACCTTGGCAAGGTGCGTTTTACCTACTCCGGTAGGGCCCAGGAAAATAAAGGTCCCGATGGGTTTGTTGGGATCCTTGAGCCCGGCACGGTTCCTGCGGATGGCTTTAACCACCTTTTTGATAGCGTCATTCTGGCCGATAACCGAATTTTCAAGTTCGGCCTCCATATTGATGAGCCTGTCACTCTCATTTTTGGCGATCCGCTGTACCGGGATGCCCGTCATCATGGCAACGACCTCGGCAACATTTTCCTCGGCAACCGTCTGGCGGTTCAATTTGGCATTCTCTTCCCATTTTTTCTTTTCCCGCTCGAGACTCTCCTGGAGTTTGCGCTCCGTATCGCGGAGATCGGCTGCCTCTTCAAATTTCTGGCTGTTGATGGCCGACATTTTCCGTTTCCGGGTATCTTCAATCTGGGTTTCAACGGTGATGATCTCCTCGGGAACGTTGATATTGGAGATATGAACCCGCGCCCCTGCCTCATCCAGCGCATCGATCGCCTTGTCGGGCAGGTACCTGTCGGTGATATACCGGTTGGTGAGCATAACACAGGCCTTGATGGCATCCTCCGTGTACTTTACCAGGTGGTGATCTTCATATTTTTCCTTGATATTATTCAGAATTTCAACCGTCTCCTCCGGGGAGGTAGGATCTACGAGCACCTTCTGAAAACGACGTTCCAGTGCGCCATCCTTTTCAATATACTGACGATACTCATCCAGGGTGGTGGCCCCGATGCACTGGATATCTCCGCGTGCAAGGGCAGGTTTGAACATATTGGAAGCATCGAGCGAACCGGAAGCATTGCCGGCGCCGACGATGGTATGGATCTCATCAATGAACACAATGATATTGGGGTTTTTCTCCAGTTCATTGAGTACCGCTTTCATCCGTTCTTCGAACTGTCCCCGGTATTTTGTCCCTGCTACCAGCGAGGCAAGGTCGAGGGAGACCAGCCGCTTGTTGAAGAGTGCGCGGGAAACTTTCCGCTGAACGATTCTCAGTGCCAGCCCCTCGGCGATGGCCGATTTACCGACACCCGGTTCCCCGATAAGGATCGGGTTGTTTTTTTTGCGACGGCTTAAAATCTGGGCGATCCGCTGCAACTCCTTTTCCCTGCCTACGATGGGATCAAGACGGCCCTCTTCGGCTGCCTTGGTAATATCGCGGCCGAAGTTGTCAAGCACCGGCGTTTTTGACTTTGAATCCTGCGTCTTCTTGGGGTTTCCTCCGCTGAAGCCCTTGCCCCCCTCATCGGGATCCTCATCGTCATCATCCTTGGGCAGGATATCCTGCGGGTCAAACCTCGTCTCCTCGCTGCCATTGGATAGGATGGCCTTAAGTTCTTCCTTTACAACATCATAGGTGACACCATATACAGAAAAGGTCTTGGTCACAAGATTGTTTTCGTCCTTGAGGATCGCCAGTAACAGGTGCTCGGTACCGATCATTTCGCTGTTAAAAAGTTTCGCTTCCAGGTAGGTGATCTTCAGGGCACGTTCCGCCTGCTTGATCAGCGGGAGGTTTTCGCCGCCGGCCGGTTTTTCCTTGTGGCTGGCAACTGCCAGCTCAACCTTTTTCTTGATCTCGCCGAGGTCTATCCCGAGATTCCGCAGTATGCGGATTGCAAGACCTTCGCCTTCCCGGATAATTCCTAATAAGAGATGTTCCAGACCTATATAATCATTGCCTAAACGCTGAGCCTCCTCGCGGCTGTATATCAGGACGTCTTTGACACGTTGAGAGAATTTTGCTTCCATTGTCGTTGAATTAGCTTGATGATAATGCACCTGACAAAAATCGAACCATAATTGATAACCTGCAAAATTGTCAAGGTCTTCAAAAGTACGATCGAAATCACTCATTTATTGCATCAGACCCTTTATTTATTAACAGTTTCATGTTAGTAAGAGTATAAAATAATTCAGGATCGGGCCATGGTTTCCACGCAGATTTTTGTTACCTTCGTAGCTGTTAAAGGTATAATTTATCTACCTGAAAATTAAGTAAATAACTAATGGTGCGAGACGAAATGGAATCGGGAGAAAAAATAGTTCAGGTCAATATTGAAAATCAGATGAAAACCGCCTACATTGATTACTCAATGTCGGTAATTGTTCAGCGTGCACTGCCCGATGTGCGGGACGGATTGAAGCCGGTTCACCGGAGAGTGCTTTTTGGCATGTATGAATTGGGGGTACTCGCCAACCGGGCGTATAAGAAATCGGCCAGGATCGTAGGGGAGGTGCTTGGAAAATATCATCCTCACGGGGATACCTCCGTGTATGATGCCATGTGCCGCATGGCACAGGATTGGAGTTTGCGTTACCCGCTGGTCGACGGCCAGGGGAACTTCGGATCGATGGACGGCGACAACCCTGCCGCCATGCGTTATACGGAAGCGCGCCTGCAGAAGATCGCCGAAGAGATGGTCGCCGATATTGAAAAAGATACCGTTGAGTTCCAGCTGAATTTTGATGATACCCTGAAAGAGCCTACCGTAATGCCTTCACGCATCCCGAACCTCCTGATCAACGGGGCTTCCGGCATTGCCGTCGGTATGGCTACCAACATGGCGCCGCATAACCTGAGTGAAGTTGTCGACGGAATTATCGCCTATATCGACAACCGTGACATTACCATAGCCGAATTGATGCAGTTCATCAAAGCTCCTGATTTTCCTACCGGAGGAACCATTTATGGTTATGACGGGGTAAAAGATGCCTTTGAGACGGGCAGGGGCCGCATCGTCATGCGCGGGGAGACCAAAATAGAACAGGACAAGCACGGCAGGGACATGATTATCGTCAACTCCGTTCCCTACCAGGTCAACAAGGCGGAGATGATCAAAAAAACCGCCGACCTTGTCAACGATAAAAAACTAGAAGGAATCTCCGATATCCGCGACGAGTCGGACCGCAGCGGGGTGCGCATTGTATATGAACTGAAGCGCGACGCCATTACCAACGTGGTGCTGAACAAATTGTTCCAGATGACCGCCCTGCAGACATCATTCAATGTCAACAATATTGCCCTGGTCAAGGGGCGCCCTGTCATGCTTACCCTGAAGGACATGATTGTTCATTATGTGGAGCATCGTCATGAAGTGGTCATCCGCCGCACCAAATTTGAATTGTCGGAGGCGTTGAAGAGGGCCCATATCTTAGAAGGGTTGCTCATCGCACTCGATAACCTCGATGCGGTAATCACCCTGATCAGGTCATCCCAGACGCCTGACGAGGCACGTATCGGACTGATGACCAGTTTTGGCCTCAGTGAAATCCAGGCCAAGGCCATCCTGGAAATGCGTCTGCAACGCCTCACCGGGCTGGAACGTGACAAAATCAGGGATGAATACAATGAACTGATGAAACTCATTGATTTCCTGAGGGGCATTCTTGCCGATGAAGGTCTACGGATGAATATCATCAAGGATGAATTAAGGGAAGTCAAGGAAAAATACGGCGACGGGCGTAAATCACACATTGAATATGCCGCATCCGATTTCAGGATTGAAGATACCATTGCCGATGAGAATGTGGTCATCACCATCTCCCATATGGGTTATATCAAGCGGACCGCACTTACAGAATACAGGGTTCAGAACAGGGGAGGACGCGGGGTGAAGGGATCGGACATCCGGGATGAGGATTTCCTGGAACATCTCTTTGTTGCCACCAACCATAACTACCTTTTATTCTTCACGGAAAAGGGTAAATGTTTCTGGCTCAGGGTATATGAAATCCCGGAAGGGGCAAAGACATCCAAGGGCAGGGCGATCCAGAACCTGGTGAACATCGAGCCCGACGACAAGGTCAGGGCCTTCATCAATGTCATCAACCTGAAGGATGAAGATTACATTACCTCCAACTTCATCATTTTAGCAACCAAAAAAGGAACCATCAAGAAGACCTCGCTCGAGGCCTATTCGCGGCCGAGGCTCAACGGCATCAATGCCATCACCATTAATGAAGGCGACCAGCTGCTTGAGGCCAGGCTGACCCAGGGAACCGATGAGGTCGTGATGGCGCTGCGCTCGGGCAGGGCGATCAGGTTCAACGAAAAGACCGTACGCCCGATGGGCCGCAACGCGGCAGGGGTAAGGGGAATTTCCATTCCCGGGGCCGATGACGAGGTCGTGGGCATGATCTGTATCCCGACAGATACCAAGCGGGAGGTGCTGGTTGTTTCAGAGAACGGTTACGGGAAACGGTCCGACCTCGACGACTACCGCATCACCAACAGGGGAGGGAAGGGGGTGAAGACCCTGAATATCACCGAGAAAACAGGAGCTGTCATAGCCGTTAAAGATGTAACGGATAGTGACGACCTGATGATCATCAACAAATCGGGTGTGATTATCCGCATGGCTGTTGCAAACTTAAGGGTCATGGGGAGGGCCACGCAGGGTGTCAGGCTGATCAAGATTGATGAAGGAGATTCCATCGCAGCAGTGGCCAAGGTGGATGTGGAAGATGCAGAAGAGGTGGCCGAAGAGCAGATCACCGACACCATGAACGGTTCATTGGATAACGAAAGTGAAAATTCAGAAGGGCCTGTTGTGAATGAAAAAACAGATGACCAGGATTCTGAAAATTAATTTGTTCTAAGTTACATAAAATCAGCTGGTATTTTTTATCTTTGCCGGCTAAAAATCAACAAAACAAAATCATACTAACCAACAAACCAATGAAAAAAGCCTTGTTATTCCTGGTATTGGTAACCTCCTTTACCTTTGCTTTCGGACAGAAAAGTGTTCGTCAAACCGCCTCCAATTATCTGAAAGATCAAAAATTAGATAAGGCATTGGAAGCCATCAACCAGTGCATCCTGGATCCGAGTACGGCACAGGACAGCAAGACGTGGTTCCTCAGAGGAAATATTTACCTTGGTATTGCCAATTCCAAGGATGAGAAAATCAGGAATCTTGATCCGAATCCCCTGGCCAAAGCGATGGAATCCTATAAAAAATCGCTTGAATTTGATCCCAAAAAGGAGAATCCCAAGAAGGAGTATTTCGCAGAGATCATGGCTAATGTTGACAAACAGTACCGTTCTTTCTTCGACACTGCCATCGCCAAATACAACAAGAAGAATTACCGCGAAGCGATGATTAACTTTGGTAAATCGGCGGAAGTGCTGGAAACGGTAAATGTGATCGATACCCTGAGTTTACTGAATGGTGCATTGTGTGCCGGGTTGGCGAATGAGAAAAAAATTGAAAAGGAATATTACCTCAAGTTACTTGTAGGAAATTATAGGTCACCTAGCGTATATAGCATTATATCAGATCTTTACCTGAAAGAAAAAGACTCAGCAAATGCTTTTAAATATATCCGGATGGGGTTGAAGCAATATCCTAACAATATGACGCTGTTTAACAGCGAGATCAACATTTACCTTACCTACAACATTGTCGACAAGGCTATGAGCAATCTGAACATTGCAGCCAAGAAAGACACCTCCAATTATTCAATTCCATTTGCGCTGGGAACCCTGTATGACAATATCGCCAACGATACCAGCAAATCTGTTGCCCAGAGGGAAGAGGCCTTTGTAAACGCAGGAAAATCCTATGCGAAGGCATTGCAGTTAAAACCTGATTATTTTGATGCCGCCTTTAACCTTGGTGCGCTGAACCTGAACAAAGCTTCCGACATCCTGGTGAAGGCCAATAATCTTCCGCCGGATGCATCGGCAGAATTTGCAAAGATGAAAAAGGAGGCCGACAGCTATCTTGCCAAGGCGATGCCGCACCTGGAAAAGGCGCTGGAAATCCAGCCGACCGATGTCAACGCCATGAATGCCTTGCGCCAGATCTACACACGGTTAAATCTAGCCGACAAGAAAAAGGCCCTGCAGGACAAGATCAACGCCATCCAGAAGAAATAGGGGAATTAACCCATAAAATCAGGAGATGTTGGAAGATAGCATCTCCTGATCTTTTTAGATTTTCTATTTAACATAATATTAATTATAAGACAATTTGAAAAGTATATATATTTGATAATCATTCACTTATTATTTTTGAAAATGACCAAATATGGTTGAATATGGCAAACCAATATCGAAATATCAGGGAAAATTCAAGACAACGAACAGAGAACGAACAACATGCAATCCTGCAAACTCGCGCATGATTGCAGGATTTTATGATAAAGAACAGATATACAGAATATTAACATTTACAGTTTAAGAATGAGAAAAATAACTTTAACTCATGTAGAAGGACCTGAAGGAAACAGTTTCTACAGAGAAAGGAATTGTTATAGTATCGCCCTGGGAAATGGCGTTATTGCCGGATGGTCCAGTGACCGTTTGGCAAATGATTTCATGGTTAAAATAAATCAAGACCTGAATTACATGCTCGTCACACTTAACCAAATCCTTATTGAGACTTACTCCCATTACCGGAAAGTATGGTTTTATGTGACCAACTTTCCGGATCACTCTGCAATTGAAAGGGCAATTGTGAGTGAATTCTCTTCCATTGACCGATGTTTGGAATTAGCTACAACCCGTGGACACTTTGAAAATGGTAATCATATGGTATTCAGGCATTTATTTACTTCACTGAATAGCCTTGATGAAATTTTATGTAATCTTCAAAAAGTTGAAAAATACTGCAAACACTACGTTGAAGTGCGGATGCTCCAGGTTTTTCGGGATAGAATTGAGTATGTGCGGACTGATCTAAAGAGCCTTGGTCAAGGTGAAGGGAATGTGGAAATGCGCACTGGACCAGTTAACGGAAAATCTATTAATGTTCATTAAAAACAACAACTATGAACAACTGGAAATCATATTTGGATGGATTTGTTGCCTTTATGAAAATTGAACGGTCCTTGTCACTTAAAACTGTTGAAGGATACTCTCATGATATTTGGAAATTGAAAAATTATCTTGACGTTAAAAAAATAGAAATTCTACCCGAGAAAGTTGAGGTTAAACATCTTAGGGGTTTTATTAACTGTATCAACCATGAGGGCATTACAGCCCGTACTCAGGCTCGGGTCATGACTGGTGTCAGGGCATTTTTTAATTACTTGTTGTTAGAAAATATAGTCAGGCAAAACGTTGCAATGTTGATAGATTTGCCAGTTATCGGCCTGCGGTTGCCTGTGATGCTGAGTGTTACGGAAATCGACAGGATGATAAAAAACATCGACTTCAATGTTCCTGAAGGGAGAAGAAACAAGGCAATTGTCGAAACCCTTTATGGATGTGGCCTTCGAGTTTCTGAACTGATTGATTTGAAAATTTCTGAATTATTTTTTCGGGAAGGATACATTAAGGTGACTGGGAAAGGTGACAAGGAACGGATTGTTCCTATCGGATCGGTTGCTATCAACGAAATCAGTGAATATTTGAAGGTCGATCGGCAAAAACTAACCATTAAGAAAAAGCATGAAAATTTTGTATTCCTAAATAGAAACGGTTCCTCTCTTTCTCGGGAAATGGTATTTATTATTGTTCATCAATTGTCGGTTCTGGCAGGAATAAAAAAACAGATAGGTCCTCACACTTTACGCCATTCTTTTGCTTCACACCTGCTAGAAGGTGGCGCCGATTTAAGGTCTATTCAAGAGATGATGGGACATGCTTCCATTGTCACTACTGAAATCTATACGCATATAAACAAAGAACATCTCAGGAATGCTATAATTACTTTTCATCCTCGGAATTTCTAATAGGTAATTGTCGAAATATTTTGCCGTATACTGCTTAAAACGATCACCCGGCAATGCAG
>SESG01001256.1_pt1 | contig 75907 bp, 50 predicted proteins | sample 3171421 | NCBI WGS metagenome assembly SESG01 (sample SAMN10866946, study PRJNA518727) | freshwater metagenome | biome: subpolar coniferous forest; feature: holomictic lake; material: water; isolation source: holomictic Lake 227, 6 m and 8 m depth | place: Canada: near Kenora, Ontario | collected...
GTCGAATTGAATTGATAATATATTAATCTGGAAACTCATCATAATTTGTGGAATACTATCATGTAGTTTGACCTGGCTGGTGCGTTCCTGGGCAATCAGGAAAGCGGTACTTGATCATCCTAATGAGAGAAGCTCTCACACTATCGCAACACCACGAGGCGGAGGAATCGCGCTTGCAATCAGCTGGTTTATCGGACTTATTGTCTTGTTTTGGCAAAATGGGATTCCGTCACCATTGTTCTTTGCATTGCTCTGTGGATTGCCGGTCTCGGTGATAGGACTCATAGATGATATGATGACGATCACACCCAAAATCCGACTTCTGATTCAATTGGCTGCCGCAACTGCGGCAATCATTTTTTTAGGCGGAATGCAACAGTTGGATTTGGGGTTTATGATGATTTCAATTCCTTTGGTACTAAGTATTGCTGCGGTTGTCGGAATCGTTTGGTTTACCAATCTGTTTAACTTTCTCGATGGGATCGATGGATATATCAGCCTGGAAGTTATCTTTATTGGCCTGGCTGTTTATTTCTTGTTTGGTGCAGCATTGCCCTTACTGATGGCTGCTGCTACACTGGGATTTTTATTGTGGAACTGGCAGCCGGCAAAGATCTTTATGGGAGATGTTGGCAGTACTCTGTTGGGCTTTTCTGTTGCTGTTTTGGGGATATATTATCAGAATGTTAATTTGGTTTCAATCCCTGTTACATTGATTCTGACATCGGTTTTTTGGTTTGACGCGACAGTGACATTGTTCAGACGAATGCTGAATAAAGAGAGTCTTCATCTGGCACACCGGAAACATGCCTATCAGCGGATTGTACAGGCAGGATTTAGTCACCAGAAAACAGTGATCTGGGCGTTTGTGCTGAATCTTTTTGGGCTGGGATTGGTGCTGATCGCCAATAGATATGCAAATTATGGATGTTTGTTTTTGCTCCTGGATTTGCTGATGCTGATGCTAGTGATGAAGTTTGTTGATGGGAAGAAAGCGTTTCGGTAGCTGAGCACGAAACCGGATATGAGAGAACATGCTGTACTTATTCCAGACGACCTGTAAAACTTGTTTTCCATGAAGTGTTTCCTGACCCAAAACAAGCAATTTCCTGGGAAAAACAAATCAAAGGTTGGTCAAGAAATAAGAAAAAAGCTTTGATTGATGGGGATTATGCCAAATTGCAAGAGTTTGCCATGTGTCTTAATGTTACTTCACAGATGCAGCATGGCATATATGCGCATCGGCACATTTGTAAATAATTAAACAATTTAAGTATGTTTCTTCTTGTGTGTTGATTTGATTTTGTTTACGTTTGTGGGAAAGTTAGTTCCTGTAGAAAAATTGCTTCGGTAGATATGTCTCCATTGATATAATTTTAAAGTAATAATGAAAAAGCGGTTTTACGATTTTGTTTCCGGCAGATATATGCCACGATGGCTGGTCCTGGTCTTCGACCTGAGCGTTGCGCTCATCACATTTTACATGGCTTATTTGTTGCGCTTCAACCTGGATATTATAGCAGCTGACAATGCCATTAACCTCGATGTATGGCTGCTGATCACCCCGGTATTTCTTTGTAGTTTCCTGATCATCAGGCCCTTTGCAGGTATCCTGAGACATAGTACAACCAGTGACGTGGTGAAAATCATCATCGCCATCAGTGCCGGGTCAATGTTTATTTTTACCGCCTCATTCCTGTCCAGGAGTTTTACACTTCCCCTGGTTTTTAATATTCCTTTGTCAGTGGTCATTATCCACTATGCCCTGGCGAACCTCGTGCTTGTAGCCTCGAGGCTGATCATCAAAACAGTTTTCCTGGATTATATGATGGAGAGACAGCGTCATAAGGACTTACACCAGGTGATGATTTATGGCGCAGGTCAATTGGGACAAATTGCACGGGATGTTATGCTGGCTGATAGCATGACGCAGATAAACCTGGTGGGTTTTATCGACGACAATACTTTTTTGCAAGGGAAGCGATTGGGAGATATCCCTGTATATTCTCCTGAGAAAGCCTTTGGTAAAATTATTGATCAGTATAAAGTCAATGAGATCATCCTGGCGATCAGCAAGGATAAGATCAGCATGAAACGGAAGCGTGCGTTTATTGACCTCTGCCTGCAGCATAGCCTGGTGATCAAGGAAATCCCGCCTGTGCATAGCTGGATTAACGGGGAATTAAATCTGAAAATGATCCGTAAGGTTCGGATTGATGATCTTCTGGAGAGAGATGCGATAAAGTTAGATGTAAATAATATTCGTGAAGGGCTTCAGGAGTCGACGATACTTGTCACGGGTGGTGCCGGCTCTATCGGCTCAGAGATCGTGCGGCAATTGCTGGCTTTTCATGCAAAAAGAGTGATATTGCTCGACCAGGCTGAGACACCGCTGTATGATATCAGGAATGAGATTTTAAGCAATCATCCCGACGCTCAGGTTGACCTGGTGATTGCCGACGTATCGAATCAGAATCGGCTTCGATCGGTGTTTGAGAAATTCAGGCCGGATATCGTCTTTAATGCCGCTGCCTACAAGCATGTCCCCATGATGGAAGATCATCCGTATGAGGCCATTAATATCAACGTACGGGGCACGAAATACCTGGCTGACCTGGCTGTGGAATTCGGGGTGAAGAAATTTGTGATGATTTCGACAGACAAGGCGGTGAATCCAACCAATGTGATGGGAGCCTCGAAACGGATCTGTGAGATGTACATTCAGTCTCTGGTGCATCAGAATGGAATAAAGACTCAGTTTATCACGACACGTTTTGGCAATGTGCTGGGATCAAATGGATCAGTGGTGCCTATGTTTAAGAAACAGATCGAAGAAGGCGGGCCGATTACGGTCACGCATCCCAAGATCACCCGTTATTTCATGACGATCCCAGAGGCTTGTCAGCTCGTCCTGGAAGCTGGCTTTATGGGCAAAGGCGGTGAGATTTACCTCTTCGACATGGGTGAGCCGGTTGTGATCTATGAGATGGCCAAGAAAATGATCAGGCTATCAGGGCTTACCTACAAAAAGGATATTGATATTGTATTCACCGGATTACGCCCGGGAGAGAAGTTATACGAAGAACTCCTGGCGACTGCAGAAGATACCCTCCCGACGCACAATGAGAAAATCATGATCAGCAATGTCGTGGTTCACGAATATGACAAGGTGAATGCACAGATCACAGCGATGCTCGAAGCCCTGGATCAGGAGACTGACGAAGCGCTTGTAAGCAGGATGAAAGAGATCGTCCCGGAATATGTGTCGGAGAACTCGAGGTTTTGTTCTCTGGATGGGAAGGGTTTGGAGTTAGGAGTTAGTGGGGGGGCGCCTAAATTCTAATCACAGTGAAGAAGGTTCTGGGGGCAAATAAAATCCCTCATCAGATTTACGAGTTCCCAAACGTCTAAGGTTTTTATAAATCCCTGCGCCCTTGTGCCTTTGCGAGAAAGAAAAACATCTCACGCAGAGGCGCAAGGACGCATGGAGTTTTTATTTTAGGATAGTTTTCTCAAGATAGGGAATTAGTTTCCCGGCGACATCTTTAAAATCCTAACAATTTGTAATTTGGTCCTTGTGAAAATTTCTGATGACAGTCGGGTAAATACTTTTGAAAGCTTTATAAATCAAGGCAATTCCTTATTTAAGGATCAAGCTCTTTGTATAGGTTCTGCAAGCGATGTGATTTTAAGTTATCGTCAATGCCTTGATTTAATTAAACGTGCTTCAGCAAAGCTTTCGGAAGCGGGAATTATGAAAGGAGATAAGGTGCTTAGTTATACACCTTTGTCTTTAGAGTCTGTTTTATTGTGTTGGGCTTGTTTATATTGTGGCGTAATTTTCGTTCCGGTTGATCATAATTGGCCAAAGATCCTGCTTACATTAATATTAGATGAAACGTCTCCAAAACTAATCCTAACAGATTCTGTTCGGATTAATAATGTTCAAAGGAAGGAGATTAATCCCAAGATTTTGCTTGTGCAAGCTGAGATTTTAGGCAATAGTCCTCTTTTTCTAGAGTGGATTGGAAATGAAACCGAAGCTGATGTTATGCCTCAAGCAATAGTTGAAAGCAATGATCTTGCAGTAATCCTATATACTTCCGGGTCAACAGGAATTCCTAAAGGTGTTATGTTATCACAAGAGGCATTGCTTAATAGTGGAGCCTTGTTTGCAGCGCATTTTGGGTGGGTGCGTGGAGACATTTTTCTAAACCTGGGTGACTTACATTCCATGAGTGGATTTAGGAATACTTGTTTGGCGCCTGTACATGCAGGCGCTTCTTTTATCATTGCCACTGAGACAGAAAGAAATAATGTGTTGTCTGTTCAGGATTTGGTGGAAAAATTCAGGGTTCATTATCTTGGTGTTGCCCCGACAATGGTTCGCCAGATGAACATTGTCTATTCCGAATCCAGGAAAAATAAACTATCATCGATAAAAGCGATACTTTGTACCGGAGGAATGCTTGCTAAAGATCAGCTTACAGCATTCTATGAGCAATATGAAAAGCCAATATTGAATTATTACGGTTTGACAGAAACAGCTGGTATTTGTTTGGGGCAAAAGGTTGACTCCTTTAATCCACATGACAACAGTATTGGAATAGCAATTGGATGCGAACTTAAAATATTGACAGATCCTGAAATGAATAGTGACAATGACTTTGGAGAATTGTTGGTTAAAAGTGATCAGTTAATGCGTGGGTATTATGGTAAAGAATTGGAAACAGATGAAGTATTGAAAGAGGGCTGGTTTTATAGTGGTGATATTGTGCAAAAAAGGGAGGATGGCTATTATGAGCTCCGGGGAAGGTCGCGCAATATTATAAAAAGCATCAGTTCTGAGTTGATTTATCTGGAGGAAGTTGAGCTCGCAATAGAAGCGATCCCTTTTGTTAGCGAGTGCTGTTGCTGTAGTTTTGCTCAAAATGAAGAAGATGAGAAAATGATCGCCTTTGTCGTAATACAGGATGATTTGGAATTAACTTTACAAGAACTTACAAATAGAATTAGATTAGCTTTAACAGAGAAATTAGGCAAAAACAGATTGCCCTGGTGTTATTATTATATAGATAGTTTCCCACGGAATAGCAGTGGTAAGATACTGAGACCAGAACTAAAAGAAATTTTAAATGGATTTATTGAATCACATCGGAAAGGATATTTTTAATGAGGCATTTCATCAAAAGGGAAACAAGATTTTTGTCGATTTTGGTGATCGGAAATTAAGCTATGGCGCATTTAGAACTGAGCTTAGAAAATATACCACATATTTCAGGAACGAGGGTCTTACAGCAGGACAAAGAGTTGTAATCTCCTCAAGAGATGAATATTTTATATGTTGTTTTTATCTTTCTTTGATTGCCAACGGCATAACAGTCATCCTGCTTGACCCAGACAGCGGGACTGAGCGGGCCAAGGCAATCGTGAATCATACCAAGGCATCCTTTCTTTTTTTGGATGCAGAGATTCAGGAGTTATGGGAAATTCCTGTTGATCAAGACATCCGAGTGATTCCTATTCAGCAGGCCACAGCTGCTAATGTATTTCGGAAGTTATTGCAGAAGGGAAAATCTCAAAATATATTATTCCCGCAATGTGTCGAAAGGCTTGCCGAATCTGACTTTATCCCTCCGGAGGATCCCGAATCAGACGCGTATATTTTGTATACGTCAGGAACAACATCTGCACCAAAAGGAGTCCGTATTTCATACAGGGCCTTGTTGTCACACCTGGACAGCCTTTCCCGGGTTTACCAGATGGATCATGACTCAAAGATCTTCAACAACCTGATACTCTCGCATGCTGATGGAATTGTCCAGGGTCCTTTGCTGGCATTGTACAATGCAGGGACATTATACCGGCCTTTCCCATTTTCCATTCAAAATATTGAAGATGCATTCGATATAATATATCGTGAGAAGATAAATTATTGGATAATGGTTCCAACGATGATGGCTTTGATATACCAGTTCAAAAAGGACGATAAGGATTGCCTGGATCAAGCAGGTTTTCGAAATGTTATTTCCTGTGGTGCAAAATTGGATGCTGTTTTATGGAAACAGTTTGGGGAGAAATTTAACACCAGGATCATTAACGTTTATGGATTAACTGAAACGGTAACCGGTGGAATATATGCAGGACATGATGATAAATCAAATATAATTGGAAGTATTGGGAATGCTGTTGATTGTGACATCAGAATATCAGGTATTCACGATGAAGAAATGGGCATTAACGAGACCGGAGAACTATGGATACGTGGCAGTTTGCTGATGAGCGGATACCTGGATGCTCCTGAAGCCAACCAGGAGGTTTTTGAGGGAGCATGGCTAAAAACCGGGGATATTGGTTACCTGGGTGAGGATGGGTGTTACAGATTGACAGGGCGGAAGAAGCTAATCATCATCTCGGGTGGCGTTAATATTTTTCCGGAAGAGGTAAGCGAGATTATCCGTACACATCCTGCAGTCCAGGATGCAGTGACTTTTGGCATTGAGGACGGGATTTGGGGAGAAATTGTTGCCGCAGCATTGGTTATCAGGGAAAACATAAAGCTTAGTAATGAAGAAATTGTAGCGTTTTGCCGGGAACATATGGAGGAACAGAAGGTACCTTCCAGGGTCTATTTCCTGGAGGCCCTGCCTTATGGAAGATCCGGCAAAGTACAAATGCAATTGCTAAGAGAAAAAGTACTTCAAACGGCTGACAATGGGGTTTCCGAGGCTGAGCCAGTTCAGACATTTCTGCAAATTGTTTCCAAAATTCTTCAATTGCCGCTACACGATCTCAATATGGATCTGCGGTTTGACAACAGTCGTGCCTGGGATTCTATTTCGCACCTTATGTTGGTTGTAGCCATGGAAAAACACTATCAAATCGAATTTACAGCCCTTGAAGTGATGAACGTTAAAAGCCTTGCTGATTTGTTTTCAATTATAAAAGGAAAGCAGTTTGAAGCAAACTGAACAAAAGACCGGAATGCCGCTCTTTCTGTGGCTGGTAAGCGTACTCGTTGCAACAGGATTTCTTGTTTCTGCTTTTTTTTTACTTCAGTTCCGCGACAAAGAATTAGGTATAAAAGGTGTGCAAAATGTCACTGTAACTCAATACACTAATGCCGGAAATGACAGTCTGGACGGGTATTTCCTTGGGACTTCCCTGACAAGTTGCGCCTTAATTCAATATAGAGCCCTGGATAGCCTGATTCGCATTCGGAAAGAAAAATTCAGGTATAAGTTTTTAATCGCACCTGGAGCGACCCTTAAAGATTATAATTACACAATTGATGAAATCAGAAGGTTGAGACCCAAATGTCTTTTTATAGAATCAAATACCGCATGTGTAGATATGAGTGGGCAGGACTCATGGAGTATGATCAATTTTAGGATCAGGATGGCCAGGGTTCCGGTTTATTTATTTGGGATGGGTTTTAATGCGTTGCATCTGTTTAAAAGTTATGTTCCGGCCGATTTTGCTGAACGGCATCGAAAAAAAATCTATTTGGATGAACAGAATCTATTAGACGACTTTGAAGTTGGGAAACGCTTCAGGGTAAGAGATCCCGGGGAATTCCCTCTTTGGGAGAATTTTTTTAAGGAAGCAGGAAGTTTGGGGATTAAAATTTATTTTCTTGATTTGCCCCGTTCCATGGAAGCGGAGCATGGCCTGCCACGAAAATTTTCCGAAAAATTTAAAACCCATATTGCAACATATAATAAACAGTATCATATAGAATATATTCATTTCCCAATCCCTTTGAGAAGGGAAGCTTACTTCATTGACCGGGCTCATTTTAACAGATCGGGAAGTAAAATATACAGCATGTGGTTGACCCACGAATTCGAAACCAGGAAAATAATAACAAGGAGATAATGGATTTTGTTTCTTACATATATTTAGCTTGGATTCTATTGTTTGCAGGGTTTGCATGGATTCCTTCATACAAATATAGTCCGTATGTTTTTGCAGTTTTTGGGATTGTTTTTATTATGATCGCATCCCCGATTTCGGCTGCGGTATTGCTTGCTGAATCCACGCTGGCTTTCGTTGTTGCCCGAAGACATTCTCTTTCACATTGGAGCAGTACTTTTATCAGTGTTTTGTTTGTCTTTTCAGCTTTTCTTTTGTGTAAGTACTTTGCATTAAAAGGGATGTTTGCATTACCAATTGGAATTTCCTATTTTACTTTCAGGCTGATACATTATCTCCAGGAAGCCTACAGGCAAAAGCTCAGACAACATACGTTTCCGGAGTTTATGGCTTATATGACCTTCTTCCCGACTTTCCTGGTAGGGCCGATCAATCTGTTCCCGGATTTTTTAGTCAATTTGCGCAGACGGAAATGGGATAGCCACGAATTCTCCCGGGGACTGGAAAGGCTTGTCTATGGCTACGCCCAGTTGATAATCATCGGGAATTATTTGCTTAATTATTTATTAAAGGCCTGGGTCAACACGAACCTGCAAAATACAGGAACGATGACGACTTTGGTCATTCATTCTGTTCAACTTTGGCTCGATTTGTATATTCGCTTTTCTGCTTATAGTAGTATTGCCATTGGGATCGCTGCAATGGCGGGTTTCAGCGTACCGGAAAATTTTCGTTATCCATTTCTGGCAAGCAACATCCGTGATTTCTGGCAACGATGGCATATGTCACTGACAAATTGGTGCAGAGATTATATATTCATACCGCTTGCTTCCCACAGCAGAAACGCATTTCTTGCCATCGTTGCCACGATGATCACAATAGGCGTTTGGCATGAATTGAGTTTTCGTTATATATTGTGGGGCATTTATCATGCTCTTGGGATTATATTCTATGAGAATTATGCACGTTTTACAAAGGGGAGATTTCCGGATCGTAAAAGATTAACGATGATTAGAAAGGCTGTTGGAATGATTATAACGCTTGTTTTTGTGATTATGAGTTTCCCGCTTACGACAATAATTAACGATTATATAATGAGTTTTGTACGATGATGAATTTGAATTATTTTATCGTTACTCATGGTTTTGGACGGTCGTCCTTCGATTCCGCTCAGGATGGCTAAGGCAAACCTAATTGAAAAAAAATAAAAAAATATGACTTATCATTTTTTATGCAAGCTTTTCAATTCAAAAATAGCTGCCTGGATTACTGTTTTATGGTTTGCTTTTTTATTCATTGCGATGTTTGCCTTGTCGGCATATCGTGAAGATGCTTTTCTATATCTCAATTTTAAATAGGTATTAATGGATGAAAAAGTCAGAAAACTGAATCAGTCAGAACTTCCCTCTTTTCTGAAGAGCCGCGAGGGATGGGGGAAGCTGTTTGAGATGAAACGTTCGCCCTACCCGCATCTGCATCAGATTGAACCTACCAATGTATGTCCATATCATTGTATCATGTGTCCCAGGGGCAATGAAATGACTCGTAAGACCGGACATATGGATTTTGCAGTTTTCAGCAAAGTCATTGAGGAAGTGGCTACTTATCCTGACGAGATTAAGAGGAAAGAGATCGAATTATTTCATTTCGGGGAATCCCTGATTCATCCGCTAATAGCCGAAATGAATGAATATGCTTCATCAAAAGGATTAAAAACTTTGCTTTCAGTGAATGCCATTGAATTGAATCAGGAAATTGCGCACAAATTGATTTCCGGTAAGGCAGGGAAAATTATTGTTTCACTTGATGGTTTTGATGCCAAAAGTTTTCAGGAGATCCGTGGTCGTAAGATTGATTATGATCAGGCGATTGAAAATATAGTACAGGCGGATTCTTTGATAAAATCAATGAAAGCCACGACAAGACTTACTGTCAGGATGATTGCATTGAATCAGAATATGCATATGACGGAGTTCTTTAAGGATTTTTGGTCATCGAAAAATATTGAGGTAGAGATACGGCCATTTTTTCCCTGGGGTGAAAAAGAGATGGTAAAATTGGGGGTTTATGAAAAATATCCTCCTTTCATGCCATGTCCTTTTGCCTGGCAATACCTTGTGGTGCAATGGAATGGTGATGTTGTGGCTTGTTGTCGTGATTATAATGCAGAAAACCTCATGGGCAATGTTAAAGACGAGACGCTCCTTCAAATCTGGAATGGAGAAAAATACGCCAAATTCAGGAGCAGTATGATTGCTGGCGAATACGGGAATTCTATTTGTGGCCCGTTTATGGCGCTTTACTATACTGAAGAAAGTTAGCCCTTAGGTGGGCCTTATGGTTTCGCCCAGTCACCCAGTCGCCTGGTCCCCCATTCCCCCAGTCGCCTTGTCGTCCTTTTTAGAGATCAATTTAAGCAAGTAACCCGACAACAAGCCACCCGTACTCTCATCCCCCTGCACGAGGAAGTCAGGCGTGACCTTGATCTGGCCCATGGCGATTTGTTTGGCGATTTCGATTGCGGTGACGCCTTGCTGGCCGATGGATTTGTTCTGGAGTTCGTAGGCTTTGGCGGTAGACTCGCCGATCGCGAGGATCTTTGATCCTTCAGCATTCCCGATGGCGATGATTCCTTTGGCTTCACCTTCTGCACGGATCCTTGTGCTCTCAGCTTCGCCTTCTGCGAAGCGTATGGTTTTGAGCTTTGTCTGCTCGGCTATCTTAACCCCGATTTCTGCTTCCATGAGGATCTTCTGGAGTTCTGCTTCGGAACGTGTCTTTTCTGTGGCAATCCTTGTCTGTTCTGCTTTCTGTTGCTCCTGGTACATGGCCATTTGCTGCTGGGCGATGATTTTTTTCGTCTGGGTATCCATGAGTTCCTGGGGCAGGACGATCTGGCAGATGAGGACAGAGACACATTCAACATGGTATTTCTCGAGTTCGAGGCGGGTCCGTTCTTCGGCTTTACGTTGTTCTTCCTGCCGATCCTGGAGGAAGTTCATGGCAGACGTAGAAGAGGCCTGGTTGCGGAAGCTGGAGTCGATCATGGGGTGGATGACGTGGTTGATGAGGTTGTCGATGGAGCCGATTTTGGCCACCATATACGGTGCCTGGTCGGGTCTGACACGGATGATGACTTTGACGGAGACGCTGATCTCGAAGCCGTCGCGTGAAACGACTTTGAGCTGATCGAATTTCGTTTCCTGCGCATCGTCCCAGTCGATGGTGATGTTGGTGGTATCGACGATATAGATGATGAAAGCCCTTCGGTTGATATAATAGATCCCCGGGCCTGCGACTTCTTTCTGGATGCCACGGTAGCCTTTGGGCACGACATAGCGTTCGATGCCGTATTTCAGACGTTGCTCGGCTTCTGAAAGTGTGGTTGTATCGGAAGCTTGCGGTGGTGCTCCGACCATGTCTTTGTCGAGGTTTGCGATGATATGCTGGGGTTCTTCTCCAACGTTTGAGATGACGACAGCAACCTGGCCTCTTTCCACGACGGCGACTTCATCGAGCTCAGTCTTGAACATCAAAGGGTTGACGTAATAGGTTCCGGGTTTCAGAACATCGAACTGGGGACCGCGCTGGCCACCGTTTTCGAGGAATTTCGAGACATTTTGAAAGTCGTTGTGGTTGGGTACTGACTTGGCAACATATTCTGTTTCCGGCAGGGGTTCTCCGTCGAGTGCTGTCACAAGACCGATTTTCTGTGAAGGGATGACTGTGGCTTCTTTGATCTCAACCCTGAAGAGGTCGAGGTTGATACGGTAGGTACCGGGGAGTAAGATCTGAGACTGGGGCCCTTTTTGGCCGCCATTTTTCAAGAAAGACTCACCACTTTCGAAGTTATTATGACCTTCGACAAATTTCGAAAGCAGGCGGCCGGGTTGGATCGGATCGCCATCCATCGAAGTAACCAGTCCGATCTGCCCTTTGTCGATGACGACTGAGGGCATTTTTTTTACCATGAACAGAATTGGGTTTATCCTGAAGAATCCAGGAGGCAGGATGCTGATCTGAGGTCCTTTTTCCCCGCCATTCTGAATGAAGGCTTCGCCATCCTGGAAGGAGTTATGGTTTTCTATGACTTTGGCAAAGATTTTTCCGGGAGGAACCGGGCTGCCATCGATAGATTCGACGATTCCGACTTCGTTTTCAGAGATGACGGTGAATTCGAGTTTGCGGGCTTTGTAGATAAAGGGGACAAGCAGATGTAGTCCTGGTCCGAGGGTACGTGCCTGGACTCCCATTTCGTTTTTCATGGCGATGACACGACCCTGGGGCATTTTGGTGCCGAACCAACGGCGTTCGAGAACAGCGATGCCACGACCGCCAACGATGACAATGGTGTTAAGGATGACGACGACGACGAGCAGCAGTATTACTGCTAAGATGATTAAGTTAAGGGGTAGCATAATGTATATTTTTGATTTTGAATGGTTGACTTTGGACTGAGGTATTTTGACTTTATGATTGGGTTTTGCCCCTGTGTATTCGGTTCTAAAAGTACTAAAAAACTAAGTGATTTTGTTAGAGAAATACACATTGAAATATGAAAGCAAAGGAAAAAAAGCATTAATTTTATCCCATTGTTCTTTTTTTAAGGGGGGTGGAGCAAACCAATTTTATTTTTAGGTGTCTTAAATAGATCAACCAATAATTTTGATTGAAACGTAAATGCATAGGATTTATATAATTATCCTGTTTTTGTTACAATTTTTTTCCCTGAAGGCTCAGCCACCACCCTGTGTTGCGAATCCTTTGGCAGATGATTTTTGTGCCTCGGCTACTGCAATCTGCAACCTGAATGGCTATTGCGGGAATACAAGTGCAACCTATACGAACACTGTCAGCCCGACAAATCTTACAAATGAGACGAATACGCCACTGGGTGCGGTATTTTGTGCTACGATTCAAAACAACTCCTGGCTGAAATTCATTGCGGATTCCACTACGGCCATTTTTGACGTCTGGTGTAGCAATTGTGCGCACAACCACGGGATACAGATGCAGATTTATAAGACAACGAATTGTTACAACTTTACGTCTGTCTCGAACTGTTGGAATCCCGGGTATCCGACGAATGGTCAGATTATTGCCACAGGACTAATTGTTGGTAGTGTCTATTATTTCATGATTGACGGCACTGCCGGTGATAATTGTGATTATGTCATTGCCTGTAGCGTTGGTGTTAATGCGGCTCCTGCAGTTTCTCTGAATCAAAATATTTGTGAAGGCATGACAGCAACAGTAGCCGCCACGGGTGGTCTGACGTATTTTTGGACTGCGAATCCTCCGGATCCTGCAGTGACAGCACAGCAGACCCAGGCAGTTGTCACTGTAACGCCTTCTGTGACAACAGTATATACAGTCATTGTTAACAATCCCGGGCTGAATACTTTTTGTGCTACTGACACAACGATTTTAAGTACCATCATCACTGTAAATAATGTTGCAGGCCAGATCAGCAATGTCACCGCGGCTCATTGTAATCTGAACAACGGTGCCATCACTGTTGCAGGTACAGGCGGAACCGGAACGTATGCTTACCTGTGGAACACTACGCCGGCACAAAGCACGCCTACCATTGCGGGATTGGCACCGGGCTCATATACCGTGACGGTTAGTAGCGGGGGGTGCAACAAAACAGTTACTGCGATAGTGCCGATGATTCCGGCACCTGTGGCATCGGTGGCTTCTTTTTCTGATGCACATTGTAACCAGGCCGATGGTAGTGCTGTCGTCCAGATCAATGGCGGCAGCGCTCCATTTACCTATGTATGGAGCAGTGTCCCTGTTCAGAATACCAATCACCTGCAAAATGTTATCGCAGGGACGTATACGCTTACCGTCACCGACCAGGAGAACTGTACGTCAAATCTCACTGTCACCCTGGCCAATGTGCCTGGCCCAACAGTCGCTTTAGCCACGATTACGCCGGTATGTATCAATGGCGGCACCATCAATCTTTCAGGAGGGACTCCGGTCGGAGGGACTTACAGCGGACCAGGTGTTCTTGGTAGTATTTTTGATCCTGTGGTTGTGGGCGCTGGAACCTACAACATCACCTATGCCTATACGGATGCTTTCGGCTGTAGCGGATCTGCCATGAAAACGCTGCAGGTGCTTGCATTGCCTGTGCTTAGCTTTCTTACATTAACTTCAGCCTGTGTTGATGCTCCTGTCATTACCCTCACTATGGCAACACCTTCAGGAGGTACCTATTCAGGTACAGGTGTTAGTGCCGGTGTCTTTAACCCTGCCACTGCCGGTGCCGGAATTCATATTCTACTTTATACATTTACAGGCCCAAATGGCTGTACCAATGAGATAACACAGAGCATCACCGTAAATGCGTTACCTATAGTTTCTTTAAGTCCGATACCGGGAACCTGTATCAATGCGCCCCCACAGGCGCTTGCAGGCGGAACGCCTGTGGGGGGAACTTATTCCGGGACAGGTGTGTCAGGCGGGATGTTTAGTCCTGCAAGTTCCGGATTGGGAACTTTTACGATAACCTATGTCTATAAGGATGGCAATCTATGTATCAGCTCTGCACAGCAGACGATTTTAGTGTCTCCAACCCCGAATGTGACCTTCAATACGATCCCGAACATTTGTTTGAATGCCGGGGTCACCCCGATGCAGGGGGGGAGCCCTGTTGGTGGCATCTACTCAGGTGTGGGAGTCAACAATAATCTCTTTAGTCCTGCAGTCACAGGGACAGGCACTTTCCAGGTCTTTTATAATTATTCTGTTTTGGGATGTGTTGGTGCTGACACGCAGACGATCACTGTGTTGCCAATCCCGACAGCATCATTTCCTGCAGTAGGGGAGTTATGCGTCGATGCGGCCCCGATCACGCTCAGCGGGGGATTGCCTTCGGGAGGAACTTATGTAGGGACGGGAGTAAACGGCACGAGCTTTGATCCTGCCACAAGCGGAGCCGGCACTTTTAGTCTGGGCTATGCCTGGTCAGCCGCCAATGGCTGCACGGATACTGCCTTTCAGCCTATGTTGGTGCGCCCTTTGCCGGTGATTACCTATACGCCTATTGCGGGGCGATGTATCAGTGACAGTCCGTTTGGATTTTCTGAAGCGACGCCAACGGGCGGGACCTATAGCGGGACGGGTATCGTGAATGGTATTTTCGACCCTGCTGCTGCCGGTGTAGGTACTTATTCCATCCTGTATACCTATACTGATCCTTTTGGATGTACAAACAATGCTTCCCGGGATCTCACCATAAATCCGCTGCCACTTCAGGTGCCTTTGAGCGGAGGTGGTGTCATTTGCGATGGCATTGGAGGGATGCCTGTGGGTTTGGATAGTTCTCAACCGGGGATCAATTATTATTTGATCGTGAATGGCTGGGTAACGTTACAGGCTTATCCGGGCACGGGTGCAGCCCTCAGCTTTGGCAACCAGAGTGCGCAAGGCAATTATATTGTGAAAGCGGTGGACTCAATCACAGGATGTGTGAATATGATTCTGGATACGGTTCATATCAAGCTGTTGCCAAAACCGGTGGTGAACCTGGGTTTGCCGATGTATCTGTGTGATTTGCCACAGATCGTTCTGGATGGCGGGACTTACCTCGACAGTGTCACTTATGAATGGCCGGATGGCAGCACGAACAGGTATTTCAACGTATTTGAGCCGGGTAACTATTGGGTTAAGGTATATATGGGGAATTGTGTGAGTGAAGACAATATTGACATCATGGATTGCAGTTTGCTTGAGTTACCCAATATTTTCACTCCGAACGGCGATGGAAAGAATGAGCGTTTTAAGCCAAAGAAGACGGGAGAAATCGTGGAATACCAGATAGAGATCTTCAACCGCTGGGGAAATATGGTTTATCAATCGGATAAACTTGAAGAGGGCTGGGATGGCCGGACAGACAGCAATGGTGCGGATTGCCCTGACGGGGTTTACTTTTTTGTTGCAAGGTATGTTGCGCATATCTTTCCGCAGCCTGACACACAGCGGAAGCTGACTGGGACGGTTACGCTGATGCGGTAGGAGGATTTCGAAGGGGCTGTACGCAACAAGCCCTATCTATCTATTTGTTTAGTAATTCTTTGTATTTCTCCTGAACTGAGAAATACGAAATCATTTCTTTCGCCGGACCGGATAGTTTGGGATTCCAATAGCTTGCAGCTTTGTTGAGGTTTTTGGCGATATCGGCATCGAGGTAATTCAGTTTTTTGAATTGATTTAATGCATTGAGCCGGGTTTCGAAATCAAAGGAAGGGCTTGTGTAGTCTTTTAATTCTGCCAGATATTCTTTGTTTTCAGGGTTCTGGCCCAGGGCAATGCCAAGCCAGGCCGTCCTGATATTACGGCCACGCCAGCCTGTTTCCTGTCGGGTGATGTCGAGATAGGAGGCAATTGCTGTTGTGTTATTGTTCTTCACTGCTGTTTCGCAAAGGTTTATCAATGCGGATTCCACGATAAAATAAGAGGAGTCTTTCAATAAGGTTTCGTAATCGTGGAGGAGGCCGGGTGGTATGATTTTTATGTTATCAGTGAGTGATTTTCTCAGCATGGCATTTTTATCATGAATCGCCTGGTGAAAGAGGTCATCGGAAAGGCTGTCTTTGGCAAGCTGGGAGAGCACTTCCGCTTTGATTACCGGGTAGCTTTCCCTGGCATAGCACGCTGTCAAAGCCTTTCTTTTCTGCATAAAAGGGAAGGCTTGCATGGCTCTGAGTGCTTCCAGGCGGTTGGACACATGTTTTGCTTGTATTAGCTGATCCGCAAGTGCCTCAAAAGAGCGTTCATACTGGAGCTTTTTCAGGATACGGTTGCCGGCATCGAAGACGACAAAAGAGACTGTTTTGTTTAAGATGTTTGGAATCTCGAATTGCTGATCTGCTTTGTCAACCCAGATCGTTCTCGTTTCAATGCTTTCGTCAGAATAATAGGTCTCGATATTCACAGGCATTTTGAAAAGCTCATCGGGATATTTTGTCAACTGAAGCTGTTCAACATGCAATAATGTTGTGTTTTCCCCGGAAGCATTTTTATTGGGTTTCCAAGATACTTTGTATTCAGGTTCCCCGCCATTATGGATCCATTCCTTGAAAAACCAATTCAGTGATTTGCCGCTGGTTTTGTAAATTGCTTTGAGCAAGTCGTTAGACTCTGCTTCGGCATAGGCATTGCTGATGATATACTCATGGATTGCGGCTTTGAATTCTGTATCACCAACGACATCCCGCATCATATCCATCACGAGCGAGCCTTTCTGGTACCAGCGTTCCACGCCGGCCTGTCCGCTGCCGAGGGGAAAATTGTTGGATTCAGCGATTTTTAAGGCTTTTTGTGTCTCAAGTTCGCGTTGGTATTCATACGCCAATTCCCCCTTGTATTTTCTCTCAAAGATCTTTGCGAAATAGGTAGCGAAGCTCTCAGTGAGCCAGAGATCATCTACCGTTTTGTCATTGATGCAATTTCCAAACCATTGATGGGCAAGTTCATGGGCATTGGTGTTCAGATAATTTCGTCCAAAACTGGCACGTTTGTCGACCTGCAGGAAGTCAGCATAAACAGTACTTGTCGTGGTTTCCATGGCGCCATAGAGGTAGTCGGCCAGGGGGATGTTGCGGTAAAGCGAATAGGGATAAGAAAACCCGGTTTCTGATTCAAAAAAGTCAAACATTTCTTTTTGAAGGGCATAAGTCGTATTAAAACGATCTTCATATTCGGGGTAGTACCAGAGTTCCAGCGGTAGTCCTTTACTGGTTTTCAGGGATTTATAACGATAATCCCCTGCTACAAAGCATACTGAATAAAAGGGATGGGGTTTGTCGAGGCGATAGTGCCAGCATATAGCAGTGTCGCCGGAAGCTTTTTTGTCGATACGTTCGCCATTGGCAACGACGAGGTATTTTTTATCGAAAGTGATCAAGATATCCTGGGTGCACATCTGGTCGACAAAGGGTATCCAGCCGGAAGGTCTGTGGGCCCATAGCTGTTTGCGCATCCTTCCGGTGGTGTCGTCCCAGCCGGTCAGGTGCAGCTCTTTGGGGGCGAGTGCAGAATAAACGATCGTAATGAGATAGTTTGGTTTTCCCGGATTTTCGCGGGTCATTGAAAAGCCCGGGTAAATGACCAAGTCATCATGAAGCCTGGCGAAACGTGCTTTTTGTAATGAAGAAGCCTGCTTGATTTCATGGATATTCACTGAAGTGATTTCCATCCCCGGCGTTGAGAAAACCAGGCTATCTGTCCTGGTTCTGAGCATGGAGACTTCAAATTCCGCTTCTCCTTTAAGAAGTTTCGTATAAGGATCAAAAGAGATTCGGGCTGTATAATGATGTAGCTGGAAACTGCGTTCAGCAGGGACTGATTCCTGGGAAGAAACAATTTTATATAAGCAAAGCAGCAGGCTGGTAAAAATACCCAATTTTAATCCATGATATTTTCGCCAGTCCAAAATCAAAAGCTCAGGAAATCAAAGTCATGCGATAGGTAATAAGTTCCTGTGAGAGCTCAATGACGGCAGGTTTAAGCTTTTGAAATACTTCAATCAAGCCTTCGTTTTTATTTTCAGCGCCCATTTGTTCCAGTTCCCTGGCCAGTGCTTCGGGTAATGATGCTCTGAAGTTTCCGGTGAGGCTTTTAAGGTCGTGGGCATTTGATTTTACATGAGCAAAGTCAAGATCCAGGATGTTCTGTTCGATCACTGACAGACGTGCATCATATTCAGCTAAAAACATGTCGATAATTTGTAATACAAAGGCTTTGTCGAAATACTGAACAAACTCCTCATTAAATCTTTCCCAATCAATCATTTTATAATGGAGTGTTTATTACTGATTCGCTATTAAGGCACTGAAGTAATCAATTGTTTTGACGAGGCCATCTTCGATTTGTATCGTAGGTTCCCAGTCCAGTTCTTTCTTTGCCAGGCTGATATCGGGTTGTCGTTGTGTTGGATCATCGGGCGGAAGGGGCATTCGGATGATTTTGGATTTTGAGCCGGTGAGCCTGATCACTTTTTCAGCCAATTCAAGAATCGTAAATTCATTGGGGTTCCCGATATTCACTGGTCCGGTAAATTCATCCCTTGAAGCCATCATCCGGATCATTCCTTCTACAAGGTCATCGACATACTGGAAACTACGGGTTTGTTGTCCGTCGCCATAAATCGTAATATCTTCATTTTGTAGGGCTTGCATGATGAAGTTGGACACCACCCTGCCGTCATGAGGATGCATCCTTGGGCCGTAGGTATTGAAAATACGTATGATCTTGATTTTTACATTGTTTTGTTTGTGATAATTGACAAACAATGTTTCCGCTGAGCGCTTTCCTTCATCATAACAGGACCGTTCTCCGATAGGATTCACGTGGCCCCAATATGTTTCAACCTGGGGATGAATCTGGGGATCACCGTATACCTCACTTGTCGAAGCTTGCAGGATTTTGGCCCTGATTCTTTTGGCGAGTCCCAGCATATTAATGGCGCCCATCACTGAAGTCTTGATGGTTTTTATGGCATTATACTGATAATGAATGGGAGAAGCAGGGCAAGCCAGGTTATAGATTTCGTCGACTTCGATAAAGAAGGGCATAGTCACGTCATGGCGAATCAACTCAAAAAACGGGTTGTCGAGGAGGTGAACTATGTTTTGTTTTTGTCCGGTGAAATAATTGTCGAGACAAACGACTTCATTGCCTTCTTTCAAAAGCCGGTCGCAAAGGTGTGATCCGACAAAGCCTGCACCACCCGTCACCAATACTTTTTTCCTGATCATGATTGAAGATTTAGGATAATGAGAGATTATTTGGTGGTATCAATACCGATGCAGAAATAATCGAAACCTAGTTTTTTCATTTCAATAGGGTCATAGATGTTACGACCATCGAAGATGACAGGCCCGGTCATGAGTTTTTTTACGATTTTGAAGTTAGGGAATTTGAACTCTGGCCATTCGGTAATCAATGCAAGGCAGTCGGCATCAATAAGCGCATCATATTGATCATCAGAATAAGCGATGGTCTCACCAAGGTGATGTTTTGCTTCTTTCATGGCAACGGGGTCATAGGCTTTTACTTTAGCACCTGCCTCAAGTAACTTTTTGATGATGACAAGAGCAGGGGCTTCACGCATATCATCGGTTTGTGGTTTGAAAGACAATCCCCAGAGGGCAATGGTTTTGCCTTTAATATCTCCATTGAAATATTTCATGATCTTATTGTAGATCACAGATTTCTGGTCCTTGTTAACGGCTTCCACTGCTTTTAATACGCGGAGTTCATAGCCAAAACCTTCAGCCGTGTTCACCAAAGCCTGGACATCTTTTGGGAAGCAGGAGCCACCATATCCGATTCCGGGGTAGATGAATTTTGTGCCAATCCTGGAGTCGGAACCGATGCCTTTTCGGACCATATTAACATCAGCACCGACGATTTCGCAAAGGTTTGCGATGTCGTTCATAAAGCTGATTTTAGTAGCCAGCATTGAGTTTGCGGCATATTTCGTCATCTCGGCAGAGGTGATGTCCATGAAAATAACAGGATGCCCGTTGAGGGTGAAAGGCTTGTAAAGGCTTTTCATTACTTCTTCTGCCCTGGATGAATCGAGACCGACAACGATACGGTCAGGTTTCAGGAAATCATCGATTGCAGCGCCTTCTTTGAGAAATTCGGGGTTTGAGGCAACATCAAAATCAATAGAAACATTTCGTTTTGAAAGTTCGTCAGTAATTGCATCCCGTACTTTTTTCGCGGTTCCGACAGGCACAGTGCTTTTTGTAACGACCAGGAGGTAATCGGTCATGTGCTTCCCGCATTCACGGGCAACGGCAATTACATATTTTAAATCGGCGCTGCCGTCTTCATCGGGAGGAGTCCCTACAGCGATAAAGACCACTTCACATTCAACGAGAGCTTCAGCAAGATTGGTTGTGAAAGTCAGACGACCTTTTTTGCTGTTACGAAGCAACATCTCATCCAGGCCTGGTTCATAAATTGGGACGATTCCGTTTTTAAGATTTTCAATTTTTTTCTGATCAATGTCAACACAGGTGACTTCGATCCCAACTTCTGAGAAGCATGTTCCGGTGACCAGACCGACGTATCCGCTTCCAACAATAGCGATTTTCACAGTACAAGGTTTTGAGTTAGTAATTCAGACAAATATAATGAAACAATCCAAAAACCAATAAAAACTTTGTTATCTTAGTGCTTTAATCCTACATATGAGGGGGTCAAATGCTGAATTGACATGTATTAATTATAAATATAATACTTATGTTCCGTCCTGTAGTTCCTGCAAATATAAGAATACATAGGTTTGATTATCATAAACTTGAAGAGATTCCTGACGGAGTTTTTGAGAAGATACGTGCAGGATTTAAGGCCCAATATTCTGATAATCCAGTTGTTTCGGTTAATATTATTGCATGGAATGAGGAGTCCAATATTCTTCGGAATTTGTCATCATTAAGTGCGATGAAAAGCAAATATCAGGTTGAATATATTTTTGTCAATAATAACTCTACAGACAATACAGCTGAAATTATTCGCAAGTGCGGCATTACGCCTATTTTAGAGACGAAGCAAGGGTATGGGTTTGCCAGGCAGGCTGCCCTGGAGAACAGCCATGGTAAATATATTCTTACCGGGGATTCTGATACCATTTATCCGCCAGGATGGGTAGATACAATGATTAAACCTTTGATTGCGGAAAAGGCTTTAGCCAGTTATGGTACTTATTCCTTTATTCCTGAACCAGGGCAATCGCGTTTACGATTTGCATTTTACGAATTTTTCAGGGACATGGTCCATTCTCTTCGAACCATTAAACGGCCAGAGCTGGCTGTTGGCGGTGTGAATTTCTGTTTCCCGCGTGAAGAAGCATTGAAAATTGGCTTTATAAAAAGTGACTCACGTATGGAAGACGGACAAATGGCTTTGGCCCTGAGAAGAAAGGGTAAACTCCACAGAGTCACAAAAATGTCGTCAATTGCATGGACAGTCACCCGTTCTATCGAAAAAAGCGGGTCTTTCTTTAATGCTATTACAACCAGGATTGTCAAAGAGATCAAACGTTTCAGCCTCTATTTTCATAAGGAGAAATAACTTAAACTAATAGTCCGGATTAACGTATACATTTAAATATATGAAACAAAAAATTTTGGTAATAGATGATGAACGCAGTATTTGCCTGCTGCTTGAGAATTTCCTTTCAAATCTTTATGAAGTAGTAACTAAGAATGATGGGAATGAAGCTCTTGAATGGCTTGAGGGGAATCAGCCTGACCTGATCATTTGTGATATCCAGATGCCAGTGATGGACGGATATCATTTTGTCGAAAAAGTCAGGCAGAGAGGCTATACAAAACATACCCCGGTTGTCATGCTATCAGGAGCTGAGAGTAGCAAGGAAAGGATTAAATGTTACAAATTGGGCGCTCAGGATTTCCTGGCCAAGCCTTTTAATCCTGAAGAACTGGGTGAGTTGATTAAAAAAAATCTGTTTCCCATTCATTATGCCCTGAAATGGTGAGTTAGTATCTGAATCTGAGTGAAGGAACTCCAAACCAATGGTCTGAAATCTATGGAAAACACAATAAAAATTCTTTATATCGGGAAATCCCAGGAGAGTATCGATGCTTTAAAATTATCATCAGGGATTGTTCTCAACGTGAAAGACAACACTTTGGGTGCGATACAATTTCTCAAGGATGAGCAGCGGCCTGATGCAATTCTTTGCGAGAATGTTGTTTCAGGAGGCAGTGCAATTGAAATCTTTGACTGGGTTCGTGCCCGTGAGCATTTTGACCTTGTGGCTTTTTTCCTGGTATCTTATGAGTTTAAGGAAGAAATGCTGAAAGAAGCTTTTTTAAAGCGTATCGATGACTATTATGTATTGCCGCTTCCTCCGGCAAAAGATTTAATCGGACGGATTCAATTTTTGAAGAATTTCCGGGCCAAATTGGAGAAGACACCCAAAGAAATATTAGAAGAGCCTGTCGTTGCTTACAAGATGCCTGTTTCAAAGAGAATTTTCGACATCCTGGTCGCCTCTTTCGCTTTGATTTTTTTATCCCCCATTTTGCTGCTGGTTGTTATCGCCATCAGGCTTGAATCGAAAGGGAAAGTTTATTACACCTCAAAAAGGGTGGGACGTAAACCTTTTGATTTTTATAAATTGAGATCAATGCGTGTTGGTGCTGATGCAGAATTAAGTAAGCTGGCCAAGGACAAAAATCAATACAATACAGCCAAACAGGCTGAAGTTGATTTCTCGAAAGTATGTCCAAGATGTTCTTCTTTGCCTGAAGGTCAGACTTGTTCTGCCGTTTTGCATATCGGAGATCACGATATCTGTGATTATTGGTATAATATTCAAAAGAAAGAAGTCGCCAGTTCAAAATCTGCGTTTATAAAAATTGTTGATGACCCACGTATAACCAAAGTAGGAAAGGTGATTCGGAATACCAGCATTGATGAACTTCCCCAGTTAATTAATGTGCTGAAGGGAGATATGTCGATCGTAGGCAATCGTCCTTTACCTGTTTATGAGGCAGAGATTCTGACCCAGGACATTATGTCGAAGCGATTTCTGGCACCAGCAGGGATAACAGGTTTGTGGCAGGTTGAGCTCAGGGGAAGGGGTGGTGATATGTCGGAGGAAGAACGCAAACGCCTTGACAATGAATATGCGAACCATTTTGTAGGGGATAATTACTCTTTCTGGTATGATTTGAAATTGATCTTAAGGACCATTCCGGCGATGTTTCAAAAAGACACTGTTTAAATCTCCGAACAATACCAATGCAGCCTATGAAAATAATCCGTTTCCCATTGCTTTTAATCAGCTTTATTTTATGTTGGCAAGGCAATCTTTTTGGACAGCCTAAAAAACTTTTTGATCCCATCAATTCTGATATCAGCAATTATATTCCACCATTAAGCGCCCTTCTTGATTCTGCGATCCTTCATAATCCAAATGTTGCATTCAGGGATCTTCAGACGACAATAAACAATTGCAAATTTAGAGCGGCACAAATAGACTGGACAAAGAACATTGGTTTTTTAACGGACATCCGTTATGGGACTTTTGACAATTATTCAACGGATTATACCGGAGGGACTGGCCCCGTAAACAACATGACCACACGTACTGAGCTGCGGTGGGGTTATGGCGCTTATATCAGTCTCCCGATTTTTACTGTAATGAACAGGAGAAACCTGGTTAGGATTTCAAAATATGAGATGGAGCAGGCCAAAAGTATGGCCGATGCCCAGCGTAGTGAATTGACGCAGGAAATAATCAGGCAGTATAATGATCTCATTTTGAAGCAACGACTGTTAAGAATCAAGTCAAAAAGTTTTGAAACGGCCCGTATAAATCTGCAAATGGCGGAAAAGGAGTTCTCAAATGGTTCGATCAACGTTACAGAATTATCACAGATTTCTATGGCAGTGTCGGGTTCGGAGAGCGATTTTGAAACGGCCCGTATGGATCTGCTGACAGCTTATCTTATCCTGGAAGAATTGGTTGGCATTAAGTTTAACCTGACAAACTCAATACAAGGTACGAATGAAGTTAATTGACATCTTACGTTTATTGCGTAAACATCTGGTATTGTTATTGATTACTCCAGTTTTACTGGCTGGTTTAGTTGCCTATTTAACAAGAAATCCAACCTATGTCTTTTCATCCGAAACGACGCTTTTCACTGGTATTGCTTCAGGATCCAGTGTTGAGATGGACAAATCTTTCAATTATTTTGCAGCCAATATCGCTTTTGATAATCTTATAAACATCATCAAATCACGTGAGACGCAGCAGGAAGTAGCCATTCGATTGCTGGCACAGCACCTGATGCTAAAAAGCTATGATCCGAGGTATATTTCTAAGAAGTCATTTGATGAGTTAAGGAAGATCACCCCGAATTATATCTTTAAAATGGTTGTCAAAGATGGAAAATCCGTAGATGTCGCTAAAGATCATCCTGCGAAAGAGGCCGTAAGCGCCGGGGATGAAGAAGATACTATTTCTCAGAAGGACACCTTTTCATTCAAGGATTTGAATATGGGTGATTCAATGCAGATATTTCCACCTTCAATTGATCCAATCGCCTATGAACAGACTGTTAAGAATCTGGAAAACTATATGGCGAGCAGTGATACCAATTTTGTATACATGCTTCTTAATTTTGGTCATCCCCATTATTCCATCAAGGCGATTTCTGCTGTGAATGTACAAAGGATTGCCACCAGCGATCTGGTCAGGTTAAAATATGATTCGGATGATCCAGGGATTTGCCGGCAAACCTTAAGTTTGTTTACAGAAGCATGCATAAAAAATTATAAAGTCATCAAGGAAAATCGATCTGATGCCGTCGTGAAGTATTTTGAATTTCAGTTAAAACAAGCTGCTGATCGTCTCAAAGTCGGAGAGAGTAAGCTGTTGAAATTCAATGAGGATAATAACATTATCAATTATTACGAGCAAAGCAAGGCTGTTGCAGTTGTTAAGGAAGACCTGGAAGTAGATTACAACAAGATGAAGATAAAGGTCGCTGGAACCGAGGCTTCAATCAAACGTATAGAGGAAAAACTCGGGAACCAGCAGCTAATTCAGCTTAAAAGCGGTTCGATTATTCAAAAGCGAAATCAGCTGGGAGAAATAAGTGCTAAAATTGCTACTGCGGAAACAATAGAATATGGTAAGACAATTGATGATAAGGAACTTAGTAAGCTCAAGGCTGAGGCAGAAAATCTAAAAGAAGAGATTCGGAAAAATGTTAATGACCTGTACAGCTACAGTAACTCGACTGAAGGATTGCCAACAGCAAGGTTGCTTAACGATTGGATCACCAATGTGATTGAATTTGAGGATACTAAAGCAGGATTGCAGGTGCAGGCAGACCGGATCAAGGAATTCCAGAAGCAATATGCGATTTATGCACCTGCAGGAGCTAACCTAAAACGGATTGAACGGGAGATTAATGTTTCAGAGCAGGAATTCCTGGAAATATTGCATGGTCTCAATCTGGCCAAACTCAAAATGCAGGATGTAGAGTTATCATCGAATATCAAAGCGGTGGATCCTCCCTTTTTTCCACTGTCGCCTAACCCGACAAAGCGGAAGTTATTGGTGATAGTTGCTGCCTTGCTGGGTTTTCTCATGGTACTGACCACCGCGCTTGTGATGGAGTATTTTGATGGGACGCTGAAAGATCCATCCAGAGCGGGTAAAAAGCTAAAGGTTAGGTCGGCCGGCGTTTTTCCGAAGATATTCCTGACAATAGGCTCCCTGAATTTTCCCTTTATAACCAATCGCGTTTTGGAGATGATTCTTCAAAGTATTGGCTTTTATTCGAAAACGAAGATTGAAGGCGGCAATCCACACATATTATTGATATTCAGTACTTTAAATGATGAAGGCAAGACTGTTATCGCAGGAAATCTTGCCTTGAAAATGAAGATGCAGGGAAAGAGAGTCCTTTTTCTGAATTATTCCCGGGAGTCATTACGTGAAAACGAATACTCGCAAATTGGATATACCGAAGCATCTGCCCCGGCTATTCCGGATGAATTCGGCCGTAAACAGCATCGTTTTTCCTTTATCAGCAGAATGTTCGGATATAGTGATACACGGGTGAATTACGACAGTCCGTTTTTGCAAAAACCGGAAAGCTACCTGAGCAAGGAAGAATATATTGAATACCGGATCGATGCCGGTTATTACTCTGCCAGGGGATTTGAAGATTTTTTAAAAACAAACAATATAACGCTGAATGTCGAGCCAGAGATTGTTTTAATAGAATTGCCACCGGTTTTATACTACCAATACCCGGCCAATCTGCTTGCCGCTGCCAATACTGTTGTTCTGGTATGCAGGGCAAACAGGATATGGTCAAAGGCTGATGAAGGTGTTATTAGTCATTTAAAGAAATTAACCAGCCAGGAACCCTATTTTATACTCAATGGTGTAGACTTGCCAGTTATTGAGGGTGTTTTGGGTGATCTCCCAAAGAGGAGGAGCCGGATGCGGCGTATAATTAAGAACATAGCCAGATTTCAATTCTTTAACCGACAAGAACTTTAGACCCAACCTTCGTGAAAGTTGCACTGAATAAATTAGTCCGTGAGGCAAATTTCTTGTCATTGGCAGGTAATGTTTCTATTGCATTCTTTGGTTTTGCCGGGTTCGCGATTCTGGCACGTTCATTTCCTGTTGAAATTTTCGGACAATGGGTTTTGTTTATTTCTTCGGGGACATTTATTGAGATGTTCCGTTTTGGGATCACTAACACGGCAATAATCAGATATCTGGCGGGTGTGGAACATGAGGATCGCCTAAAGTTTGTTGGGTCTAATGGTTTGATTGGTCTGATTGCCACGGCTGGAATTGCTGTGATTTTATGGGCCTTTTACCTTGCATTTCCTGGCGCCATTGACAGGTCTGGTTACACTTTGTTTTTCGTCTGGTATCCTATCATGGCGTTTTTTAACTTACCGTATAATACTGCTTTAGTCATCATGCAAGCGGATATGCAGTTTGGGAAAATATTCCTGGTTAAACTCGTAAGTAGCGGAGGCTTTTTCCTAGTTCTTCTTTTGAATTTTTTATTTTTTAAGATGCCACTCATTCAACTTGTATGGGCTCAACTGGGGATCAGTCTGGTAACCTCTGCGCTTTGTGTGATGAAAGGCTGGGATGGCCTGAGACATGTTCGAAAAGCAACAAGCCGGACGAATAAAGTGCTGCTTGATTTCGGAAAATATACAACTTTTACGTTGATTGGCACCAACCTGTTGCGAAGTGCCGATACCCTGATCATCAGTCTCAGCCCTCTTGGTACGGCTGCAGTCGCTTTGTATAGTATCCCGATGAAACTTACTGAATTACAACAAATACCCTTGCGCAGTTTTGCTGCGACGGCTTTTCCTAAGATGTCGAAAGCAAGCATTCAGGGGAAAGTGGAGGAAGTGAAGGGGTATTTTTATTCCTATTCCGGCGCCATGACTTACCTTTTCATCTTTATCAGCCTGGTGACTTTTGTGTTTGCTGATTTTTTTGTATTAATTTTAGGAGGAAAGCAATATATTGGATTTGACCCTGTTACACGAACCAATACCGTTGAGATCGTTAGGATATTCTCATTTTATGGCCTGATTCTGCCGATTGACAGGATGACAGGTATAGGCCTTGATGCGATCAACCGCCCTGACAAAAACTTTGTCAAGGTATTATATATGGTGATTGCAAATGTGGTAGGAGATTTAATTGCTGTGTTTATTTTTAAATCACTGGCAATAGTGGCTGTCGCTTCTATACTCTTTACATTGATTGGCGTAATTGTCGGTTATCATTTTCTGGATAAAGAGTTACGGCTTAATCACCGTTCTGTATTTATAGAAGGTTTTGAGTTTTACAAGTCCAGTTTTTATAAAATACGAAGCCATCTTCCTAAATACCAGAGAAATAACTGAATCTTCTGAATAATCTATGCTGACAAACAACAATCCATTTGAGATAAGGACAGGGTCGGGGAAGCTGGGATCCCCTGTCTCTGTTATTCTCTTTTTGTGTGTTGGAGGGTTTTTGTCGTTGGTGATCAGCAAAGGTGGAATTCTTGCCGGAATCGGGCTTATCATTCTTCCATTTATTTTTGCTTACCTGGTATGGCTTTTCACTGATCCGATTGTAGGAATCTATACCGCGATCGTTTTGGCATTTCTGATTTTGGGAATAGGAAGATATATTAGCGGAGTTCAGTGGGGACTGGCGATGGATTCCATATTGATCCTTACGTTTTTAGCATTGATATTCAACAGGTTCAAAACCAGAATAGATTGGACACCAGCAAAAAAGGACATTACCTACCTGACAATTATCTGGTTTGTCTTTACAATACTTGAGGCAGCAAACCCTGAGATCCGAAGTATGGAAGCCTACATCGGGGGCGTACGAGGAATTTCGTTTTATATGTTGCTTCTCATTCCGCTTACTTTATTGCTCATGAATACCAGGCGGAAAATGGATATATTCATATATATATGGTGTGGTTTCTCTCTGTTAGTTTCGCTCAAAGGAATCGTACAGTTGACGATTGGAGTAGATCCCTGGGAAAGTGCATGGCTGGAGGCAGGTGCCAAAGTAACACATGTCATTTTCGGGAAATTGAGAATTTTCTCGTTTTTGTGTGATGCCGGGCAATTTGGCGCCAACCAGGCATATTCTGCAGTGGTGGCTTTAATCATTTCCTTTACAGAACCTGACAAGCGAAAAAAGGCATTTTACATTGTCGTGGCTGTATTGGGTTTGTATGGGATGTTGATTTCAGGAACACGCGGTGCGATCAGTATCCCCCTGGTAGGATTCATTTTGTATTTCGTAGTGAGGAAAAATGTCACTGTAATGGTGAGTGGCTTCTTTATTCTGGCAGTTGTTTTTTATTTCTTTAAATTTACAACAATTGGCCAGGAAAATCAGCAAATCAGGCGGATGCGGACAGCTTTTGACCCGAATGATGCCTCATTCCAGGTTAGGTTGGAAAACCAGCAAAAGCTAAAAGTATATCTGGCTTCACGACCTTTTGGAGGCGGAATTGGACACGGAGGCGTGAAGGCTCAGCGATATCTTCCTAATGCATTCCTGTCGAATATTGCTACTGACAGTTGGTATGTACTGATATGGGCTGAACAAGGCATCATAGGTTTGGTGCTCCACCTTTTTATTCTTTTTTATGTTCTTATAAAATCGTCGTATCTTATCATGTTCAGAATAAGGGATCCAATAGTGAAAGCGAAGATGACCGCATTTGCTGCAGGGATGGCCGGGGTTATGGTTGCCTCCTACGGTAATGCAGTACTGGGAACACTGCCTACCGGAATGTTATTATATACAAGCATGGCATTGATGTTAAATTCTGAAGTCTTTGATAGCAAGCCCGAAGGTGTGACTTTAATCCCCGAAAAGACAAGTAACATATAAAGTAAGCATAAACATATAAAAAGCACTATATGAAAAAAATATTAGTTACAGGTGGAACAGGATTTATTGGTTCACATACAGCTGTAGAACTGATGCAACATGGTTATTGTGTTATCATTGTCGATAATTTGTCAAATTCTTCTATCGGGGTTCTCGATAACATAGCCAAGATTACTGGAATCAGACCTGAATATGAACAGTTTGATCTGGCAGATGGCGCACTTACAGCAGATTTTTTTGCACGTAACAGTGACATTTCCGGGATCATCCATTTTGCTGCATATAAGGCAGTTGGGGAGTCTATGGAAAAGCCCCTTGACTATTACAGGAATAACCTGCAATCATTGATTAATGTCCTGGAGGGAATGAAAACGCAGAACATCCGTGACATCGTTTTCAGTTCATCCTGTACTGTTTACGGGCAGCCTGATGAATTGCCCGTCACGGAAGAAGCTCCAATGAAACCGGCCTGGTCGTCTTATGGCAATACCAAGCAGATGTGTGAAGACATTCTGAAATTTGCAACGCAGGCGCATCCCTTGCATGCCATCGCCTTACGTTATTTTAATCCTATCGGGGCACATGAATCTGCGCTTATCGGGGAGCTACCACTGGGTGTTCCAAGTAATCTTGTGCCTTTTATTACTCAAACTGCCATTGGCATTCGCCCATTTTTGAGGGTATTCGGAGATGATTACAACACTACTGATGGCACTGCAATCCGGGATTATATTCATGTGGTGGATATTGCCAGGGCGCATGTTGTTGCCGTGGAACGTATGGTTAATGGTAAAGGCAAATCAAATCTGGAGGTATTCAATCTGGGTACTGGTAATGGTTTCTCGGTGCTGGATGTTATTAATTCCTTTGAAAAGGTGAGTGGCGAAAAATTGAATTATTCTATCGTACCGCGTCGTCCAGGCGATGTGGAGATGGTATGGGCTGATACTCGATTTGCAAACGAAGAACTTGGATGGAAAGCAGAGAAAAGCCTGGATGAGATGATGTCTTCTGCATGGAAATGGGAAAAAGCGTTGGCAAGTAAAGCATAGGTTAGAAAAAGTAGTATATTTAATAAATTTAAGCACAGATCGATGAAAAAGATTCTTGTTACAGGCGGTGCAGGTTTTATCGGCTCGCACCTGGTCAGGTTACTGGTGAAGAAATATCCTGACACACACATTGTTAATCTCGACAAACTAACTTATGCCGGAAATCTGGCTAATCTTACTGATATTCAAGATTCTGCGAATTATGAGTTTCTCAGAGGTGACATCGTGGATGATGACTTTGTACTTGAGACCTTCAAGTCTTACAATTTTGACGGCGTGATCCACCTTGCCGCAGAATCGCATGTTGACCGTTCCATTACCAATCCCAAGGAATTTATCATGACGAATATTGTTGGCACATTAAACTTGCTGAATGCAGCCAAGTTTTATTGGAAAGACAATTTTTCAGGAAAGCGTTTTTACCATGTCTCTACTGATGAAGTTTATGGTTCATTAGGCGATGATGGTAAATTCGTGGAAACAACACCTTATGATCCCCGGAGTCCTTATTCAGCCTCCAAGGCCAGTAGCGATCACCTGGTACGGGCTTACCACCATACGTTTGGCTTACCTATAGTTATTTCTAATTGTTCCAATAACTATGGGCCCAATCAATTCCCTGAGAAGCTTATTCCTTTGATTATTAATAATATAAGGCATAATAAGCCATTGCCGGTGTATGGTCAGGGATTGAATATCCGTGATTGGCTTTATGTGGAGGATCATGCAAAAGCTATCGATCTTATCTATGAAAAAGGGATTAATGGAGAAACCTACAATATCGGTGGTAACAATGAAAGGCAGAACATTGACATTGTCAAGACTTTATGTCATATCATGGACCGTAATCTTGGGAGGGCTGTTGGTGAGGGTGAAAAGCTGATCACCTATGTCACTGATCGGGCAGGTCATGATTTCAGATATGCCATTGATGCCTCCAAACTCCAAAATAGTCTGGGCTGGGCACCTGAAGTAAAATTTGACGAGGGCTTTGAGCAGACCGTTGCCTGGTACCTTGGGAATCAGGCCTGGCTTGATGAAGTCACATCGGGAAATTACCTGAATTACTATGAAAAGATGTATCACAACCGTTAGATTCTTTAATCTCTAAATTGGTCGGGATGGATTATCCACTGGTCTCAATTGTTACGGTCAACTACGACCACCCTGAAGTTACATGTGCATTGCTGGGTTCTTTGCGCAAAGCGACCTACAAGAATATTGAGATATTGGTTGTCGATAATGCCTCCCCGAATGATGACCCTGACATCATCGTTCAATTTTATCCTGAAGTTGTTTTTATACAAAGTAAAGAAAACCTGGGGTTTGCCGGGGGTAACAATCTTGCTATCCGGCAGGCAAAAGGAAAGTATGTTTTACTGCTTAATAATGATACAGAAGTTGAGCCCGGATTCCTGGAGCCCCTGGTTGAAAAATGTGAGTTGAATCCGGCAATAGGTGCCGTTAGTCCGAAAATCCGTTATTACTCACAGCCAGATACCCTTCAGTTTACAGGACAGGCCCCAATAAATCCTTATACAATAAGAAGTTATGGGTATGGGCATGGACAAAAAGACAATGGCCAGTTCGACAAGGACAGTCTGACTTATTTTGTACACGGAGCGGCCATGATGATCCCGATGGCGGTTATTCGTAAAGTAGGTCTGATGGCGGAATCGTATTTTCTGTATTATGAGGAGCTTGACTGGGGTGCCCGTGTCAGGGCTGCAGGGTATGAATTGTGGTATGTACATAATTCCATGATACTTCATAAAGAATCGATTTCGACAGGGAAGTTATCTCCCTTCAAGACGTATTACATGAATCGGTCACGCTTTCTTTACCTAAGAAGAAATGTTCGGGGTTTCACCTTTTTCATCGCGATGCTGTTCCAGGTGTTTGTGGCAATTCCGAAGAATATTACCGTATACCTCTTCAAAAGGCAGGGTGGCCATTTGAAAGCCTATCTCAATGCAGTTTCATGGCATCTCGGTCATATGTCGGCTATTGAAATCCATAAAAATCCGGTGCTGTAAACCATCAAAACCAAAACCAACAAAAATGATGTATCCCGCACTCTTCACCTTATATCAATCTTTCCAGATCCTGGTTTTTATATTGTTGGCTTTGGCCTCCCTGTACATTTTTGTATTTGCCTTTGCCGGATTATTTTACAGGCAAGCGGCCTATGTTTCTAACCCAAAACTTCGGAAAATTGCTGTGTTGATTCCCGGTTATAAAGAAGATGATGTCATCCTTGAAGTTGCGCAAGATGCTTTGAATCAGGATTATCCGCAGGACTTATATGATGTGGTTATCATTGCAGATTCTTTTCAGCAAGAAACAATTGACAAGCTTAAGGCATTGCCAATAATAGTTATTGATGTCAAATTTGACAAAAGCACCAAATCAAAAGCCTTAAACAAGGCGATGGATCAGCTTCCTGCGGGTTATGAGATTGCGGTGGTACTGGATGCCGATAATCTGATGGCTAAGGATTTTCTTGCAAAGGTAAATGCTTCTTTTGAAAAGGGTTACATGGCTGTACAGGGGCATCGAGCTGCAAAAAATATGGATACTTCGCTGGCGGTACTTGATGCAGTCAGCGAGGAAATCAACAACCATATCTTTAGAAAAGGTCATCGTGTACTTGGGCTTTCATCTGCGATAATCGGTTCTGGTATGGCTTTTCAGTATGAATTTTTTAAAAGTATGATGTCGTCGGTCACTGCAGTTGGCGGGTTTGATAAGGAAATTGAGCTTAAAATGCTGAAGGATCAGTATAAGATCGCCTACCTAGATGATGCTTATGTTTATGACGAGAAGGTTCAGAAAGCCGAGGTATTCAGCAATCAAAGAAGACGGTGGTTGTCAGCCCAATTGCATTATTTCCGTAAAGATTTCTTTGCGTCATTAAAAGCATTGATTTTAAAAGGGAATGTTGATTATTTCGATAAATCCATACAGTTTATTCAGCCACCCAGGGTCTTGTTGCTGGGGGCTATGATCATTTTTAATTTCTTTTTTATATTTGTTAATGTACTGATAGATAGATTTATATCATACAATTATTTCTGGCTTTCAATGGCAGGAGTTTGTCTGATGGCTTTCCTGTTCTCAGTACCTGCTTCTTTCTATAATATAAGAACATTAAGAGCCCTGGCAAGCCTGCCTAAAGGCATGTTGCTGATGCTTGGGTCATTGCTTAAAATCAAAGGGGCAAACAAGCAGTTCATTCATACCAAGCACAGTTCGGTCAAGTCAAAAACAGACTTATAAATGGCTCAAAGTCATCATATAAAATACTTACTATGAAAATAGGAATAGAAGGACAGCGGCTTTTTCGACAGAAGAAACACGGGATGGATATGGTAGCCCTTGAACTGATTCGTAACCTCCAGCGTATTGATCATGAGAATGAATATATCATCTTTGTCAAACCGGATGTTGATGATAAAGTTATCAGTGAAACTCCCAATTTCAGGATCGTCAAGCCAGATGGTGGTTTTTACCCCCAATGGGAACAATTCGCCCTGGCACGTGCTGCACGTGAAGCTGGATGTGAGATCCTGCATTGTACCAGTAATACCGCACCGATTAACACAAGTATCCCTTTGGTAGTGACTTTACATGACATTATTTACATGGAAAGCAGCTATTTTCAAATCTTAGAGGGAAGCGGAACACCCTATCAAAAATTCGGAAATGCTTATCGTCGGATGGTGGTCCCGCGTATTGTACAATCCAGCCGCAAGATCATCACCGTTTCTCATTTTGAGAAAAACAGGATTGGTGAATTTTTCGGAATCCAGGGTGACCCGCGGTTGACAGCCGTATATAATGGTGTTAGTGAGCATTTTAAGCCTGTTTCAGACCTATCTGAATTATCAAGGGTCAAAGAAAAATATCGTTTGCCTGAGCGTTACTTTTTTTTCCTGGGGAATACGGATCCCAAGAAAAACACGAAAGGAACCTTGAAAGCCTATTCAGAATTTGTAAAAAAAACCGGCAGTGACATTCAATTGGTAATGCTCGATTACGATGGTGCAGCGTTGATTAAAATCCTAACTGATATTGGAGATCCGGGCTTGATTTCCCGGATTAAGCTGACGGGTTATGTCGTAAATACGGATTTGCCTGCCATTTATAGTCAATGTGAGTTGTTTCTCTATCCATCACTGCGAGAGAGTTTTGGCATCCCGATGCTGGAAGCCATGGCATGCGGTGCTGCAGTGATAACTTCAAACACATCCTCTATGCCGGAAGTAGCAGGTGATGCAGCCCTTATAGTCGACCCCTTTAAACCCGAAGAGATTACCGCGGCCATTATAAAACTGATTGAAGATAAATCACTTAAGGAATCCTTTGTACAGAAAGGCTACGTTCAGGCTGCCAAATTTTCATGGAAAGCAATGGCTGAAAATGTACTTGAGATCTATAGAGAAATAAGTTCCAGCAAGAAATGAACGGGTAAAAAATTATCGCTATGATCAAAAACCGCGACATCATTGTAGTTGGCATTCAATCCTGGGACATTGAAATCGGGAGTAATTGCAAGAATATTGCCATTGAGTTTGCGAAACATAACCGTGTATTGTATGTGAATTCGCCTCTTGACCGGATGACGATATGGCGAAAAGGGAAGACACCCTATGTTAAGAAAAGACTGGAGATGATCAAAAGCGGTGCTGATGATCTCGTGAAACTCGATGAGAATCTTTGGAATCTTTATCCGGCAACGATCCTGGAATCGAATTCCCGTATACCCGGCAAGATATTGTTTGAGATTTTGAATCGAATCAACAACAAGCGTTTTGCAAAAGAAATTGCCAAGGCGGTGAAACGGCTTGATTTCAAAGATTTTATCATCTTCAACGACAGCGATATGTTTCGTAGTTATTCGCTTGCTGATCTCTTATCTCCCAAACTTTACACTTATTATACACGTGACAACCTAATGGCTGTTGATTATTATGCAAAGCACGGCTTTAGGTTAGAGCCGGCTTTGATGGCAAAATCAGACCTTGTCGTGGCGAATTCGACCTACCTGGCAGCATTGGCAGCAAAGTACAATCCTAAGAGTTTTTACGTCGGCCAGGGTTGCGACCTGAGTATCTACGACAAAACGAAATTAAGCAATGTCCCGGTTGATATGACCGCTATCCCCAAACCGATTATTGGGTATACCGGCGCTTTATACAACATCCGGCTCGACATTGACATCCTGGTCCATATTGCCCGAGAAAAGCCTGAATGGAGCCTCGTCTTGATCGGACCTGAGGATAATGACTTTAAAAACAGCGATTTACATAAGATGTCAAATGTGCATTTTCTTGGAAATAAAAAGCCTGAGGAATTGCCAGCTTATGTCAATTGCTTTGATGTAGCCTTAAACCCGCAAAAGCTGAATGAGGTGACGCGCGGCAATTATCCCCGTAAAATCGATGAGTATCTCGCAATGGGTAAACCAACCGTCGCAACAAAAACGGAAGCCATGTCGGTATTCGCGGATTACACTTATCTTGCGGCAAATAACCTCGAATATATTCGATTTATCGAAAAAGCACTTTTGGAAAATTCGCCTGAGCTTGAATCAGGGCGCGAGGCTTTTGCGCGAAGCCACTCGTGGGAGAACAGCGTAAAGGCTATCTATGAACAGATGGAGAAATTTTTATAAAAAGGAAGACAATGGGATCGCAAAGCATGATTTCAAGGGTTAAGTCAAATCCATCACTGAAGAAATTGGTACTTTGGTCGTTGATGCCTAAAAACCAGGCCAGGCCGAGGTTGTGGGTCAAGTGGTTTGTCAATCCATTTGTTCATCATCATGGAAAACGGAGCCTTGTTCGCCGCAGGACACGCATGGATGTGATGCCGTTCAATAGTTTTTATATTGGTGATGACTCTACCATTGAGGATTTTTGTACGGTAAATAACGGTGTGGGAACAGTGAAAATCGGTGACAGGACTCGGATTGGACTGGGTAGTGTTTTAATTGGTCCGGTGGAAATTGGCAATGACGTTCGCCTTGCCCAGAATGTCGTAATGAGTGGATTAAATCATAATTATGAGGATGTTTCAAAGTCAATCAGTCAGCAAGGCGTGAGTATGAAGCCAATCCTGATCAGCGATGAAACCTGGATCGGCGCCAATGTCTTCATTTCCGCCGGGGTCACAATCGGGAAGCATTGCGTGGTGGCAGGAGGAAGTGTTGTTACCAAGAATGTTCCTGATTATTCAATTGTTGTTGGGAATCCTGCCAAAGTGATCAAACAATACAATTCGAATTCAAAAAGCTGGGAACGTGTGAGTTAATTAAGAATTATTCAATAAATGAGAAAAATACTTACCTATCTGGCTTATCTGTATGATTACTTGAAACATGGAGACCTTACTTCTGTTTATGCCTCCATTAACTATATTTTTAACAAGAAATCACATCAGAAGGATAGGGTTATCATCACTTCAGCGGGAACATTCTTCTGCAGGAAAAACACCAATGACTTCCAGTTTGCCAATTACTATTATGAGTGGACCGTAAGAAAGTTCTTTGTAAATCACCACAAAGAATTTAGTGTATTTATCGATGGAGGTTCCTGTATTGGTAATTATAGTGTATTAATGTCAGGATTGGGTTTGCGTTGCATTGCCTTCGAGCCCATGAGCAGCAATTATGATGTACTTCGTAAAAATTTGGAATTAAACAATTTACAGCAGAAGGTAATGGCCTTGCCCTATGGATTGGGTTCTGAAAACACGACTTTGAGTTTTGCTTTTGATACAGTGAATACAGGAGCATCACATAGAATCAGGATCAGTTCCAACAATGTGCAGCAGGTTGAAATCAGAACTTTTGACTCTTTGTTGCCGGAACTTTCTCTTGCATTGACAGAGAAAATTTTGTTTAAATTGGATGTGGAAGGTATGGAGTCAGAAGCCATTCAAGGGGCTGCTCAATTCATTAAAACATACCCGAATCTTACTTTTGTTATTGAAGACAAGCACAGCGGAGAAATCCGTATTAAAGAAGAGCTTCTCAAAATCTGCAAATTTGAGTTTGGTGTTGTAGATGAATTCAATATTTATGCAAGAAAAGTGAATTAAAATCATTTTATTCTAAGCTTATGCTGGCACTTAAAATTATCTTCTGGACCCTCTTGTTTATAGTGTTCTATGCATATATTGGATATGGCATATTGTTATATATCCTGATTAAATTCAAGCGATTGTTATTTCCCGGGAAAGGAAATGCTCAATTCCCTGAAGTCGAGCCTGAAGTCACACTTTTTATCACAGCTTTTAATGAGAAAGCTATGGTTGCCGATAAAATCAGGAACTCACTTGAGTTGGATTATCCTGCGGAAAAGCTTCATATGGTTTGGGTTACTGATGGTTCCGATGATGGAACTCCGGAATTACTCAGGCAGTATGAAGGGATCTCAGTATATCATAAGCCTGAGCGTAAGGGAAAAATTGCTGCCATGAATCGTGGGATGGAATTTGTAAAAACCCCGATCGTAGTGTTTTGTGATGCAAACACTTTATTGGGGAAGGAGTCGATTCGCCGTATCGTCCATCTCTTCAATAATCCTAAAGTAGGTTGTGTATCAGGAGAGAAACGGATTTTCAGCAAAGATAAAGACAATGCTGCCGGTGCCGGCGAAGGTCTTTACTGGAAATATGAATCGACCTTAAAAAAATGGGATGCGGAGCTTTATTCTGTGGTGGGTGCTGCCGGTGAGTTGTTTGCCATTAGAACCCCTCTGTATCGTGAAGTGGAGGGTGACACCTTACTCGATGACTTCATCGTTTCATTAAGGGTAGCCATGGAAGGATATACCATTCAATATGACCCTGAGGCCTATGCCATTGAGACTGCTTCTGCCAATGTTAAAGAAGAGCTAAAACGTAAAATCAGGATATCTGCAGGTGGAATTCAATCAGTAATTCGGTTGAGTCCATTGCTCAATGTGTTCAAATACGGGACTTTGTCATTTCAGTATATTTCTCATCGTGTTTTAAGGTGGACTTTGGCACCCTTGTCCTTACTCTTTCTGCTTCTGATCGGTTTCTGGCTGGCCTTTAATGAAGGCATGCTTGCAGGCGGTTTTTATGGGATTATTTTTTGGCTTCAGGTTGTGTTTTACCTGGCCGCTTTGTTGGGTTGGTATCTTGAGAATAAATCCATACGTGTGAAACTACTTTTTGTGCCCTATTACTTTTTTATCATGAACTTATCAGTTTTCCTGGGGTTTAATCGTTATGTGAAACGGACTCAGTCGGTGAACTGGGAACGCGCCAAACGGGCGGGTTAGCTTCCTGTTGATTTAATTAACCTCTGGAATGATCATTTTTAAGCACAAATATTTATTACTCATTTTTGCCATCATTGTATGCCAGGCCAAGCAACTTGAAGCCGAAGTTAGCAGCCTGGTCGTTGACAATCTGACAACCTTCGTTGATGGGAATGCATCACCTTATAACCAGTTAGGCCCCGGAGATACTCTGTTTATACTATCCGGAACGAGAGATTTTCTGCAAATCAAGAACCTGACTGGGACTGCAGCAGGTCCCATTATCATCATCAATAAAGGAGGTGTTGTAAGCATTGATGCGTTCAACTATTATGGGATTTCAATCCAGAACTGCCGGTATTTTCGACTGACAGGAACCGGAAGCATTGGGAATTTCTATGGGATTAAAATTATTTATGTTTCCGGTGGTGCTGGTCTTGGAATCGGTGGTATGAGTTCTGATTATGAGGTTGACCATATTTCTATAGAAAATACATTCATAGGCGGATTTTATGGGAAAACGGACCCTGATTGTACATTTGCAGCGACCCGTGATAATTTTACTCAATTCAATACTCGTATTCATGACAACTACATTGCCAATGTTGCCAATGAGGGGATGTACATTGGAAGTACAAAATACCATGGACAAACAGTTAACTGTAATGGTCATGATACATTGCTGCTTCCGCATGTTTTAGAAGGTGTTTGGGTTTACAACAATATTATCAATCACGTCGGATGGGACGGGATTCAGGTAAGTTCTTCCGTTTCTGATTGTCATGTTTTCGGTAACCTGGTTTTGTATGATAGCCAGGAAGAATCCGTAGGACAAATGTCGGGCATTTCCCTTGGCGGGGGCTCGAAATGTGACTGTTACAACAATTATATCAGTCAGGGTAAGGGAAATGGCATTGAAAGCCACGGACTTGGGGGTTACAGAATCTTCAACAACATTATTGTGGATGCCGGGAGGACTTTTCAACCCGGCGACACCACCTTGATGAAGCATGGGATCTACGTTTCAGATGTTTCTGTTGAGGCGGATTCTTCGTTTTATATTCTATATAATGACATTATTAATCCAAAGTCTGACGGGATACGATTTAACAGTATGATCAGCAGGAATAACCTTATCGCCTCTAACCTGATTGTCAATCCTGGTAATTATGATTATTATGAAAACGGGAATACCAGTTTCACTGGAAATGATGCTTATATCATGATTCCGGACACAATTTCACAAGTTGATCTTCAACATAATTTTCTGACACGATATCTCGACAGTGCTTTAGTATCACCCGTTGATTATACCATTCTGCCTGGTTCTCCGCTTATTGATGCTGCATTTTCCAACAGCGTAGGAATCACTTTTGATTATTATCATCATCTGCGACCTTTTGGCATTACGAACGATATAGGTGCATTTGAATTTGATCCGGCAGTGGTGGGCATTAAGCCAGGATTGCTCTTACAGACCAGGCAGGCCGTTGTTTTCCCGAATCCTGTGAAGACTGTTCTGACTATAAAATATCAATCTGAATTTGCTGCTCCGGTGATTCTTTCTGTGTTTAATCTGCAAGGAAATCTTCTTTTGCAGAATCAGAGGAACAATATGCCTGGTGAGGTGCAACAAATTCAGATTGATGTAGGAACCCTTTCCCCCGGGCTATATCTTTACCAGCTTCGTAATAATGACCAGCTTTCATCTGGAAGGTTTATTAAAATTAGATAAGTTAAATGGGCAAATTTTGGATGTTTCTCAAAGCAGTTCAGCCCTTAACCCCTCCAGGCGTTTAGTTCTCTTTGCACCTCATCCCCCAACCCCTTCTACTGAAGGAGAAGGGGAGTAGGACACTGCTAATATTTACCATTATTACTACTATTATGAACAAATATTAAATATAATAGAGTGATGCATCAATGCTAAAATTTCCGGCAATCTGCCCCCCTTCTCCTTCAGGAGAAGGGGTTGGGGGATGAGGTGCCAAGAATAAATCTCCTTCAGGAGAAGGGGTTGGGGGATGAGGTGCCAAGAATAAATCTCCTTCAGGAGAAGGGGTTGGGGGATGAGGTGCCACAATTAATTCTCAATAAGTAGAAGGGGTTGTGGAATGAAGACCACAACCCCTTTTAGTACAATTTAAGATGTTTCGGTTGAATTATCTGTTTTGTCAGTGGGTGAAAATATTGCTCAAATTCCTGTATCCTGTCATTGGCTTATACCAGTCATAGTAGTCCATTCCTGAAGATTGACCCCAGGTAAAGAACTTTAAATGAGCCTGGGTAACGACTACTTTTTCTTTCGGATAGTCGAAAGGACCGGCAATGTCGATGGCATAGGGGAGATTGTTTTTTGTCACATAAAACCTACCCTGAGCTGGTTTACTGTCATCCTGGCCCGTACCTAAAAAGGAGGTGTTGGCGAGGTCGGTTGGTTTGTTGTCGATTAAGTGTACTTCCTTAGTACGGTCTTCATTGATAATCATAAAAGGATTATACGGCGGCGTACCGAGGGTGGAAAGATTTACGGGTGACGTAAGATTAATCGTGATTTTCAAGGTGTCTGGCGTTACATAGGGAGCGCCTACTGTTGTATTTACCCCAACCGCTCCACCTCCCGGGTATGGAAGTTCATTGAAGGCATTGTCGTAGCAGATAATTACAGCTTTAGATTGACTGGCTTCTGTACCATTTGCATTTCTTACAATATAAGATTCTTTAATAGAAGTTCCGGTGACACTCGAGATAAGACTTGGGCTGATTGGCAATTGAAATCCAAAGCCGTTTTGATAACTGGCTCCGATGGCTTTCAGGATAATCTTAGCCTTAATTTGAACGGCCTGATTTTGGCCATTGGTGATTTCATTGAAATTGTAATCCACAACCATATCATTAAAGTCATAGTCACCTTTAGAAGGCCAGAGGTCTTCAAATGCAATTGTTCCGACAGCATTTTCTGAAGGATAAAAGTTATCAAAAGCTTTGGTGGCATCAGTAGGATAGTCATCAAAATTGTCGGATACTCCGTCATGATCTGAATCTGTAGCTGTATAATTTGGTAGCGGAATATTCGTGGTCTGAATATTCTGAATAGGATCAGCCTTTACATAAAAGATAGCGTCATTAAAGTCATTGTCTGTAGTGCCGTCACGACGCTGGTCTTCGAAGCTTAACAAGAATTTTCCACGTCCAAGATCGTTCAGAAGGATTGAGTGTTTCTTTAAACTTGGATTTGTCTCAGGATTGAGGTTGGTATTTGAGTAGAGCATTCCCAGGCCATTTGTAATGGTAGTTCCGTTATAGCCATTGGCGATGAGTACCCATCCAATTGTGCTTCCAGGACCAAAGGTTCCGATGTGTACTTTGTTTCCAGAAGCCAATCCGCCACCACTCCCGCTAAACGAAACATTTGGGAAAATAATGTGAATAGTGTCAATAGCAGCAGCAGTAGCAGGCGGGTTGTTTGTATTGTACCTGTAATATCCCATTACATTGCGGTAACCTGCACCTTCGTGCACAAAGGATACCCATACATTACAAGCATCGGTAATGACAAGGTTTGGCTCATTAGATGCTATAAAATATTGGGGATGACTTGTTGTAAGTGCCTGGTATTCAGGAAGTGTAGCATTGATATCTGCCAGTGTCGCGGCATCAATCACATCATTCGGGAAGCTCAGGTAATTCGGGACACCGTTGCTGTTGTATGTCCCCAGTGGCTGGATAATAGAATTGGTTGTACTGAATAAGGACTCAGAACTTTTCAGTATCTTTACTTGTTTCCCTCCTAAGGTTAGGTTTACACTACCCGATACAATTTTTACTTTTTGCATATTGGGAAATCCCAGGGTTCTGGTTCCTATAGTTAATGAGTCTACGCCAGCCGGAATCCGGTAATTGGCTTTGTATTGACCGCTGGCGTCTGTAATGCCGCCTAAAATCCGGCTACCTCCATTGGCTGGTAGGTCTGAATAAATATCAATACGAACGTTGGGCACTGGTGCATCCATGTTATCCAGCGCAGTTACATTAATGTTAATATCCTGGGTTGTTCTGAATTTGAAATTTGGACTAACATTCATGTTTTCGATGTTTGTTTCATCAACAGACGGAACGTTATCAAATTTCTTGCAGGAATTTAATGAAAGCGCCAGAGAAATAAGAATGATCAATAATAAGTATGATTTTCTGCTCTTGATTTTCATTTTAATTGGTTTTGTATTTGTGAATAGTAGCTTTATCTGTATTTTTATAGAAAGGAGATTTGCGAAATCTATGCCATGGTCGTAATGTATTGAATAGCAGGAATATGCACTTGAAATGCTTTTACTAAAATGTATTAAAAAGATACAAATGTATTAAAATGAGACACTTTGGTTTTTAGCCTCATCCCCCAACCCATTTCTCCTGAAGAGAGAAGGGGAGTAGGACACAGCTAATATTTATCATTATTACTACTATTATGAACAAATAATTAATATAATAGAGTCATGCATTTATATCAAAGTTTGTGGGGGATGAGGTGCCACAATTATACCATCTTTAAAAGAACTGGTTAGAGAATGAGGCTTATGACAATTTTATTTCAAATATTTACTGATTTTATCATACAGATCTTCAGGATTAAATGGTTTTGAGATGTAATCATTCATGCCTGAGAGAAAAATTTTCTCAAATACATCAGCTTTTGAGGAAGCTGTCAGTGCAATAATCGGAATTGTAGTATAGGGTGCAATTTTCAGTTTACGAATCTCTGAAGTAGCCTGATAGCCGTCCATTTCCGGCATCTGAAGGTCCATCAGGATTAGATCAAACGAGTGTTTTGTTATTTTATCCACTGCAATTAATCCATTTTCAGCAGTGTCCACTTTTAGATTCCAATCAGAAAGGAATTTACTGGCAATGAGCTTATTTACTTTATTGTCTTCAACAAGCAATATTCGTTGTCCTGTAAATTGTTTGAATACATTACTGGTATTCTTAGGCTCAATTGTGGCATTTGTAACCGAACCTTCGTTGAAAAGAATCGAAAAGTAAAACCGGGATCCTTTTCCAAATTCACTTTCAACATATATTTTACTGCCGAAAAGCTCGAGAAGCTTACCGGTAATCGTTAAGCCCAGACCAGTTCCTCCATATTTTCTTGAGGTCTCTGAACTAGCCTGCGTGAAAGCATCAAAGATACTTTGAAGTGTTTCAGGCTGCATCCCTATCCCGGAGTCGGTCACTGAAAAATCAACTATAATTTGTTTTAGCTTGTTGGAATTTAGCTTCAAGGCAATAGTGACTTTCCCGGTTTCTGTAAATTTCAGTGCATTACTCAAAAGGTTATTAATGATTTGAGACAGGCGAAGTGGATCTCCGATTACATTTACGGGAATGCTGTCGTCAAAATCAAAATTAAGTTCAATATTTTTCTCCTGGGCTTTACTTGTCATGGATGAGACAATTTCCTCGACAATCGTCCTGAGGTTAAAATCAATATACTCAAGGGAGACTTTCCCAACTTCTATTTTATTGAAATCTAGGATATTGTTGATAAGAGACAATAGGTTTTCTGCTGAGAATCTGAGTATCCTTAAATCTTCACTTTGGTCAGGTCTTGGATTATTTTTGAACAGTAAATGTGAGGTTCCAATCACAGCATTTAGTGGTGTTCGTAGTTCATGACTCATCACTGACAGGAATTCACTTTTTGTTTTCAATGCTTTTTCAGCATTAATTTTTGCCTGTTCCAGTTCAATGTTTGTCTGTGCCAATACCGCATTTTTCATGATGATACTTTGGGATTGCCCTTCAATTTGTTCTTTTTGAATCAAGATTTCGCGTGTGCGTTCGTTGATGGCTTGTTCAAGTTTGTCGTTGTTTCGTAAAAGATTTCGAGTGTATAATTTGAGGCCGACCCAATAAAATAGCAAAAGAAATATTCCCTCGAGCAGGATGACCCACCACAGAAAATACCATGATTTACTTACGTGGAATTCCCATTTCAGCGGACTGGAATAAAGATAATTTCCATATTTTTTTGCACGAATATACAGGGTGTATTTGCCTGATGCCAGGTTTACAAGGTCAATTTCCTGTGTTTTGTCTACAGGAATCCAGGAAGTATCCCGGCCCAGTAACAGCATTTCGATTTTTACAAATTTTGCAGGATAATCCGGGACACCCAGTTTAATCTTCAGAAAAGCCCGTTGGTTGAGGGTAATCCCATCTGTTTTGTAATTAAAGGGGTTGTTGTTGATCAGCATATCAACGATAACAGGCTTTACTGTTCTCACCGCAGGCAAAATGGGTAAGGAAACAGTTATTCCATTGACTGTTCCAGCCCAGATCCTGTTATATCTGTCAACATGGATGCTTCGATAATTTATTGATTTAGAAGGCATCCCTGTTCTTTCATCAAACGACAGCAATTCCCCTCTTACAAATTGATGCAGACCCAGGCTTGTTCCGAACCAAACATTGTCGTCTCGATCAAGAGTAACCGCTTTTACTGAAGCATCTGTCAACGACGAAATTTGCATGCGGTTAAAAATCCCATTTTCATATTTTATCAGGCCAAAAGAAGAGCCTAGCCAGATTATTCCCTTTTTACTGAAAGCAATATCATTGATATTGATGTCGATATTATGTTCAAAGGTTAATGGTTTGCTTAAGTTGGTAAACCTGTCAGTAGTGGGATTATAAGCAAACAAATATGCCTCATCTGACATCCCGCCTGCATAAATATTTCCGGCATGGTCAAGCCCAACGGTAAGGGGTCTGGAGGCAATCCCTTCATTAACACCATATGTTTTCACCGAAAAGTCAGGAGAAATACAAATCAGAGACTGGTTCAGATCCTGGCATGCCCAAAGTCTTCCCTTGTGGTCAAAGGTCAGATAAAAAACGGCATGCCCTGAAGAACGAAAATCAAACCGTTTTTCGATAAGGCCGGCGGTATTTTCAAACCATACGAATCCACTCACATCAGCGTACCAGGTCCCATTTTGAAGTGGAATGGCTTGAAGGATTAGTTCACGTGAGCTTTTTATTGTTAATGGGGATTCTGAAATATCCTTTTTAGTGGAAAACACTTTCTCCCCGTCGGTAAAGCAAATCCTGCCATCAGGATATTCTGCGATACTTTGAATATATTTTGAAGTTGAATTTATATAAGGCGAGCTAAAGAAGTAAGGTCGCATCAGGTACAGGCCATTGTCGGTTGCAACCCATAAATTACCGTCAGATTGCAGACAAAAGTGGTTGATCGTTTTTTCCGGGAATTCGGTCATCGGCTTCACTGAATACCCGGATTCAGTGAAGCTGATCTGATAAAGGCCATTTGTCCAGGTGCCTGCTAAAAACAGATTCTGTTTGACACGGATGAGCGTTGAAGCCTCAATTTGGGTGTCCAGCGCTATTAATTTCGTACAGGACCCCTCTTTATCCGTTTGGAATTCAAATAATCCTGTATGCGTTCCGATAAAAATTTTGCCGACATCAATATTTACAACACTTTGAATGCTAGATAATTTCAGGGGAAGATTGATCTCAATTAACGCATTTTTGTTTTTATCAAAGCGATAGATAAACCCAGGCTCAGAGAATATATATAAATTGCCAAAACCATCTTCCGAAAAGGAGAATGTTCTTTGGTAGTTGTTCGAAGAGGCTTTACTTCCGGGAAAAAATGACTTAATTACTTTGTCTTTCAGACAGTAAATATTTTGGTTATCACAAAACCACAAATACTTGTCTTTATCTTCATAAATAGTTTTGGGAAACCATACCAAACTATCTGCTTTTTTTATTGATCCCCGTTTGAGCAGATTAACTGTCAGAAAAGGAGGGTTATTGAGAATCTGTACCACACCAAGATCTGTGGATGAAATGATGTCTCCATTGGATCTGCAATAGACAGATTTTATAAATTGGCTTGGAAGATCGTTTTGAATCTGTGTAAAATAGCGCCCATCGAAACGGAAAAGACCGCCATCAGTTCCTACCCAGATGAACCCGTTTTTGTCAGCAGTAACAGATTTAACCAGCGAATTGCTAAGGCCTTCGTCCTCACCATAGCGGATAAATTGAAGCGATTGTCCATAGCACTCGTGAATTTCCGGGAAAATTAACAGGAAAGATCCCAGGAAAAGAAAAATATTCCGCTTGCAGAATTTTATAACAGCAATTAAATTCAAAACGAATAGATTTAATCAATTTAAATGTAAATATACTGTTTTCTTCTTTCTATTCTACAACTAAGGTTTGTATTGAATGGGGCAAGCTTGTCGTTGCTGCACCTTGTCCGCTAATCCAGATCCGGTAAGGGATTTTATCGTTGGTTTGGTTCATGACCACGATAACAATTTTTCCATCTGTATTCTCAAAAGCTGTGGTTAGTAATTGTCCCCGGCTTCCGGCACTGATGATACGTTTGGCTCCCGGCCTGATAAACTTCGAGAAATGCCCGATATAATAAAAAGAGCTGAGGTAATAGATTTCACCCGTTTTGGTATTGGCGTGAACCGGTGCAAAACACAGGTTTCCAACGTGGTTTGGGCCACCGGTTTCGTCGAGCAGAACATTCCAGTCTGTCCAGCCCACTGTGCCGTTGTTGAAGTCGTTGATCATGGATCTTCCATATTTTTCACCCCATTTCCAGTTATTCATCTGTTCAAAATTGAAACTTTCTGCACAGCCTTCAGTAAAGAGGAGATGCTTTTCCGGAAATGACTCATAAACACGTCTGACGTTGTCATAAATATTCCCGCCACCAGTCCAGTCTTCATACCAGTGAAATCCAATACCCCAAACAAATTTCGCAGCTTCCGGATCTCCCAGAATGGTGTTTGCCCTCTGATAAATCAAGTCACGGTTGTGATCCCAGGCAATGAGTTTCTTTTCTGCCAGTCCTGCCTGCAGCATGGTCGGGCCGAGTACTTTTTTAATAAAGTCTCTTTCTTCTTCAGCAGTGAAGATACAAGACTCCCATTTTTGTTTGGCCATGGGTTCGTTTTGAACACTATATCCCCATACCGGAATACCTTCTGCTTCGTAGGCTTTGATAAATTTCACAAAGTAGTTGGCCCAGCTCTGATAATATGCTGGCAGAAGTTTTCCTCCTTGTAACATGTTTTTATTGTCTTTCATCCAGGCGGGCGGGCTCCAGGGACTCGCATATAAAGTGAGCTTTCCCCCGGTGGCAGCGATTGCCTGTTTGATAAATGGAATACGGAATTGCTTGTCATGGGCGATACTGAAGGAATTTAGAAGCACATCATCGTCATTTACATATGTATAGCTTCCGCTTGAGAAGTCACAGCTATGGATGTTTGTCCGGGCCAGGGTATAACCAATTCCTTTGATGGGATCAAAATACTGTTGCAGGATCTCCTTTTGCTTGTCTTTTGGCATTTTGGCAAAAGTCTCTGCAGCAGCATCTGTGATCGCGCCCCCGATTCCGATAAAGGTCTGGAATGTCTTCGAAGGATCTACAAAAACACAGGGTTCTGTTTCCAAAGGCTGGGGAAAACTGCTGAAATACAGTGTGTCAGTGAGAGATAACCTGAATTTTGTACTGTCAGCGGTGGTATAAACGCTTACTTTCTTTCCTTTTGCTGAAAAGATGCGGGTTTCAGGATTCCCTGCAAGAAGGGACCCTTTCATCAAAAGAAGGATGATGCAATAAGATAAAATATGTTTCATAACAGAATCAATGGATTATTGGACAGTAAGTTTCGTTTTCCAGGTCGTGCCCGGCAACTCTAATTCTATCAGGTACATTCCTTTCGCCAGGTCCCCGATAAATACCTCTTCGGATTCTTTGCTGGCCGACAGTTTAATTTCTTTTGCGAGCATTCCGTTCAGGGTCCTGAAGTAAATTGTTTTTTTTGAACCGAGATAGCCGGTAGTTTCGACCGTGATGGCATCAGAGGCCGGGTTGGGAAAGACTTTGATTTGCTTGATTTTCTGAGGAATTGTATCAATAATTTTTTCGGTGAATTTATACCAATTCATGTTAAATTCAGGCTGAATGACTTTAACCCTTAAAACAGACGGGCCGACATTCAAGGGTATTTCAGTAAAAATGCTCTGCCAGCTTTGCCAGCCTCCGGTAACAGGAATTACAACATTGACTGAATGAAGGATGATGCCCGAGTCAGAGATTTGTTGAACCTGAATCATCCCTGACTGGCTCATACAGGCAATCCGGACCTCCATTTTATAGGTAGCCGTTTTCATCACCTTGACTTTATAATCAAGATAATCACCGGCGTTGGTGTACGCAATATTTTGCCCGCCACCAAGGTCGGTGGTGTTCTCAAGTTGCAAGCCCTGATTAAAGCTAAAGGCTTCAGCTTCAATCTTTCCGGGGATTGAAAGTAAAATCGGTAAATTGTTTTTCACGGGAAGATTGAGAAAATCCTGGAGCAAAGTGCCATCTGTGGCAGTCATAGCCCCATTGTTATAGTTTAACAGGATGACATCTCCTGAAGTCAATAACTGACTCAAGGTTATGATGACCCGGAACGGGTTTAACGGATCCGGGAGGAGGCTGGAGATGTTCACCGCATTGCCGTTTACAAAACAGCTAAACCCTTCTGGTTTTATGGTGGTGTCGACAAGTTTCTTGTTGAATGTGCAATAAATAAGCTGAGTCTCATTGTAGGTTTCGGCTGAAAGGGCTTTCAGTGCAACATCAGTGATTTTTTTACTCAATGTAAAATTCAGGAAGCCAAAATTCAGACCTCCGACTTCAAATTTCATTTTGAGGCTTTGAAGTCCTTTGTAAAGGATGACATCATTGATCATCAAATTGCTCCAGAGTTGATTTCCACCTGTTGCAGGAATGACAATTGGTCCGGTAATATCTGCATCGTCTGCATAGAGGATTATTTTTGAACCGGAAGCAGGGGCAGCGTATCTAAGCTGGATGTTATAGGCAGCAGCAGAATCGACCCTTGTTAAATATGTCATCCATTCATTGTTTGATGTCCAGCCGACATTATAACCGTTGGAAGCTGTATGTGTATCTAATGATTTCTCAATATCAACGCCATCATTCCGGTAAGTTCCGCCACTGTTCCAGGTGGTGTATACCCCGGTACTCACGTGGTAGTCAGCAAAATCTTTGTCCCACCAGGCTTTATTCATTCTTCCGAGGTCATAATCTGAGGCATGGATAACTCCCGGAATTATATTATTGGAGAAAGCCATGTTAGTAGAGTCATGGACCTGTCTGAACATCGCATCAATGAGATCTTTGCGGTAGGTGTTAGTGGAAATATTAGCGTTGGATGCCATCTGCATCAGTGTATAGGCAGCAAATCCTGCATTAGGAGCGGTTCCCCCGTTTTCCCAATAGTCAAGTAAGGACTGGTATTCCGGAGTTTTCCTGATGGTGAGCGGGCAAACCACGGAATTGATTTTTTTCAATGGCCACCAGGCCCAGCCAATTTTATTTTTCTCTGCCAAACTGATTGCGTCGGTAAACCATGCATTTGAATTTTCCCCGGATTCTCCCAGCCATATGGGTACATTATACTGGTTTCTCAGGTTGATAATTCCCTGGATAGAGCCCTGGTCATTGGTCGACCAATATTTATGAAAACTCAGAGCCATATTGGCATCCCATAAGGGAAACATACCGTTGTAGTTGTTTCCCCAGCAATTCCCCTCGATAATGATCATATGAGTTGAGTCCACCTGGCGGATTGCATTCGTAAGGTTAATATAGAGTTGACGCAGGGGGGCATTGGAGTTTTCAGAGCATCCGTTTGGATTGCCTCCGGATGTAAAGCTCCAGTTCGGTTCATTGATCAGGTCATAACCACCGACCCAGGGTTCGTTAGCATAACGCTGGGCAAGTTTTACCCATAGGGCAATTGTCTTTTGTTTGTTAACATCACTTTCCCAAAGCGAAGGTTTTGCAGGGTTTCCATCGCAGATGGCATAGTCTTTTCCCTGGCCTCCGGGGGCCGCATGTAAATCGAGGATGACATAGATGTGATTTGCGGAGCACCATTTCACAAGACTATCGGTAAGTGCAAATCCCTTGGTGAGCCAGGTCTGGGTTCCGGGAATAGCTTCGTCTTCAATAGGCAATGTGAATAAGTTATAATGCATGGGAAGCCTGACAGAGTTGAATCCCCAGGAAGCCAGGGAATCAATATCTCTTTTCGTCATATGGTTGGCAAGCCAGGCATCATAAAATGTATTGGTATTGGCCGGGCCAATGAGATCCTGAATCTTTTGCTTTATTTGCCATTGAGCACTGGCAAAACTGCTCATTTCCATCATATAAGGCTCCTGGAGCATCCATCCGCCAAGGCCCATACCTCTCAGGATGACCTCATTTCCGTTCTGGTCAACGATTTTCTTTCCGCTCTGTCTCAGACCCTGAGCATTAGAACTGATGGCTATCATGAGAATCGCTATCAGTAACAGGAATGTCTTTTGTAAAAAAGATTCACCGCGGAGGCGGGGAGAACGCAAAGTTTCGCAGAGGGTTTGATTGAACATTATGAATATTATAATAATAAATAAAATTAAAATAATATTCCGAATCAAATCAAAATAAATCGGTTCTCTAACATTCTCTCTGCGGAACTCCGCGTTCTCCGTTTCTCAGCGGTGAGTCTTAAAATCAATAATTCGGATTTTGTTTCAGTTTTGTATTGTTAAGCTCGGTTAATGGAATTGGAAGGATCTCATTTTTACCGGTAGTAAATCCATCGGCAGCCAGCACTGTAGCGGCTTTCCCGGTGCGAACGAGGTCAAACCAGCGATGTCCTTCTGTTGCCAGTTCCAGCCTGCGTTCCTTGTAAATATTGTCAAGGGTGGCCGGAATTGATGGAAGCCCAACACGGGCACGAACCTGATCGAGGTAGTACTGTGCTTTGGTAATATCTCCACCGGCACGAACCAAAGCCTCTGATTCCAGCAAGTAGGTGTCAGCAAGGCGGATTTCTATATCATTGTTGGGGTAGTTTAACATCGGGTCGCCTCCAATGGAAGAATAGAACTCCTGAAGCGGTGCAAACTTGGCGACGAAATAACCGGTATTCTGGAAGCCTTTTTCATAGTTGGCAACGCCTGCAGTTTTCAGACTATCCACATTAACGATAGTGTATTTGTATCTCGGGTCATTTTTCATCAAATTAACAAGATCCATTGTTACGGGTGTAAATCCCCAGCCTGCTACATAGGTAATGCCAGTATAAGCCCGTGGGCCACACATTTGGGTGTAAATATTACCTTCGACATTAGGCCATAGTTCCCATCCGTTCAATCCCTGGGCAGTATGTACGACCTCAAAAATTGATTCAGCATTGAATTTATTGTCGGCTCGGAAGACCATACCATAATCTGCAAGCAAATGATATTCCGTTGCTGTGTTTACTGATTCAAAAAGGTCGGCAGCTTCCTGCATACGGCTTTCGTTGTTTTGGGTTAAGATTACTTTTCCCAGTAGCGCTTTGGCAGCCATTTTTGTAGCACGTCCATTTTCGTCAACAATGACAGATTGCGGAAGATCAGTGATTGCCTCGTTCAGGTCTTTTTCTATCTGGGCCCATACATCTTCAGGTTTGGCCTGGGTTGCAGTAAAGAATTCACTGGGTTCAAGAGGTTTGGTAAACAGGGGAACATTTTTGAATAAGCGAACAAGGTCAAAATAGAAATATGCCCGCAAGAACTTACACTCTGCGGTATAGCGTGCTTTAAGTTCATCACTCAAGCCCGGAACTCCATTGATTTTTGTGAGGAGCAGGTTGGAACGGTAAATGCCAGTGTAGTTCCTCCCCCATAAATCGATCTGAGGGCCCGTGGCAGCATCGATGGTATAGTTATCCCAGGCCACCCATTCGATCCTGTCAGTGGAACTGCCTCCACCTGCAAAACAGTCATCAGAGGCAGCGTTGAGCAGTCCGACTCTGGGAGCATAGGATTTTCCTAACGCCAGACCCAGAGGATCATAGCAGGCAACCAGGCCATTTAATGCCTCCTGGGGGTTTTTATAATAATTTGTTTCCAGGGCAGTTCCAATCGGGTCAACTTCAAGGAAACTCTTTGAACATGAATTTAACAGCAGTACTGCTATCAGTGTCAATCCTAAATGTATGTTTATCTTTTTCATGGTTTTCATTTTTTAGGGCTTAAAAAGTAACGCTTAATCCGGCCATAAACGATTTGGCTTGTGGGTAAACGCCACGGTCGATACCAAAACTACTTCCGCCGATTTCCGGGTCATATCCCTTGTATTTTGTGAAAGTCAGTGGGTTATTGGTGCTTATATAAATACGGAGACTTTGCATGCCAAATTTCTTGATAAGGTCTTTTGGCAAGGTATATCCAAGCTGTATTGTTTTAACCCTTAAGTAAGAACCATCGGTTAAAAAGAAAGTGGATGGGTTACTGAAGTTTTTGTTGGGATCGCCGAGGACCAGTCGTGGGTAATCGGACGAAGTGTTAATTCCGTGCCAACGGCCCAGGGCATCCGTAGTCCAGTTTGCAGAAGGCATGTCAAGACGGCGTAATCCGTTAAAGACATCATTCCCTGCGACACCCTGGCAAAACAATACAAGGTCAAGTCCTTTCCAGGCGGCATTAATAGTAAACCCAAATGACCATGTCGGGGTAGGATCTCCAATAAAAGTACGGTCATTGGCATCGATTTTACCATCGCCGTTCAAATCAGCCCATTTAAAATCACCAGGTTTGGCATTGGGCTGAATCATGTTGCCATTTTTATCAACATAATGCTGTACCTGCGACATAGATTGGAAAATGTCCAGGACCTCAAAGCCATAAAAAGACCCGATGGGATGGCCAACTTGCAAACGGCTGATTTCATAACTGCTTGATTGGAAACTTGCTCCGGTGATATAGTCCACTGTACCCAGGTCAGTGATTTCATTTTTCAGGTAAGAGACATTACCGCTGACACCAAGATCGAAATCACCAAGTTTGGTTTTATACCCGAGTTCAATTTCAACACCTTTGTTTGACATGGAGCCAACATTCCCGGTTGGATACCCTGCAGTACCTACATAAGCAGGCAAAACGACATCCTGGAGCATTCCTGTGGTTTTTTTATTGTACCAATCGAATACAAGGGTGAGACTTTCGAAAAATGTTGCCTCAAACCCAAGATTTAACTGGCTGGTTTGTTCCCACTTCAGATCAGGATTGGATGGGGCATTGGGGCTATACCCAATGGTATAGATATCCTGGCCAAAAGTGTAGTTTCTGCCTCCGCCAACGGTAGCCAGGTAGCGGAAATCACCGATATTGTCATTGCCGTTTACGCCGTAAGAACCGCGAATCTTGGCAAATGTGACGACATTGTTTCTTGGCCAGAAGTCTTCCCTTGAAGTTACCCATCCCAAAGAAGCAGAAGGGAACATCCCGTATTGGTTGTTGCTGCCGAAGCGAGAGGATCCATCACGACGAACGATCCCTGTAAACAAATACTTTTCGTCATAGTTATAAATCACACGGGCAAAAGTTGAAGCCACCTTATGAGCTGCTGATTCCCAGCCACCACCAACACGATCTGTAGCAATAACGCTATAATTCATGGAAGCTTCATCAAATGTGGTCACAGGTAAATTTTTATAAACAGCATTTACTCCGGATGCATGTTCATAAAATGCACTCATCCCTAATAACACCGTTAAATTATGTTTTTCAACAATTTTATTGTAGGCGGCTGTATTTTCCCAGTTCCACATCAAGACCTGGTTGTTGGCCCGGTAATAGGAGTTTATGGCTGTATAAGTCGAAGCATTTAACCAGGAAACAGGAGTAAAACTTTCATCTCCGTAAAACGCCAGTTTTGAACCAATGTCAGACCGTAATTTCAAACCTTTGATAGGCTCAATTTCTGCGAAAATGTTCCCGATAAGAGCATCAGACCATCCATAGTTTCCTTGTCTGGTTTTAATGTAAGCCAATGGATTGGTCATTTCCTGTCCTACGTATTTTGATATGGCATAAGGGTTGCCATTTTCATCTCTGATTACAGGATGATCGATATAGGGTGACGTATCAGCCACTGCCGGATCTGTAATGATCACCGGAGTGATCGGGTCGAGGTTGATGGCAGAGGAGAGTGGTCCGCCAAATTCACTGTTGGTATTGAGTGAACCCTGGCTCTTGATGTGTGAATAACCGATATTGTTTCCAAATCGCAGCCAGTCCTTTAACTTATGTGTTGAGTTAAACCTCAGGTTAAGCCTTTTATAGTTTGAAATTGAAGACGCGACCACACCTTCCTGGTTATAATATCCCATAGAAGTATAATAGGTCGATTTTTCGTTTCCCCCACTTACACTCAGTTCATAATTTGCAATACCGGCATTGTTGTTAAAAATGGTGCTTTGCCAGTCAGTTCCGCTACCAAAAGATTCCGGGTTCTGGAAAATTATTGAACCTCCGCCATTAACTGCGGCTTCATTTCTTAACGTTGCATACTGTGTGGCATTCAGCAGATCCAGTTTTTTTGCTGGTTTCTGAGTTCCGATATAGCTATTAAATGACACCTGAAATCCGCCAGGTCCGGTTGATGTACCTGCTTTTTTCCCTTTTTTGGTGGTTACGATAATTACACCGCTGGCAGCACGTGTCCCGTAAATAGCGGCTGAAGCAGCATCTTTGAGAACTTCGATGGATTCAATATCATCAGAATTCAAATAGTCAATTCCTCCATTATCAACAGGAACACCGTCAACCACGTATAAAGGGTTGCTGTTGTTGATTGTTGTGGTGCCACGGACTCTTACTGTTGAGGAAGCGCCCGGCTGACCTGAACTATTCGCAATGGTCAGACCTGTTGTCCTCCCTTGTAATGCCTGCTCAATACGAAGTACGGGCATATGCTCCAGGTCGCCGGCCTTAACCTGCGAAATTGCACCTGTTACAACACTTTTTTTCTGGACGCCATAGCCAATGACAACAAATTCATTCAGTACAACGGAACTGGGCTCCAGGACAATTTTCAGGGGAACGCCTGCTTTTGCCGAAACCTCCTGTTTCACATAGCCTACAAATGAAAATATCAAGACGTCTTCAGATTTTGTGGATGTCAATTTGAATTTTCCCTGTATGTCAGTTGAAACTCCAATAGTAGTGCCTTTAAATACGACACTGACACCCGGTAAGGTTTCCCCTGTTTTGTCAGACACTGTCCCGCTATAATCATAAGTTTTTTGCGCAAACAGCGAGCTGGTTCCAAGTAAGGTAATCAGGGTCAAAAGCAAGAACATACTTCTGATGCTGTTACACTTGAAATTACTTGCGTAAGGTTTTTTCATGGTTGCTGAATTTTGATTTATATTAATATGAGGGTTATTGGGATTCATTTCTCTTTTTACCATACCATGGAAACTACAGAAAGTGCTGGAATTGTGTAGTCAAAATTGTGTTTCCCCTGGGATACGCTGAAACTTTTGGAATTGCTTCCATAATTACAAATCACCATGGTTTTGGTCCCGTCAGGATTGGTAAAGGCAACTGCCCCTACTTCCGTGAGCCCTGCAGGCAGGCTTAATCCTACTCTAATGGCCCCCGGTCTGACGAATTTTGAGAAATGAGCAATTGAATAATATTCTTCGTTAAAACTAACCTGGCTACTGGATGAGTTAATGGTAACCACCCCCCGGCAATTACTGCAGCCATTGTTGGTTGGCCCGTAATTCTGATCGAGTGCCAGGTTCCAAAGGAGGGCACATTTCGACCAGTTCTGCATCGTGCCGATAAAGATGTTCTTCATGTTCCACATCAGGTTGCCACTAAAGTCTGAAGCCCAGGCCCCACCTGAGATCTCTGTGAAATAGAGACCCTTGTCAGGATAAACATTGTGAACCGTACTCATTGCCAATACATCACCGGCATAGGCATGAAAGGCTGATCCAGAGACATATGTTTTTGCAGCAGCATCATTAAGAATTGAGATGGCATAAGCTGTATTGTCCCAGTTATGATCGTAAATGATTATTTTACTTTGAATGCCGGCCGCATTGAATATCGGACCCAGGCTGATCTTGATGAAATCAGCCTGCTCTGTTGCTCCCATACTCATGCATGGATAGTTTGCCGTGGAATACAAAGGTTCATTCTGAGGTGTGATAGCTGAAATAGTGATTCCCAGCGCCTTCATTTGCTCAATATATCTGACAAAATAATATGCATAAACTGCATAGCAGTTTGTTTTCAGTGCTCCGCCTTTCAGGCTGCCATTGGTTTTCATCCAGGCCGGCGGGCTCCAGGGAGAGCCAAGTAAAGCCACTGATGGGCTTATTTGAGCAATCTCTTTCAGAATCGGGATCACATCAAGGGTATCCTGTGCCAGGCTAAAGTGATCCAGTGGAAAATCAGTTTGCCCGGCGGGCATGTCGTCGTAAGTAAAATCAGAAAGTGAGAAATCGGAAGCCCCAATTGTTAACCTGAGAAAGGAAATCCCGGCGCCGTTCACCGTATCAAATAATTTTAACAGAAGTGTCTGTCTGGCACCTGTACTAAGCTTGCGATTTATTAGATAGGCAGAGGAACCTGTTAATGCAGCACCAAAACCCTCAATTGTTTGATAATGCATCACAGTATCGATAGTGATCACAGGAAGCCCGGATGTTGGCTGTGAGTGAATCAGGAGATCAGCCCCGCGACTCAATAAAACTGATTTATCACCTTTGGTGAGCCAGACCTTTGCCTTACCGCTGTCAGCAGGAGTTTGCGGCTGTGGGTCTGCTTTGTTTTTACTACAGTTGAGCAGACTTAATACAATTCCTATTAAAAAGATAGTCTGGAAGTTGAGTCTTTTTTGTTTCATGGGGAATCTCCGGATTAATAACCCGGATTTTGCACCAGTTTCGTATTCTTATCCAGCTCTGATTGCGGAATAGGCCATACCAGCCGGTTTGTGGTTACATTATAACCTTTGGGAAGTCCATCTGCCCCAACGGCATTCGTCATGACCGGAATCAACCTCCCGTTACGCTTGAGATCAAACCAGCGGTGAGCCTCAAAAGCAAGTTCAAGCCTTCTTTCTTTTTCGATGGCCAGGCGCATATTTTCAGTCGTTGTGGCAGTAGTATTTGGGAGAAAAACCCTGGTCCTTACCTGGTTGACAAGAGCAGCAGCTCCGGAAACATCACCCAGTTCGTTCAGTGCTTCTGCCTTCAACAGCAGGATGTCAGCCAAACGGAGGAAGATGTAGTTCTGGTCACTGCCTTCAGCAAAGTTCCTGTATTTGTTGATAAAGGGATAATGAGTCTGTGGCCAGTTGGGATCAGACCAATGTCCTGTGACATCCTCGAAAACAATGGAAGCGTTTTTTCTTAAAGTGTCATGCTCATCATCAAAAGCTTTAACCAGGTCGTTGGAAGGCAGGTTGAATTTTTTCCAGTCCATCCCCCTGAATATCTTTACACCCCAGTTGCCATCAGAGGATCCCCCTGAATAGTTGATTTCAAAAATGGCTTCTGTGGAATTCTCATGCAAATTGTCCCACAAATCATTATAATTCGGGACAAGATTATATCCCCCTGCGATAACGGCAGCACAATAATCTCTCACTTTTCCCCAATCATGTGGTTCCTGTGTGGCATAAACGTTAGCCATCATGGCATTGGCAGCCCCTTTCGTAACATAGCCTTTGTTTACGGCTGTAAGTGGGGAATTGGCAACAGCGGTGTCAAAATCACTTATAATCTGGCTGTATATCATAACCATCTGAGTTCTCGGCGGGAATAAAATCGGATAAATCTGTTCAAGGTTAGACGCGCTGATGGAGGTAACTTCCTTGAGCATCAATGGCGCATCTCCCCATAGCTGAACAATCTGGAAATACATGAAAGCCCTGATAAAACAGGCTTCGCCAACGATCTCCTTTTTACGCTGAGGGGTCAGAATCGGATCCGGACAATTATATACATTGTTGATGATGGAGTTTGTTTTGCCAATAGTCGAATATAGATAGCCCCAATCGCGGCTCACATTTTTATTGGTTGCATCAATTTTAAACTCATCAATCTGTATGTTAGCCGGGTTATCACCACCAGCATAAGCATCGTCGGATTGGCCATCTCCGTTTACAAAATAGTCAAGCTGGTAATATTCGTTTTTGAAATCGCCATAAGCCCCGCCCAATGCTGCTTCAACTTCATCTGCGGTCTTATACAATACGGAATCGGAACTGTTATTCTGAACGGCAATTCCCTGGGAAACCGGCTTCAGGTCCAGAAATTTCTCGCAGGACTGAAAAGATACCGCAAATACCAAAAGTGCTGAAATTATATATACTCTTTTCATAGTAAACATATTAAAATTCAATGTTTAAGCCACCGATAATATTAATCGACTGAGGATAAGTTCCATAATCGATCCCCATTTCAACAGCGTTGTTTCCATAGGCGCTCACTTCAGGGTCAAAGCCTTTGTATTTGGTAAAGGTCAGCAGGTTCTGGCCTGTGATGTAAACCTGGAGCTTTGAAATCCCTTTTATTTTCTTCTTGTTTTCGATGATTTTGTAGGAGAAGGTGATAGACTTCAGCCTCAGGTAAGAACCATCCTCAACGAAGCGGCTTGAGTTGTATACGTTATATACGTTGTTATTCCCAACAGCTTTTGGAATATCAGTATGTGTATTGGTTGGGGTCCATCGATCGAGCACCACTGTGCTTTGGTTTTTTGAATCGAACATCCCTTCAAGATCTACCCTTGTTGCGTTGTAGATGTCATTACCAAAGCTACCCTGGAAAAAGAATGAAAGGTCAAACTTCCCGTAGCTCATGTTGTTAGTGAAACCCAGGAAGCATTTGGGTTGGGCATGACCAATAACGGTTCGGTCGCCCGGATCAAAGATGCCATTGTGGTTCAGGTCGGCATATTTCATCATGCCGGTGGCAGGGTCAACGCCTTGTGACACATAGCCGTAAAAAGTCCCTAAAGGCAAACCGGCTTTCACGATAGAAACGTCCTGGTTGTTGCTGTAAATATTGCCAAAGTAATAAACATCAGAAATCTTTAACTCTTTCACCTTATTGCGGTTGAAAGAGATGTTGAAGTCAGTATCCCAGCGGAATTTCTTGGCGATGTTCACGGTATTCAGGTTCAGTTCCAGTCCTTTGTTCTCCATGGTACCGGCATTGGTTTGTATGCTGGAGATAGGCATGGAAGTTGGAAGCTGAACATTCAATATTTCATCTGTTGTATATTTGTAATAGGCATCAATGTTAAGGGTGATCCGGGAATTCAACATCGACAGGTCAATTCCAATATTGGTTTGTGCTGTGGTTTCCCATTTCAGGTCAGGATTTCCATAAGTCGTCTGAACGGAAGAGGGGCCCGACAAAGGATTGGTGGGTGTTCTCCGGTAATAATCGGTGAGCCCGTACCTGGCATAATTGGGAATGCCTTCCTGGTTACCGTTTTTACCCCAGCCACCGCGCAGTTTAAGGTCATTGATGATGGTGACGTCTTTCATGAAATCTTCACCCGAGATTCTCCATCCTGCGGAAAAAGCAGGCATGGTGCCCCAGGGGTTCGCCAGCTTGGAGGAGCCATCGCGACGAAGACTCAGACTCAAATAATATTTGCTTTCATAGTCATAGGTTGCCCGTCCAAAGAATGAAGCCAGCGCCCATTCCTGAATATTGGTTGACGCACTGATGATATTCGCTGCATTTAAGGTAGTTACAGAAACATCAGCAGGGAAGTCATTGCCACTGATATAGGAATCATTGCCTGAAAAATGCTGCATACTCGTCCCAACAAGGCCAGTAACTTTATGTTTGCCAAATGATTGCGAATAGTTAAGGGTGTTCTCCCAAAGCCAGGTCATGTTGTTGTATTTGTCGGCCCTGCCAACACCATTCATGTTACGGCCATAATTGGTCTTCCATGAGTCGAGGTAATAATCCCATTGGTGGGTGTTCATATCCAGACCAAAATTGGTCTTGAAGTTGAGTTCTTTCGTAATCTCAGCAGTAGCATTTAAAGTCCCGAAGAAGCGGAAGTCCATGGCTTTCTGGCTGGGTCCTTCCATATAAGCAATAGGGTTCTCCCAGGAATTCTGGAAGGGGTTAGGGTCATACTGCCCACTGCCGTCTTGCTTGTAGACATGAAGAAAAGGAGGTGTATTCAGTGTACTCATGATAACTCCGCCTCGTCCCGAACTGGCATTGTCCTGGGTGTCTTTGGTCTTGGAATAAAGGATATTGAAACTACTTCCAAGTTTCAACCAGGGTCTGAGTTCATTATCCAGGTTCACCCTGAATGAATAACGCTTGAATTCAGCGGGTTTCACCATACCAACGTCATTTAGGATACCCATTGAGGCGAAAAATCGGTTTTTCTCATTACCACCGGAGGCTGAGAGCTGGTAACTTTGGTTGTTACCTGTCCCGAAGACTTTGTTCCCCCAGTTGGTATAGTCTGTCCAGGATGGATCAAGCGTCCCTGGCGCAATTTCATTGATCAGTGCGCGGTATTGTTTGGTATTGAGCACATCTATCGGTTTACGAAGCCAGGAAAAACCGAAATAGGTATTAAATTTAATGACAGGTGTATTTTCTTTTCCACGATATGTGGTGATGGTCACGACGCCATTGGCAGCCCTGGCTCCATAGATCGCAGCGGAGGAAGCATCTTTAAGAACACTCATGGAGGCAATATCCGAAGGATTTAGTCCACGGATATCTGTTGTCGGGACGCCATCAACCACATAGAGTGGCTCATTGCCGGCAAGTACCGAGGTTGTTCCGCGGACATGGACTGAGATGTCACCACCAGGTTTCCCGGAAGGCTGAACTACTTGTACACCTGCTGCTTTCCCTTGCAGAGCCTGCGATGCCGTAGAAATAGGTCGTGACTGAATATCTTTTTCACTGACTGTTGAAACAGCAGTGGTCAGGTCTTTCTTGACTTGTGTTCCATAACCGATTACAACAACTTCATTGAGGAGGTTGACTTTCTCCTGAAGCACTACGTTGATTATGGTCTGGTTTTCTATCTTTATTTCCTGTGACATAAAACCGATAAAGCTGAATTTCAGAACACCTTTGTCGGCGCTAATTTTATACTGCCCGTCGATGTCGGTCGTCGTCCCTTTACTTGTCTCAAGTAACTGTACCGTAACTCCTGGAATAGTGATCCCGCTTGCATCCGTCACTTTACCTGTGATAGCACGGTTTTGGGCGAATCCGGATAATGACAAAACGAGTAGAAAAAGCAGGGTAAAGGTTCTAATCATATTTAAAGGGGTTAGATATTATTGAAGAATTAATTTATGGGTTTGGGTGCTTGAGCCTGCTGACAGTGTAATGAAGTACATTCCTTTGGGCAAGGAACTGACATCAAACGTATTTATGTCATTACTTGCTTGAAAATGAAACACATCAGCTCCAGTTAGGTTGTAAATTGTTCCTTGAATCTTTTTTCCAGCGGGGATCTTGATCTGTATTTTACCATTGCTGGGGTTAGGCATAAATGATAGGGTCTTCCCATCGTTCGAAGGAAATTCTTCGATGGCAGAAGAGGGTGCATAAACTCTTACATAGTCAATTTCCATACGAGCTACGCTGAGTGCAGGATCTATTCCATTTTTTAAACCATTGGTTTCATACTGTGGGTCGCTGCCCCAGTTGCCACCCATGGCGACATTCATGATGATAAAACAGGGATTGTAAAAAGGCCAGGTGGCGTTGTTTTTAACAGGAGGGTTATAGGTGTAAAAGATGTTCCCGTCGATGCTGAATTCAATTTTTTCAGCAGTCCAGTTGGCTGCATAAACGTGAAATTGAGTCGTTGCGTTATAGATAAAGGTATTGCTGGTGTTGATGGTATTCCCACTACTGGAGGTGGTATGGATAGAGCTGTGGATATATCCCTGGTGTTTTCCTACATGTTCCATCACATCGACTTCTCCGCATCCAGGCCATCCGGCACCGGTGAACAGGGATTCTCCGAGCATCCAAAGTGCAGGCCAGGTGCCGATTCCAGCCGGGATTTTAGCTCTGTATTCTATCTTTCCATAAGTAAAATTGAATTTGTTGTGGGAGATGAGCCTGGCAGAAGTCCAGGCATTCCCTACTTTATGCGCTTCAATGACAAGATTCCCACTCTCCTGGCGTACGTTATACGCAACGCTGGTATAGGTTTGAATTTCGTTGTTACCCCAGCCTCCGGCTCCAAGGTCAAAACCCCAGTTAAGGGAGTTAGGAGATCCGGTTCCATCGAATTCATCGGACCAGATAAGCTGCTCTTGTTGTTGAGCCTTGATGCTTGTAGACATCAGGATAAGGAATACAATAACAAATACTCTCATAATACCTGTGTTGCATCATGATAAAATCAAGAGTGAGACAGATTGCTCACTCTTGATTTTTACCAGACAAATTAAAAAAAAATTCTAACGTTCCAGAATCACTGACCAGGCAGCGCTTCCGTCATGCCCTGCAGAGATGTCAACAGAAACAAGAAGGTACTGATGTGTGCCTGAGTTGGCATACGCAATAACTTCATATTTGTTGGTTGGATTTCCTCCATTGGGTGGGTTTGCACCGGCAGTGTTTTCTCCACCATAATATCCTTTGTAGAATCCAAGGAAAGCAGCTTTACCAGCACCATTGGTCAGGGTGATGATTGGATTTGTGCCGCCTGCAGCAGGCGTGAACACATACGAATGGGTACCGCTTCCAAACATGGCACCATTGCCACTGGCTGCGATTGCGGCGTCGTCCCAGCATCCGTTAGGCGCACCCATATAACCATCGTTACGGGCAGTGCCCATAGTAGCATAGGTAAATACACCACCAGCTGCGAAGGTAAATTGGTCATCGGGCATACAGGTCCAGTCATCAGCACCGGTACCACTGATCAGGTTACTCTTAGGGAGACTCCACCAGTCACTCTTTCCGAGTCCTGAACCTACAAAGACACATTTCTCTTCAGCACGAACTTTCCAGGCAGCTCCTTGTAACATAGCTTCTGTTAAAACGGTATTGGAAAGGAAAATAACAGTCGAAGCGGTAGCGCTTCCGTTTGGATTCGTAGCAGTCATGCTAATGGTATAGATTCCTTCAGCAGCATAGGTATGAACCGGGTTTTGTGAAGTTGAAGTCTGGCCATCGCCAAAATCCCATGCATAAGTAACACCATTAACTGAGGTATTTGTGAAGGTAATTGCCATGCCGTTTTGTGCATAAGTGAAACTTGCTGTTGGTGATGGTCCGGGAATTGGTGGCTCATCTGCAGCATTGTCATAATGCATGAGGGTAAATCTCCAGTAACCACCGGCAAAAGTTGGGTCAGCTGAATGATAGTTGCCTTCGATAACCAGGGTGTCAACGGCACCGTCGGTAAGTTTTACGATATTATAAGTAACAGAAGCCAGCGGAACTTTAGTCTCAGCATCGTTGCCTAATTTGAAGAAGCCGATGAAAGAGCCCATACCAACAGATTTAAGGGTAGGAACTGCTCCAGCCGTATATACATAGGTAAAGTTTCCACCACCCCATGCGCTAAGGTCTTCGCCGTTTGGTCCAACCATGGTTGTGGTAGCAGCACAAATATTGTCAGGGGTGAATACACCACCTTCTGCCCAATAGTCACCTTTTGGGTCATATTTCAAAGAACCATCGCGACCAAATGTCCACTCATCGTTTAACATACAAGGACGATTGGCAATTTCATTGTTGCCCAATCCCATAGCCCACCAAATGGTTGAGTGGTCAATCGGACCCACTTCCAGTGGATAACGACCTGTTGAAGTAACACGTAAGAGTTTCCATGTTTTAGAAACAGAGCCAGCCAGCTTGGTGAGCTCCTGGTTTGGATCAGAAACGGTGATGCTAACTGAATATGAATCAGTTCCGCCACCACCGGTAGCAGTGAGAACGACAGTGTAAACTCCGGCAGCTGGATAAGCGTGAACAGGATTAACTTCAGTTGAAGCTGCGGAAGCATCGCCGAAATTCCATGAAAGACTTGAATAATTCTGTGACTCATTGGTAAAATGAATCTTCAGAAAGTCAGTCGCATCAGCAGTATAGGAAAAACTTGAAATGACAGCGTTGTTAGAGTCTTTCTTCTTACACGAGGTCATAAAGACTACAGCCGTAAGCGCAAGAATTGCCAGGCTGTACTTGGTAAATTGTTTCATTTTTGTGTGAATTTAAAAGATTAATAATCAGGGATTCTGGGGCCAAATTTATAGAATAATAAATTGGTTAAACAAATTTTAAAAGGATTTATTTTTGTTTTTTATGATATTCAGGTAGTCGCGTACCGTAATCGATTTGTTTTCAGCCTTTAAATATAAAAAATATTTTTATGCAACGCAATTTTTATTTTCAGTTTGAGTACAGAATCTATAAATTCAATTTTATAGTTATAAACGCATCTAGATAAATAGATATATGGCATTGTTTTTGTATTAAAGTCGCAATTACTTACCTAAATACATTATCCATGAAAATCTTAATCCTTCTTGTAGGTTTTATGTTGTTTGTTTCGATGCAGCAGAATGTTCCCTGGACCGCTCCTGCCAGTGCTGATGCGGTTTTGAATCCTTTGGCCGGCAATGCAGAAGCGGCCAAGGCGGGTGGTATGCTTTTCTCCAAGCAATGTGTTATTTGCCATGGGAATAAAGGAGTCGGTGATGGTGTTGTGGGAATCAACCTGAACCCCAGGCCAGGGAATCTGCTCCTGCCAAAAGCTCAAAAACTTACAGATGGTGCACTTTTTTGGAAAATCAGTAATGGCAAAGCGCCCATGCCCACATTTAAAGCCGCCCTTTCCGAGACCCAGCGGTGGCAGCTCGTAGATTATGTGAGAGAGTTAGATAAATTGTATAACAAACATTAATCCCAGCGTCATGAAAAAATCATTACTCCCAATTGTTTTTGTTTTACTTTCATGGGCAGCGACCCCATGTTTTGCACAGGATTCAACGTCGGCTCAAGCGAACAACCCCACTTGGGGAACAAAAAAAATGATCATTGTCGGAGGTGCTGAAGCGACCTTTATTTCAGACAGCAGCCAAAGTAACTTCCGGAATATGAAATTTCATCTCTCGCCTTTGATCCGTTTGAGTGAGAAATTATTTCTTGTTTCTGAAATAGAAATTGAGACACGTGATGGCATTGCTGATTTCGGCCTTGAACAAGTACATTTATTTTATGAACTGGCACCAAATCTTAACTTGTATGCCGGTCGGTTTCTTCCAAAATTCGGCCATTACAGAGGGATGATCGGTGAAGGTTATATCAACCGTTTTCCTACTGATCCGGTAGGATTCGGAGACGGCGGCATCGGACCCATGCTTGAAAATGGCTTAGGAATCGTCGGAGGCTTCCAGCTTGGCTGGTCGAAGATAAATTATGACTTTTATCTCTCAAACGGCCCGGCCCTGATCACCGGTGCCAACGGTTCAGACCCTGCCATGGCCGGGCAATTCGACTATGAAGCCTACCTCGACAACAACAAAGGCAAAGCCATCGGGGGGAGAGTTGGTTTTCTACCATTCTCAAACTCAAGTGTTGAAATTGGGGTTTCATTTATGAGAAATGCTAAAACTGGTGATCCTCATACTCAGTGGGAAAATGTAGGCGCTACCTGGTATGCCTTCGATGCCAATTATTTCTCAGTGATCAACCCGATCAGAAGTACATTACGACTCAATTTTGAATACAAAAATATGATGGTTGACAAAGCCTATTATCCACTTCCTGATGCCTCTCCCTATACCTTTGATAATAAGAGCTCTTGCTATTATTTCCAGGTGAGTGTCCGTCCCAATTCGCAAAATAAGTTTCTCAGTAGCCTGGAACCCGCTTTTCGTTATTCTGAATTCAGCGTCCCAAAAGATGCTCCCTGGGGAGGGAAAAATCTTACACAAACCGCTGTCGGCCTGAATTACTGGCTTGCCTGGGATTGTGTCCTGAAACTCACTTACCAGCAGCAAAGTAATATGACCAACACATTCCTCGCTCAGGTCATCTACAGATTTTAGTCTTACAATTAATCCAAAAGTCATGAAAAAATTTAAAATCATATTTTTCTTTGTCAGCATGGGAATCTTAACCATCACACTGGTAAATAGTTGTAAGACTCCGCAGGCAATCCTGGATAAGTCGGGTGCCCAGCTCTGGGGCGAGAATTGTGCCCGTTGTCATAATACCCCTTCACCCGCTGCCTACAGCGACGATCAATGGGATATCATCACGGCTCATATGAAGGTAAAGGCTGGTTTAACTGATGTGGAGGTAAAGAAAATTTCAACATTACTGAAATCAGGGAATTAGACTTATTTACATGCTTTAATAGGTTTTAAAGGGAAACCATAATTTTGGCTTATTATTTGTAAAGCAATAGGTTACATTTGCAAAAAAAAATACAATATGGTAACTGAAGCTTCTGCTGAGCCAAAATCAGCAAAAAAGATAATTCCCCGTATTATTATTGGTGTCGTTGTTGTCATTGGCTTGATAATAATTGGCAAGCAAGTATGGTATGCCATTCATCATGAGGAAACGGATAATGCACAGGTTGAGATGCGTCTTATCCCAATCCTGTCAAGAGTCCCGGGATTTGTGGATAAGATCTATGCCGACGACTATGCTATCGTAAAGCAAGGCCAACTGCTGATGGTGGTCGACTCCAGCGAACTCGTCCTTCAGCTCGAAGAGATGCGTGCCGATTTCAATCAGGCTGTTTCCGACATCGACAACGCCAAGGCTATGTTGGTGAACTCGGAAGCTTCCGTGGCTTTTGCAAAAGGCAACCTGGAAGTCAATAAGTTACGCCAACTCAAAGCTTCCAATGACCTGGAAAGAGATAAAAATCTTTTCAAAGGCAATGCCATCACCAAAAAACAACTGGACGACAGTCAGTCGAACCTGGATATCAATGCCAAGCAATTGGATGCCAGCCAGATGGATGTCAGGGTGGCCGAAACCCGCCTTGAAATACTTCGCGCCCAGATAAAAAAAGCAGAATCACAGGCCGACATAAAAAAAGCCCGTATCGATCAGCAATGTTTAAAGCTTTCTTACTGCAAAGTTTATGCGATGGCTGACGGGAAGCTTGGAAAGAGATATATCGATGAGGGACAGTTTATTCAGGCCGGATCTCCGCTTTTTACGATTGTGAATACGCACAGCCAGTGGGTAGTCGCGAACTTTAAAGAGAGTCAGCTGAAAAACATCCATGTCGGGCAAATCGTTCAACTTAAAATTGATGGCTACCCGAAACTTGATGTACAAGGCAAAATAGTTTCTCTATCGGATGCAACAGGGGCTAAGTTTTCGCTCCTTCCTCCTGATAATGCCACAGGGAATTTTGTGAAAGTCACCCAGCGTGTCCCGGTTCGGATCGAAATAATTGATGAACAGAAATTTAAGGATGTCCTTCGCGCAGGAATGAGTGTCGTTGTCTCTGTTCCGATGTAAAAAACAGAATGGGACAACTCAGTAAGACTGCAAAGGCAATCATCGCGATTACCACGATCTCAGCTGCTATCATGGAGCTGATTGATACGTCTATCGTAAATGTAGCCTTGAACCAGATGGCCGGTAACCTGGGTGCTTCTATCGAAGACATTGCCTGGGTGATCACTTCTTATGCCATCGCCAACGTGATCATCATCCCGATGACCGGTTTTCTGGCTGCCTATTTTGGCAGACGAAAATATTATTTGGCGTCGATTGTCATCTTTACTGTGGCATCGGTTCTTTGCGGTACCTCAACTTCTTTGTGGGAAATCGTTTTATGGCGGTTTGTTCAGGGATTGGGTGGTGGCGGTTTGTTGTCGACCTCCCAGGCGATACTTTTCGAGACATTTCCCGGGAAACAAAGGGGAATGGCCGCAGCCTTATTTGGAATGGGTGTCGTGCTGGGGCCAACACTCGGTCCTACCGTGGGCGGTATCATCATTGACAGTTATGCCTGGCCGCTGATTTTCTTCATCAATGTCCCTTTCGGAATCATTGCCAGTATCCTGGCTTTCCGCTTTATTCCCGAAGGATACATACCTCCGGCCAAACCTAAGATAGACTGGTCCGGAATTCTCTTGCTTACCATCGGCATCGCGGCCCTGCAATATGTTCTGGAAAGGGGTGAAGCCGAAGACTGGTACGACTCACGCCTGATTATCGGACTTACCATTGTTTCTGTTGTCGGGCTGATCACCTTCGTATGGTGGGAATTGCAGCAAAAAGAACCCGTGGTCAACCTCCGGATCCTAAAAGACTGGGACCTGACAATCACCACTTTGCTGACTTTTATCGTGGGCTTTATCCTCTTTACTTCAGTGTTTGTCTTCCCGCTGATGTTGCAAAGGGTCTTGGGCTATACCGCCTATGAAACAGGAATCACACTCTTGCCTGCATCAATTCTATCGCTGTTTATGATGCCTTTTATCGGGCGAATGTTATCCAATGGCGTTAAGCCCCAGGTGTTTGTCGTCCTTGGGTTTATTTTTCTCATGGGCTTTGGCCTCCTGATGTCACAGGCAGATCAGAATGTCACTTCCAGCTTTTTTGCATTACCCCTGATGATCAGGGGAGCAGGCCTGGCCTGTTTGTTTGTGCCCTTGAATGCGATGGCCGTTTCCGGATTGCAGCCACGAGACATCCCCCAGGGTGTCGCACTCAACAACATGATGAGACAGCTTGGCGGTTCATTCGGGATTGCGATCATCAACAACTATATCGCACACAGGGCAGCCATTCACCGTGTCGACATGATCAGCAACATTTACAGTGGCAGCGCACAGTTTGCTGAACGCTACAACCAGATTTACCAGGGCCTACAGTCCAAACTTCCGATCACAGCCAACCTTCAAAAACAAACATACCAGATTATAGAGCTTACGGTAATGAAACAGACTTATTTGTTGAGTTACCTTGACGCTTTTTTGTATTCCACATTATTCATTCTCGTCGCATTTCCACTAATTTTCCTGACACATAAGCGGAAAATGAAAAAAGAAATTGCGGAGTTTGCAGAGGAAGTCTGATAAGTGAAAAACGAAAAGTGATAAGTGAAAAACGAAATACTCCGAAAACTTCCTTTGATACTCCTTTAATTTCCGTATTATAGGGTTTTAATAAATATATGCATATGCTAAATAGTATAAAAAAAAGATTCCTGTCGATCCTGCCCATCCTGTTTATTAACATTGCGTCAGCCCAACAGTTTGAGACACCAAAAGTACTGAAGCTATTGGTAGACCAGTCTTTCCAGAAATATCCGAGAGTTGCCGAGCTTAATGAAATGATCAAGCTGAATGTGGTAAGGGTCAGCCTGGGAAAAACTGCGTATCTCCCTGTCCTTAATGGGGATCTGTCCTACCGCATGATGTATCCCACCCCTGCAATCACATTCCCGGATGGATCCGGCGGGACCAAAGAAATTCATTTTCAACCCATCGACAATTACAATGCAGGCATCAACCTGGCGCAGCCTATCGTCGACCTTCGCGTGCCCGCAATGCTCAATAAAGCAAAAAGCGAATTGGAGACGACTCAAGACAACCTGGAGGGTTATAAAATTAAATTGGCTTACCAGGTAGCGCAGCTCTATTATGCCATCATCTTTCTGAACAAAAGCATTTTTGTGCAGGAAGACCAGATCCGACTGTTAAGGACGACACTGGACCAAATCGGCGTTCGTGTTAAAAACGGAGATGCTTTGAATTACGACCTTGTTTCTACCCAGGTAAAATACACCAATGCAGAGAATTTCCATACTGAATTACAAGCCCAGCTCGACAAACAATACAATGTGCTGGGGATGCTTACCGGAGTTTCCGGAAATACCTATCTCAATGATACAACGTTCAACGCCTATGTCTTTAGCATCTCAACAGATTCTGTTGTTGCCCAGGCTTACCGAAACAATCCTGAGCTGATCATTGCCAACGACAGGATCAAGACAGCCGGCTGGGATATCCTCACGGCCGAACGAAGCCGAATGCCCGTGCTAAACCTTCAGGCCGGCCTCGGTTACAAGAATGGATATATGCCCGATATCAATACCATCGCATTCAATTATTATGTTGGACTGGGCCTCACAATTCCTATTCTTCCAGCCTCACGTCCGTATTACCAAAAGAAAATGGCTGTCATCAACCAGAATACCTTTAAGCTGGCTTTGGAGACGCAAAAAGTAAACCTCAACAAAGACCTGTTGAACGCCATAAATGATATCCATAAAAACCAGAAAAAGCTTGCCAGTGCTGATACCCTAATTAAACAGGCCCAACTGGCAATGGATCTGGCCACAGACCGCTACAAATACGGTGTCATGACCAATTTGGATCTTCTCACGGCCATGACCAACTACAAAGACGCTCAACTCAGCCAGCTTCAGTTTGAATACAATTTGCTGCTTTCCAGGATGGATCTCTGCCAATTGGCTGGACTTAGGTGGTGGTAATCTGCTTATTTTACACTTCGCTTTTTCGGTCCTTCCGGATTATACCTTATATTTACAACAACCAATCCGACCCTATGCTATGAGAAGATATCTTATACTCGCAGTTTTGGCATGTGTTCTGCTTGTTGCTGTCCTCATTAAAGTTGTTCGTGATTTTGGACACGAAAAACAAAGTACCGCACAAGCCCAGTCTCCTCCTATAGAAGCCGAATGTTATCGTGCCCGTGACACAGTAATCCTTTGTCCGGTCAAAGCCGTTGGGAACCTGCGTGCCAATGAGAGGGTAGAAGTCGTTAGTGAGATGGCACGCCGTATCACCAAAGTGCTTTTTAAAGAAGGTAGTGTGGTGAAAGCCGGCGATTTGCTTTTCCAGCTTGATGATGCCGAGTGGATTGCTGACCTTAAAAAATGCCAGGCCCAACTCGAGCTCGCCAGGGAAACAGAAAAACGAAACATTGCGGTTCTGAAATCAGGCGGGATCAGCCAGCAAGTGGCCGATGAATCTGTTAACAATCGCGTTGTCCTCGAAGCCGTTGAAGAAAACCTGAAAGTCCAGATCGAAAAGGCAAAGATACGGGCTCCGTTTTCAGGGAAAGTGGGAATCAGGAATGTAAGCCTGGGCGCTTATGTAATTCCTGGAGCGGTGCTCACTATCGTGGAAGATCTGAGTTGTCTGAAGCTTATTTTTACCGTGCCCGAAAATCAGGCCAATGCCATAAAAAAAGGAGATCATCTCGAGTTTCGCCGCGAAGGCATCGCCCGCAATCAGACTGCCATCATCGAGGCGGTCGATCCTTCTGTCACTACAAATACTGGTGATCTACGCGTCCTTGCCCTCGTTCAGCATCCTGACCCGGGCCTGATGGCTGGCACCGCAGTGACTGTCTTCATTGAGACACATTCTGCTGTCCCGGGCATTTATATCCCCACACAAGCGCTGATCCCTACTCCGGCAGGCTATAAAGTTTATGTGATCGACCAGGGTAAAGCCAGGCTGAAACCGATCACCGCAGGATTCCGCTCTGATAAGATGGTCGCGGTCATCAATGGGATCAAGATCGGGGATCAGATCATGCTGACAGGTTTAATGAAAGTCAGGCCCGACGCCAACATTCATATCTCAAAAAGCTGGTAAGATGAGCCTCTCCTCCGTCTGTATCGAAAGACCCGTATTACCTATAGTGTTTTCGATTTTGCTGATCATCGCCGGCATCGTAGGCTTTTCTGTGCTGCCCGACAGGGAATATCCCGAGATGGATCCGCCTGTCGTCAACATCACCACCACCTATATCGGGGCAAATGCAGAAGTCATCAAAGCCCAGATCACGGAACCCCTGGAGCAGGAACTTAGCGGGATCGAAGGGATTCGGGTGATTTCCTCGACCTCTGCAGAACAAACCAGTATGATTTCCGTGGAATTTAAGCTCGGGGAAGACCTTGAACGCGCCGCCAATGACGTCCGCGACCGGGTCTCCCGCGCCGCAAGGTATCTTCCCAAAGATGTCGACCCGCCCATCGTCGAAAAACTCGATGCCAACGTAAACCCGATCATCTTCCTCATCATACAAAGCCAGGAACACAGTATCCTCGAAGTGAGCGATGTGGTGGATCGTTATGTCAAAGACCGCCTCCAGACAATTCCTGGTATCGCAGGGATTAAATTGTTTGGGGAGAAGAAATATGCCATGCGTCTCTGGGCTGATCCCGACAAGCTTCATACCAGGGGCATTACGCCGGCTGAGCTGAAACAGGCTGTCGACCTGCAAAACCAGGAACTGCCTTCCGGGAGAATCGAAGGCGCCAATACCGAGTTGAGCATCCGTACTCTCGGGCTCCTTTCAAGTCAGGAGTCTTTTAATGACCTGATTGTCAAATCGACGGATGGGCAGATCGTTCGTTTTCGCGACATCGGCAATGCCGAATTGGGCGCCCAGAATGAACGCACGATCTTTAAAGAGCAGTTGCACCCTGCCATCGCCATTGGAGTCGTTCCGCAACCGGGTGCCAACAATATCGCCATCACCGATGAATTCTACAAAAGGATGGCCCTGATCAAACAAGAAGTGCCCAAAGGATATGACATCAAGCTGGGATTCGACTTCACTGTTTTTGAGCGGAACTCCATCAAAGAAGTTAAGGAGACTTTGTTGCTGGCATTCATCCTCGTGGTTCTCATCATCTTTTTGTTTCTTCGCGACTGGCGTTCGACGATTATCCCGGTTATCGCCATCCCGATCTCGATCATCGCCACATTTTTTATCATGTGGATCTTCAACCTTTCCATCAACGTGCTGACCCTCATGGGGCTTGTGCTTTCTATCGGTTTGGTCTGCGACGACGCCATCGTCGTGCTGGAAGTTGTCTACTCAAAGGTCGACTCCGGCTTCCGCCCCAGGCGCGCTGCCCTCGAAGGCAGCAGTGAGATCTATACTGCCATCATCTCTACGACGATCACGCTGGCCGTGGTTTTCCTGCCGGTTATGTTTCTGCAGGGCCTGACAGGCAGACTGTTTAGAGAGTTCGTCATCGTGGTGGCAGGATCCGTGATGGTGTCGGCTTTCGTCGCCTTAAGCCTTTCGCCCATGATGGGTTCCCGTTTGCTGGTTAACCAGCATCACCTGAACTTCAACTGGTTGTACCGGAAAACCCAGCCTTTTTTCCTCGATCTCAACCGGAATTACCGTTATTCGCTTACCGCTCTGATGAAACAACGATGGCTGATATGGCCGTCATTGGTGTTTTTGCTCTTGTGTATCATCGTTTTATACAAAGGCCTTCATTCTGAGTTATCACCGCTGGAAGACCGCTCCAACATCAGGATCAATGCGCTGGCCCCGGAAGGTTCTACTTATGAGTTCATGGAGCAATATATGGATGCGCTAAGTAAGTATGTGGAGGATTCAATCCCTGAAGCGACACGGAATCTGTCGTTGATTGCCCCGAGTATCGGCAGCATTGATCCGCCAAACAAAGGGATGCACTTAATCTACCTCAGTGAGCCGACCAAACGCAGGCGAAGCCAGGATCAGATCTATCAGAAGCTCACCAGGGACATCACAGGCATTAGTGGCATCGGAATTTATCCCTTTCAACCACCTACTATTGGCAGTCGCTTTGCCGGACAGCCTTTACAGTTCGTCATCCAATCCCAGAGCTTTGACTCCCTGAAACGTATCCTCCCGCTTTATCTCACTGAGGCCCGCAAAAGCAAGATCTTGCGTTTTGTAGATGCCAACCTGAAAGTCAACAAGCCAGAGCTTCGTATTATCATCGACAGGGAAAGAGCCGCCCAGTTTGGGATTTCTGTGCAGGACATCGGGAAAGCCTTGCAGTTTGCGCTAAGTGGGCAACGTTATGCGTATTTCATTATGAATGGCAAACAATACGAGATCATTGGGCAGGTCGACAGGCAACACCGCAGTAGCCCGGAGGCTATCAGCAGCATTTATGTGAAGAATGCTGAAGGAAAGTCTGTCGCCTTGTCGAACCTCGTTCGCTGGGAGGAGAATGTAAGCCCGGCTACCATCTTCTCTTTCGATCGTTATTTCTCCGCGACGATCTCAGGAGGCGTTGCCCCGGGATATACCCTGGGAGATGGCATTGCCGAGATGAAGAAAGTTGCTGATAAAGTGCTGACACCAGTATTCAGAACTGCGCTCGCAGGGCAATCACGCGACTATGCTGAGAGTTCTTCCAGCCTGATGATCGTCTTTTTCCTCGCGATCGTGATCATTTACCTGGTGCTTTCAGCCCAGTTTGATAGTTTCATTGACCCGCTCGTCATCCTGGTTACCGTGCCCCTGGCTTTGTTTGGCGCTATGCTCTCCCTTTGGTATTTCAACCAGACCCTGAACATCTTTAGTGAGATCGGGATGATCATGTTGATTGGACTGGTTACCAAAAACGGTATCCTTATCGTGGAATTTGCCAACCAGCGCAAAAAGCAAGGCGAGAGCAAAAGTGAAGCCATTGCCAAAGCCGCGGTTACTCGTTTAAGACCGATCCTGATGACAGCTTTTGCCACAGTCTTTGGAATCCTTCCGATTGCGCTCTCACTGGGATCTTCCTCCGGAAGTCGCAGGTCACTCGGGGTGGCTGTGGTCGGCGGGATGATCTTTGCAACCTTCTTTTCACTCTATGTGGTCCCGGTCATATATTCTTATCTCTCAAAAGATACCCGGCCCAAAACCGATGAACCAGAGGAGGACTATGAGCCGATATTTAAATAGAATATTAACCACAATAACCACAATAACCACAATAGGCACATAGAACACAATAGG
>SESG01000057.1_pt1 | contig 75664 bp, 63 predicted proteins | sample 3171421 | NCBI WGS metagenome assembly SESG01 (sample SAMN10866946, study PRJNA518727) | freshwater metagenome | biome: subpolar coniferous forest; feature: holomictic lake; material: water; isolation source: holomictic Lake 227, 6 m and 8 m depth | place: Canada: near Kenora, Ontario | collected...
AGGCTCACTTTGATTTTTCCTTCAAACTGGAAGCAGGCCTTTACGGCATCGGGGGTGATCAGGATCCGGTCGGGATCGAGCTTGTCAATTTGCCCTTTGATTTTGAACCAGCTTATGTTCTGGTTTTGTTCAAGGCAGGAACCGAGCTCCTTGCGGGCATCCCGCAGGCGATCGCCGATGGGCAGGACAAGGTTTGCCGACAATTTCTGCACCAGTCCCGAATGGAACATCCAGGAGGCGGTTTTTACCAGTGCATTGCGCGTGGAGACCTGGAAATCGAGATTTGACAAAACAACCGTGTTGCTGTCACGCTCAAAGGCGGGGATGCCGGAGAGGTAGATGGTCCCCTTTATGCTTCCCTCCACCACCAGGGCTACGATCAGGTTGTCGCCCTGGCCGTAAATTGCGATGTCGAGCACCGTGATCTTATAGTTGCGGTAGCTGAACACATAGCCTGTAAACTGTTTCCTGGCCATTTCATTGATCCTTGAAAAGGGCATATCCATCGAAAAATTGATGCTGAAATTATCGGGTATGGCACTGGTGATCTTCAGGGGAGGCAGGGCCGGGTTGGGCGAATATTCCGGTTCCGGACCGAAACAGAGTTGCACCAGGGCTTTGAGACTGACCGGGTGGCTAATGGAGGCGAAGGAGGCCCGCAGGGGCACGGTGCTGAATTCTGCCGGCGTGATCTTCAGCCACAGCGAATTTTCGGCCGATACCAGCACAGGTTTTTGCATCCGAGTCCAGGCGTCGGTCATCACCGACCTGAGGTTAAACGATTCCTTGATTCCCAGGTCGATCTCCTTTGTGATCATCTGCATGTTCGACTGTACCAGCAGGTCGGAGATAAAGGGGAGCGGAATCTGCATCAGGCCGACCATCGTCTGGGGGTAGCTGATCCACTCATAGCCGTCGGAAAGGGTAACAGTATTGATGACCCAGTCCTTCCCCAGGCTGATGGTGGTTTTAAATTTAAGCGCAACCTCCGCCGTCGCATCCTGGGTGGTGGAATAGGTAAACCCAAGCAGCCCTGCCGAAAATCGTTTCCTGAGCCAGATCTTCAGCGGAACCCGGTAGGCAACCTGGTTCCCCTCCATCGTGAGGGTTATGCTGTCGCTTTTGGTGGCACGCAGCATCAGGTTATCCCGGTTGTGGTCCTCAAAACTGGTATCTGAATAAATGACCCCGCCGAGTTCGCGGTTGATCATTCGTTTCAGGGTTTTTACATTCGTTTCCAGGGGAATGTTGATATAGGAATAGCGCGGCGTCCAGGAGGCAGTTTTGTATTCCTCGCGGGGCCGCTCGGTTTTCAGCACGCGGCAACCGGCGGATATCGCCAGCAGGAAAAGGAAAAGGATTATCCTGTATAATTCTGTCCTGCATATGGCGGAAAATCTATAATTAATTTCGGTCATTGGTCCTTCGTTCGGTATTTCATGTTACGTGTAGTTTAATGCAAAAACCTCCTTTAATTCACTGTTCGACAGTTCCCCAATCCATTTCTCACCGGTTGCCACGGTCATGTTGGCAAGATCCCGTTTGCTTTTAAGCATTTCGTCTATCTTCTCCTCAAAGGTGCCTTTGGTCAGCAACCGGTTTACCATAACATTTTTGGTTTGGCCTATCCTGAATGCCCTGTCGGTAGCCTGTGCCTCCACCGCCGGGTTCCACCAGAGGTCGTGATGTATCACATGGCTCGCCGCCGTAAGGTTTAGCCCGGTACCTCCGGCCTTGAGGGAAAGTATGAATATCCATTTGTGATGCCGGGTCCGGAACTCCTCTACCAGCGCATCCCGCTGCAGACGGGTCGTGCCGCCATGCAGAAAAAGGGGTACTATGCCAAACTGGTTTTCGATCATCTTCGTCAGGATATCCCCCATCTCCCTGTATTGCGTGAAGATAAGAGTTTTTTCTCCTGCATCCCTGATTTGACCAAGTAAATCGACAAGCATGAGTGATTTTCCCGATTGAGCAGGATCAGCATTGCCTTTTTTCAGATAATTATCAGGATGGTTGCAGATTTGCTTTAATGCGGTGATCATCTTCAGCACCATGCCGCGCCGCTGGATGCCATCGAGCAGCTCAATCTCTTCAATAGCGGTGTTTACTACATTCTGGTACAGGGCGGCCTGTTCGCCCCCCAGCGAACAATAATGGTTGTTTTCAATTTTATCGGGAAGATCGGAGATAATCGATTTATCGGTCTTCACCCGGCGAAGGATGAAGGGTGCCGTTATCTTGCGGAAAAGCGCCGTCTTCTCCTGGTCGTGGTTCACCTGGATAGGAGTTGCAAATTCACTTTCAAAGGCCCTTTCTGATCCCAGGTAACCGGGATTGACAAAATCCATAATACTTCTGTACTCCGAAAGCCGGTTCTCCACCGGTGTGCCGCTCATGGCAATACGGATGCCGGTTTTCAGGCCTTTTATGGCCTTGGTCTGGTCCGTGGCCGAATTTTTAATGTTCTGCGCCTCATCGATCACCACAGCGTGCCATTCCTTTGCCCTGAATTTCGCCAGGTCGCTGCGGATCATACCATAGGTCGTGATTACCATATCGGTTTCGGCTGTCTCCAGTATTCTGCCAATACCATGGTAGACGACTGCTTTGATCGTCGGGGCGAACTTTTCAATTTCCTTTTGCCAGTTGGTAAGCAGGGTGGTGGGGACAATCACCAGAACCTTGTTTTTCTCCAATAGCCCATCCTGTTTGAATTTTAAAATAGCCGAGATTACCTGCACTGTTTTCCCCAGGCCCATATCATCGGCAATCAGGCTGCCAAAGCCAATGGCAGCATTTTTGATCATCCAGCGGTACCCTGCCAGCTGATAGGGCCGCAGCGTAGCCGTGAGGCCGGTGGGCAGGCTAACCATCCCGGGTTCTTTCATCCGTTCAATTAATTTCAGCACTTCGGGCGACAGTTCCACGATTGCTCCATGAAACTCACCGGCCAGCGCCGCCTTCAACAGGTCGTGCGGCGAAGGGTCAACAGGTTTGTCAAGCTGTGCAAACAATTTTTCAAGATGGTCATTCTTCAGTAACACATACTGATCCTTAATCCTCACGATTCCCGATAAGCGGCCCACCAGCTTTCTGAATTCCGATACCGGAATCAGCGTATTGCCCAATGCTACCTGGTATTCAAAGCCAAGCAGCTGTTCAAGGTTTACGAATGATAAAGATTTGCTCTTCGTTCCGGCCGATAATCGTAATGTGGGGCGGGGTGACAACAGTTTTTCCAACGTTTTGGGCATCAGCATTTCGATGCCGAGCAATCTCAGCATCGGCAGGATCCGCATAAAAACATCCACAAATCCATTGCTGTCGAATTGTATGGATTGTTTTCCCCGGGTTTTGATATAAAAACCAATTTCAGGAAAAACATCGGCTAACCCGGTCAGATCCCTGAGTAACTCATACCTGACGGTGGCATATTCTCCCCTGGTTATAAATTGCGCTATCGGAACCGGGACTTCAAGCGGTGCATCCCGGTTCGTTGCCAGGAAATCAAGATAAAACCATCCTTGCCTTTCTTCGACATGGAGAAGCGGTATCCATTGTTTATTCCCGATAAGCAGCCGTTTCAGCCAAAGTTGGATCGTGTTGGGAATTTGCTTCTCCGTGAGGCTGGTAAAGGTGGCCGGTTTCGCATTAAAAAACATCTCAACAACCGTGCTTTTCCCCTTATCCATGAATTTATGGGTATTGCTGTACAAATTCATGTAATGGCTTAGAAACAGTGAGGTCATCATCATGGAATTTTCCTCAGCAATCAGGGGCCAATACTGTTCCTTGTTCTTTTTCACGGTTTGCCAAATCCATACGGTTCCCGGTGCGGCAAATGTTTGTACCTTGCCTGTCAGGGCCCGGAGTTCCGGATCGTTGACGGCCGGGATCCAACGGATCATCATCGCCCCATTTTTATTGGCCAGCAGCTGGGGCATGATGGCGCCCTGCCGGGCGAGCGTCGCCGCAAACTGCCTGTGGATGGCGATCCCGCGAAGGAAATAATTGCAATTTGCAAGTTGAACCGGGTCAAGGGTTTCCAGTATTCCGGCAAACTCACCGAAAGAAATACGGACCTCTTCCTCTCCTTCGGTAACCAATGCCACATCATCAACAGACAAGTCGGGATTTATCAGGACCATGGTATCGTCAAAGGAGGACAGCCTGCTAAAAACTGCGGCTGCCCTGTTACCCAACGGAGGAGGTTTGTGTTTTTGCATCCTATTCGCCAGGCTCTTATAGGCCGACTGGAGTATCTCCCTGAAATCCCTGTTGTGAAAAAGGGGTTTTGCAGGAAGCAGGGAGAGCAGTGTACTGCCGTTCACAGGAATTTTGGAGAAATCGGGCAACCCCGCTTCGCTGAAATCAGACTGAGCACCCGCTTGCGGGATTTTTTCAACCACCATGGCTTCGATTGCCGGGATCAGCTCCTCTTTATGATTCTCCAATCCGGAACCGGTATGTTTTAGCTCCTGCAGTAAATCCAGTCCATGCAACTGCAGCACCAGAAACGGGTTTAAATCTATCTCATGTGAAATCACATAAATCACCGCCGCCAGGTGTTTGCATGGGATAGCCCAGTCGGGGCAGGAACAATTCATTGCAAAATCCTTCCAGGTCGATGGAAAAAGCCTGATTCCCTGGTCCAGCGCCAGTCGGTTCAACTCCTGGGGTAGCTCCCGGTTAAGTAATTTTGTCAGGATGAAGGGATCCAGTTGTATCCCGCTGACAAGTTTCGCCTTTTGGTCGTGGGTGAAAAGAGGTACTGAAACGGAAATTTTATAGGGATGTGGTCTGCTCCCCTGTACTTTACTCGTAATATTGTTTCCGCTTATTTTAGTTTCCAGGACCGAACCATTTCCGGCATAGGCCCGTCCCCGGGGAAGCCGGTTATCGTAATCGATGTGGGTAAGGGCATTCAGCCATTGTTCACCCCACCAAGTCTGGCCAAATTTCAACCGTTGTGAGGGTGCCCGCAGTTTAGTTTTTGTTTTTTTCCTGGGATAACGCCAGAAATCATCATACATGAGGCTTGAAATATTTTAGATGATCGATGTCGGTAGAAATATTTTGCTAAAATAGGAAAGAAATACGAACCGTAATTTGCCAGCCAATCCCTACCTTTAATCCCTGAAACGGATATTGTAAAATTCCTCACCGGAACCATGGTTTCTTCGCTGAACATCTATTTCTTCTCCGGCACCGGTAATGCGCGGAGTGTAGCCTCGTGGTTTTCCGACACGGCAATGGCCAGGAAAATCCCCTATACAACAAGCGATATTGCAGCTATTGACCGTAAACATATCCAGCCGCCGCCACCTGGCTCCCTGGTGGGATTTATCTCTCCCACCCATGGATTCAATTACCCCCCGGCCATGATGTACTTCATTTTCCGGTTCCCGCGTGCGAAGGGGAACAGTGTCTTTTTAATGAATACCCGCGCAGGGCTGAAACTCTCAAAATGGTTTGTACCCGGGCTGAGCGGGATTGCTCTCTGGCTTGCGGCTGTTGTCCTTTTGCTGAAGGGTTACCGCATCGTTGGAATGCGCTCCATCGACCTGCCCTCCAACTGGATCTCCTTTCACCCGGGAGTCAGGGAAACGGTGGTGGCCTCGATTTATGCCCGCTGCAAGCGGATCACCGTTTCCTTTGCCGACAAGATCCTCAGCGGGAAAAGAGTTTATACCGCTTTCCGCGATATCATCCAGGATCTGCTGGTGTCGCCAGTCAGTATCGGCTATTTTTTCGTCGGGCGCTTTATCCTGGCCAAATCGTTTTACGCCACCAGTGCCTGCGACAACTGCGACCTCTGTGTCCAAAACTGCCCTGTAAAAGCGATCTTAAAGGTTGACAACCGACCCTTCTGGTCATACCGGTGCGAAAGCTGCATGCGGTGCATGAACGCCTGCCCTAAACGTGCCATCGAAACCTCGCACGGGTATATCATCGGCATCATGTGCCTGCTCAACATATGGATCATGATGTGGTTCTGGCAGGGATTGTCCCGGTTTGTCACGATCCCCGCCGGGAACGGCTGGGTGGCGGCGCTGGTTACCTTTGCCCGCTGGGGCATTACCTTTGCCGTGATGGTGCTGTCATACCGTGTTTACCATTATTTGCTGAGGATCCCGGTGATCCGGCAACTTTTTTATTACACCTCTGTTACCCGGTATAAATTCTGGCGCCGGTACAAACCATCCCGGAAAATGATATCCCAGTTACCATGAAAGACTTTAAATGCCGGCAATGCAGACAATGCAAACAATGCAGGCAATGCAGACAATGCAAACAATGCAGGCAATGCAAACAATGCAGACAATGCAGGCAATGCAGGCAATGAAGACAATGCAGGCAATACAGGCAATGAAGACAATGCAAACAATGCAGGCATCATAGCAAGATGAGAGGTGCGTTTATCAATGAAAGTTTGAAATGTCAGGTGTTTTTGGGTGGTGAAGCGGTTTTCAGGATAGAAAATAATATTCTGTTGACCTCGTCGCATAGGTTCATCGCTTTATTCCCTTTTTCACTTGACAGTGATCCGGTGGAGCATAAGAGTTTAAGCCAGAATTCTGTTTCCCGGCATTCCTTGTAAGCAATTGACAGTCGGTTACAAAATTCTTTTTTCGATTGGGCGACAACTCCTTCAGAAATATTTGCACCCACTGAAGTCCCTGATCTTAAGAGCTGTTTTGACAGAATGGACTCATGTTTTTCTCTTGTCAGATATTGAAATACAAAAACAATTTCCGTTGCCAGTTCAAAACTTTTATCTTTGATCATATTTTCTTTCATGGCTTTTCCGATTAATCCCGAAAAAACCAATAAGTCAACCCCCTGTTGAAAAATTAATTTTATTAAATATTTTCAAATTCCTCATCGGCGACATTGCCTGCATTGTTTGCATTGTTTGCATTGTTTGCATTGTTTGCATTTTTTAATTACTCTGCAATGATTTACTTAGACACCACCCTGATTTCCGACGAAGTAAAAGAGGTCTTCTTTTGCTGCGACCTGGCCAAATGCAAAGGCGCCTGCTGCGTGGAGGGTGATGCGGGAGCCCCGCTGGAGGAGGCTGAAATATCGCTCCTCGAAGATCACCTCGACGCAATAAAACCCTTTATGGTCCCGGAAGGAATCAGGGAGGTGGAGCTGCTCGGGGTTTTTGACTATGATGCGGAGGGAAACTTTGTTACACCGCTGGTAAACGGCAAGGAGTGTGCCTTTGTCTATTTTGAGGAGGGTATTGCCAAATGTGCCGTTGAAAAGGCCTTCCAGGAGAAGAAGATCCCTTATGCCAAACCAATCTCATGCCATCTTTACCCGATCAGGATCAAAACCACCCCGGTGAATGATCTGCTCAATTACCACAAATGGCCCATCTGCAAGCATGCATTGGTAAAAGGCCATAAAGAAAAAATACCCCTGTACCAGTTCCTGGAAGGGGCATTGATCCGCAAGTACGGCCGCACGTGGTATAACAAACTCGCTAAGTTACTGCGTTAGCGCCGCCACTGATGGCAAGGGCCGCCCGTTTGGCGGCAGCCATGGCCGAAAATTCCTTATCCATCATGAACAACCCGCCACTGGTATCGCCGGCAAGCCTGATCTGGTCGAGTATGCTCCGCACGGTGCTCTCCTCCTCGATCTGTTCGGTGATATACCACTGCAGGTAGTTCGCCGTGGTAAAATCCTTCTCTTTGGTGCAGATGGCATACAGGTCATTGATGGATGCCGAGATATACTCTTCGTGGATCAATACCTGCTGGAAAACATCTGGCAACGATTTGAATTTTGCTTCGGGGGCTTCCAATGCAGGAATGACGGCCGTTCCGCCGCGGTCGTTCAGGTAGTGTACCAGCTTGAGCATGTGGATGCGCTCCTCCTCGGTTTGCACATACAGCCAGTTGGCTGCGCCGGGATAGCCGTTACGCTCGGCCCAGGAGGCCATCGACAGGTAAATGCGCGACGAGTGCTCTTCGCGTTTGATCTGTTCGTTGATTGCTTTTTCTACGTTTTTTATAATCATAACAGGTGTAATTATCAGGGTGCAAAGTTAGGATTATTTATACCGTGGAAGGTGTCGGTCAGGGAAATATTTGTCCCAGGCTTTCCGGTTGTTGAGGAGCAGGGGAGGTTGATGGGCTGGGAATTATTATGATTGTAGCAGGCAACAGGCAACAGGCAACAGGCAACAGGAAGCAGGCGGGGGCAGTTTCGTATTAACTGTGACCCTCGGGTGATCTTGTCGTGGCAGCGTCGGGGGGTTCAAACTCCAGGTGTTCAACCCTGCTTGAGAGGAATACCTTCAGTTCCTGCACGTTAATTTTCAGTTCGGAGATCCTGGTCCTGAAATCCCGGTGTTTCCACCTGATGACCAGCATCATGTGTTTCCTGAAATATTTCCTGATCCAGGAGATAATGAAAGCCGGCCCGCCGATGAAAAGGAACAGCAGGAGCGATATGCCGTGCCTCCGGTTGAAAAGCCCCTGGATGGCCGGGTTTTCAGGGTGAACCAGGAGCCCGATGATGCCCGCCATGATCAAGCCGAGTATCACTGCCAGTGCTGTCATACCGGCGATGATATAGAGCAGCCCGGCCCTGTGCAGCCTGGCCTTGCGGATACTGACCGATCTTATGGCATCGTAGCTGAGCCTGGTGTTTTTCTCCTTCAGCCAGATAAATTCACTGCCGATCACGATGCCCTTTCCATGGCAGAAATGCTTGTTCATCAACAGGGTGTCTCCTTTGTATTCTCAACTTAACCGTGAGCCCGCTCAGGCGGAAATTTCAATCCTGACCTTTTTGTTCTTGATCTTTTCATTCCTGACAAGTTCAACCACTTCCCTGATCTTATCGCTTTGCACGGCCGCATAGGAGGCATGGTCAAGCACCTCTATCAGTCCGAGCTCCTCCTTCGCCAGCCTCCCCTTTTGCAACAGCATGCCGACAATGTCCATCTTGTTGATCTTCTCCTTTTTCCCGGCGGCGATATAGAGGGTTCGCCAGGCGACCTTTCCCGGCAAAACATTTTTCTCGGGCAACATCTCCTGTTCGGGCGTCTCCTTGATAAATGCAGGAAGATGGTCGGTTGCCGACAATAACAAATAGGATGTTCCGGCGGCATTCATCCTGGCGGTCCTGCCGTTCCGATGGGTAAAGATATCGTGGGTTGCAGGCAGCTGGTAATGGATCACGGCCTCTATGTCGGGGATGTCGAGTCCCCGGGAAGCAAGGTCGGTGGTAATGAGCGAGGGGATGGTGCCATTCCTGAATTTTATCAGGACCCTTTCACGCTCCTCCTGCTCCAGGCCTCCGTGGAAGACGCCATGAGCCAGCCCGCGGTCCTGCAGCAGCAGGCTGATGCGTTCGACAGCCTCCCGGTGGTTGCAGAAAACCAGCGCTGATTTGTTCTGCAGTTTACATAGCAGACCTAACAGGATCTTTAACTTGTCGGCATCGTCCGACTTAAGGTACTTAACCCTGATCGCTGCGGTAACCGGTGAGCGGTTGCTTAAGAAATCAAGGACCAGCGGACTTTTGATCCTGGTAAAGGTGGGGATCTCCTCCATGTTGGTGGCGGAGGTGAGTATCCGCTTTTTCAACCCGGTCAGTTGCGAAATGATGAACGACATTTCGGCCTTGAACCCGAATTCAAGCGATTTGTCAAATTCATCCAGCACCAGGGTATGGATCGACCCCGTATCAAAATTATCGTTGCGCAGGTGGTGGGCGATTCTTCCCGGCGTTCCAACAACCACGGCAGCCGGATGGGTAAGGTTATTCCTTTCGGTTTTGGTGGCATGCCCGCCGTAGAAGCAGTTCACCTTAAAGCCGGTATTCATCTGTTTGAAGACCTGCTCGATCTGTAATGCCAGTTCACGCGAGGGAACCAGGATCAGTGCCTGGATACCCGGGCTGTCGGAAAGCAAACTGGTGAGCACCGGCAAAAGGAAAGCAATCGTTTTTCCCGAACCTGTAGGTGAAAGAAGCAGTATATCGGGCGCCTTCCCGGCCGCCTCTATGGCGGCGAGCTGCATCTTGTTCAGGCTCTCTATTTTCAGGTTCTCCAGGGATTTTTGAATCATATGTCGATTATTGAAATACTGATTAGGAATGGTGTTGGAGCAGGCAGTCAACAGGGTTATGCTGTTAATAATCGCGGATGCACCTTACTGAAAAACCGGCCTCCTTTATGATATCCGTTTGGTCAATACTGGTATTGTCTGAATTCATGATCCGCGACCATGCATAATTTTCGAGGAACTGCGTACCGCTCCACCAGTAGCCATGAAGGGTGATCGCGGCAAACGAACCATCGGGGTCGCGGTAACCGCCGGGAAGGGCTTTGAAGCCATACTGGTCGGTTGCGCCGGTGTTGTTTTGCCAGTGCGCTTCTCCCGCCTCCTTCAGCAGTCCCCCGGCCACTGCGCGACCGCCGAGGGTATCGGCCAGCTTCTGCCACTCATAATCATAGGGAACATGCCAGTTATTCGGGCATAATTTCCCCTTTGATATGGCATGCCAGTTGTACAGCCTGCCATAAACGGAGGCTCTCAGCGTATCGTTGTTATAGTTGCAGCAGGCCCCGGTATTCAGCGTTCTCCAGCTGCCGGCATCCTGAACCCGGGGGATGGTCTCCCCGTTTGCATAGCGGGTGGTTTTCAGGTTTTCGATCATCCATGTCTGGCCTTTGATGTAGATCGTATGGTAGAGATTCCCGTCAATATCCTTCACCGTTGTCTCCGAAGGATAAAAGAAAACATAGTTGTTGTCCTTCCTGCTGCAGCTGCTGGATAGCAGGAAGAGCACCGGAACCATAACTGCAACGTAAAACAACAGGTCAGTTTTCTTATTCACAGCCTCTCTGGATTAAATGTAACGATTGCCGTGGAACAAATTGCCGGGGAGTATGCCGTTGAAGATTGATAAAACCTTTATATTAAGGTTCACCCGGCATATCCAAATCAACCACGATGACACAAAGAAGGCACCATGACACAAAGAACCGGTTTGAAAACAGCATTTTTACAGCCGGCTGGCGGCCTTCGCTGCGGCTTCAGGTAATGCAGCCGGGCATAAAAAGCAGCAGCCCTTCCTATCCCTTCAGAGCCTCGGCCCCTGAAACAATTTCGAGGATGGCGTTGGTGATGGAGTTTTGACGGGCTTTGTTATAGGAGATGTTGAGCTCGCGCAGGAGATCCTTGGCGTTTTCAGTGGCCTTCTGCATGGCAGTCATACGGGCGCCCTGTTCCGAAGCAAAGGAATCGAGAACTGCCTTGAATAGCTGGATCCGCAAGGTTTTCGGGATCAGTTCACGGACGATCGTCTCCTTGTCAGGTTCGAAAATATAATCTGCTTCCGCCTTTGCAGTTGCCGGGACAGTCTGCTTTGCTGTCGCCGCAGTATCCTGCGACGGGGCAATGGGCAGGTATTGCTCGACGATCAGGCGTTGTACGGCAGCATTCTTGAACTGGTTATAGACCAGCTCTATCCTGTCATATTCCTTGCTGGCGAAAGCCTTCATCAGTTTTTCGGCAAGGGCCGAGGCGTTGTCAAAAGTAAGCTGGTCAAAGAGGCTGTCGTGTGATTCAACGACATTGTACCTCCTTTTCCTGAAAAATTCTGATGCCTTGCGGCCGATGGTGATAAAGCTGACGTTGTTCTGGCTCAGCTGGACGGCATACGTTGTCGAGGCCATACTTACCGCCATTTTGATGACATTCGAATTAAAGGCTCCGCAAAGACCGCGGTTGGAGGCGATCACCACCAGCAGGATCTTTTCGGGCTTGCGCTCCTGTGAAAAGGTATTGTCGCCCGAATTGTCGATGCTCGCACTGAGGTTTTGCAATATCTCCCGCAATTTACCTGCATAGGGCCGCAGTTTGATAATGGCCGTCTGGGCTCTGCGCAGCTTGGAGGCCGCCACCATTTTCATGGCATTGGTAATCTGCTGGGTCGATTTAACCGATGCAATCCGTATTCGTACTTCCTTCAGTCCGGCCATCTGCGTGTATTATTTCTTTTCCTCGTATTTTTTCGACAGATCCCTTGCAACCTGTTCCATGGTTTTAAGATCTTCATCCAGGAGTTTGCCGGCCTTAAGGTTGTTCAGCACATCCTGGTGATTGACCTCCATAAAGTTCAGGTATTCATCTTCAAAATTGATGACGCTCCTGATCGGGATATTACGCAGCAGTCCGCGGGTTCCGCAAAAGATGATGGCGATCTGCTTTTCAACAGGCATGGGCGAATACTGGGGTTGCTTCAGGATTTCAACGTTGCGGGCGCCTTTGTCGAGCACGGCCTTGGTGGCTGCGTCGAGGTCGGAGCCGAACTTTGAAAACGCTTCCAGTTCGCGGTATTCGGCCTGGTCGAGTTTCAGCGTACCGGCAATTTTTTTCATTGATTTGATCTGCGCATTGCCCCCTACGCGCGATACGGAGATACCAACGTTGATAGCCGGGCGGATGCCGGCGTTGAACAGGCCGGTTTCAAGGAAGATCTGTCCGTCGGTGATCGAGATCACGTTGGTAGGAATGTAGGCCGAAACGTCGCCGGCCTGTGTTTCGATGATCGGCAGGGCGGTAAGCGATCCCCCGCCTTTGACCATGTCTTTCAGCACGGCGGGCAGGTCGTTCATCTGGCGGGCGATTTCGTCGGAAGAGATAACCCTTGCGGCCCGTTCGAGCAGGCGGGAATGGAGATAGAAGACGTCGCCCGGGTAAGCTTCGCGTCCGGGGGGACGGCGCAGCAACAGGGAGACTTCGCGGTATGCAACGGCCTGCTTTGAAAGGTCGTCATAGATCACCAGTGCCGGGCGGCCCGTATCACGGAAAAATTCGCCGATGGCAGCGCCTGCAAAGGGGGCATAAAACTGCATGGCGGCGGGATCGGAGGCGGTGGAGGATACCACGCACGTGTAGGCCATGGCCCCCTTTTCTTCCAGGGTTTTTACGATGTTGGCAACCGTTGAGCCCTTCTGGCCAATGGCGACATAGATACAATATACGGTTTCGCCCTTGGCGTGAAATTCCTTCTGGTTGATGATGGTATCAATGGCGATGGCGGTCTTCCCGGTCTGGCGGTCGCCAATGATCAGCTCGCGCTGGCCGCGACCGATGGGGATCATGGCATCGATGGGCTTGATACCCGTCTGCAATGGCTGGTTCACCGGCTGGCGGAAGATGACCCCCGGGGCCTTGCGCTCAAGCGGCATTTCATAACGAACACCTTCGATTTTGCCTTTCCCGTCGATGGGTTCGCCAAGGGTGTTGACCACGCGGCCAAGAAGCCCTTCTCCCACTTCGATGGAGGCGATGCGGCGGGTTCGTTTGACGATATCCCCCTCTTTGATTTCATTCGACTCTCCCAGCAACACGGCACCGACGTTGTCTGCTTCCAGGTTCAGCACGATGGCTCTTACCCCGTTTTTCTCAAACTCGATCAGCTCGCCGCTCTCTGCATTGTTTAACCCGTAGATACGGGCAATTCCGTCACCAACCGTAAGCACGGTGCCAACTTCCTCAAGTTCCTTTTCATTCTGGTAACCGGCAAGTTCCCTGCGTAAAATCGCGGTAACTTCTGCGGGTTTAATCTCAGCCATATGTTAAATTTTAAAATGGTGAAATGGCGAAACAGCGAATAGCCAAGGCTATTTCAGCAATTTCTTATTGCAATTTCTTTTTATACAGGTTCACTTTTGCGATCGCACCTTTCATCTCTTCAATTTCCCTGCGGATACTGGCATCATACTGCTTGTCTTTCCAGGAGAGGATAAATCCCCCGATAAGCGATGCATCGATTTCCGGCTTCAGATCAATCTCCGACCTGGTATACTGTTTCATCAGATCCATGACCTGTTGCGTTGTAACGGCATCGGGGAGTATGGGGGACTTGAAATGAACGATCAGGATATTCTTATACTCATTGTATAGGTCAACCACCTGCAGGGCGATCAGCGGGATGAACTTCTCCCGGTTTTTCCTGACCATGATGTTCATATAGGTCATGGTAACAGGATGTACCTTCGCGGCAAAGATCTCCTGGAGGATGGTCAGTTTTTTTCCCGAGTTGACGATGGGACTGTCCAGCAGCAACCTCAGGTCCTTGCTGTTGTCACAGGTTTCAGAAATCAGCAGGCTGTCCTGGTATATCTCTTCCACTGCCTTTTGTTCAAGGGCAAGATCAAAAAGCGCCGTGGCGTAACGTTCCGCTACCAATGAAACATTCATTCCTGTCAGTTGAATTTAACTTCCTTTAATAATTCCTGCACATATTCTTCCTGCATCTTCGGATCTGAAAGTTCGCGTTTGAGGATGAATTTTGCCAGGGTCAGGGAATTTTCGGCAATCTGGTTTTTCAGTTCCGTCATGGCCGCCATCTTTTCATTGTTGATGCTCTCCTTGGCGCCTTCGACAATGCGCAGAGCCTCTTCACTGGCCTTAACCCGCGCGTCCTCGATCAGTTTTTCCTTGATCTTGCGGGCTTCGTTCAGCAGGGCGTCGCGCTCGTTTTTGGCCTCCTGCAGCAGTTGCTCATTGCTGAACTGCAACTGCTTCATCTCTTCGCGTGCCTTGTTGGCCGAATTCAGCGCCTCATGGATAGAGGTTTCCCGCTCTTTCAGCATCTGCAGGATGGGTTTCCAGGCAAATTTTCCCAGGATAAACACCAGGAACGAAAATGCAAGGGTCATCCAGAAGATCAGGCCTAATCCCGGAGTGATTAATTCCATATCAATTAACTTTTGATGTTCATGAATTGATAAAGTTCCTTACGGCCTGACCAACCGTCAGCCCGTAAAGAACCTGTCGTTGCTGTCAGATGAAAAGGATCAGCAGACAAACGACGATGGCAAAAAATGCTACGCCTTCAACAAGGGCAGCGGCGATGATCATGTTTGAACGGATGTCGCCGATGGCTTCAGGCTGACGGGCAATGGATTCGAGGGCGCTCTTGCCGATGTTCCCGATACCGATACCGGCACCGATTACGGCAATCCCTGCTCCGAGTCCTGCTCCCATCTTTGCAATGGCGGCGAAATCACCGGCCAGTTGCAGTAAAATTGCTAATAAATGCATAATCAAAGGGTATTAAGGTTACTACTAAAAAGTCAATGACAGTATTCAATATTTTAATGATGTTCCGGTTCAATGGTTGCGAGGCCGAAATAGAGCGCCGACAACAGGGTGAAGACGTAGGCCTGGATAAAGGCCACCAGCAACTCCAGTAAATTCATAAAGATCATGAAAGCCACGGAGACGATTGAAACGCCCAGCCCCAGCGCAGCGCTGATGGCGCCAAAGATAAAGATCAGGCTGACGAATCCAAGGCCGATGATATGGCCGGCCGTAATGTTGGCAAAGAGACGGATCATCAGTACAAAGGGTTTGGTGATAATCCCGATGATCTCCACGATGGGCATCAGGGGAACCGGCAGCTTCAGCCACCAGGGCACCCCCGGCGTATTGATGATGTCGACCCAGTAATGTTTGTTGCCGTTGATGGTCGTCAGTACGAAGGTGAAGAGGGCCATGACCAGCGTAACGGCGATATTCCCCGTAACATTCGCCCCGCCCGGGAAAAAGGGGATGAGACCGAAGAGGTTGTTGAAGAAGATAAAAAAGAAGACCGTCAGCAGGAAGGGCATGAATTTCTCATATTTTTTTTCTCCGATGGAGCTCTTGGCAATATCATCGCGGATAAAGATGATCAGCGGCTCCATCATCGACTGCAGGCCGGTTGGCGCCTTGTTCACATTGCGTTTGTATGCCCTGGCAACCGAAAGGAAGATCAGGATCAGCAGAAAGGAGCTCAACAGCACGGCAAAGGCGACCTTCGTGATCGAAAAATCATATACTTTGGGACCGGCCGGGGCCTTGATATTGTTTTCCAGTTTGACAATTTTCCCTTTGGAAGGGCCTTCCGTTTCCAGCTTAAAGCCCTGGTAACTATGGGTTTCATTATGAAACCTCGATGAGCTGAAACAGATCAGCCGGCCGTCGTACAGCAGGATCACCGGCAGGGGGACCGTTAGTTCGAGGTTGCCGACGGTTGCCACATGCCATTCGTGGTTATCGACCACGTGTTCCATGATCATCTCACCGGCATTGAACTTACCCTCGCCTTTCCCATCTGCTTTTGCGGCGTGGCTGGCACCACTGTCGGACGATGCCGCCAGGACGGTCTGGTCCTGGGCAAAGGCTGTAAAGCCGCCAAAGGCCAGCAACAGGAACAGAAGGCAGAAAAACTGTTTTTTTAAACGAGCCATGTGCGACTTAATAGCTGTCATGAAATTACTTGCAACTAACTAAATGAGTTGCAAAAATAGAAATTAATATTGAATCTGGAAAATAGTAGCCTGTAACCAAACAACATTTTATTCGTCTTAATGGCTCTGTTAACCCTAAAATCACTACTTTTGAACCCTTATAAAATTCTTTAAAATGTATACGGATCGCTTACGGGTCAGGGTTATTGCCCTGATATTCATATTGTTTACAGGCATCTCCTTTTCGGGATATACGCAGAAAATCTGGACACTGGAAGATTGTATCAACTATGCGCTTCAAAATAATCTCGATATCAACAAACAGCTGTTTTCCGTTGAGAACAACAAGGATGTCCTGCTTCAAAGCAAGCTGGGTATGCTGCCAAACCTCAATGCCAGCGGGTCAAACATATGGAACTTCGGCCAGACGATCGACCAGTATACCAATACATTCGCAACAAAAACGGTCCGTTCGAACAACTTCTATATTTCAAGCAGTGTCACCCTGTTTTCGGGTCTTCAGAAATTAAACACCTTAAAGGCAAACAAGATAAACCTGCTGGCCAGCCAGTACGACCTGGATGTGCTGAAAAACAACATATCCCTCTCCGTTGCCGGTTACTACCTCGACATTTTATTCAACCTCGAATTACTGGATGTGGCCAAGGAGCAGCTCCGGATCACCGAATCGCAAACAGAGCGGATGCAGAAGCTGGTCGATGCAGGCTCCTCTGCCAAGGGCGACCTGCTCAATCTCCTGGCGCAAAAGGCCGCTGAACAGCTGAATGTGGTGAATGCCGAGAACACGCTGTACATTTCAAATCTCTCCCTGCAGCAGTTGCTCGAACTGCCTGTCACGCGCGACTTCCGGGTCGAGAAACCATCGCTGAAACCGGTTCAGCCGCCCAAGGAGAAAATTACGGCTGAGATAATATTCGAACATGCAGTGAAATCCCGTCCCGAAATCAAAAGCGCCGAACTGCGCGTGGATATTGCACAAAAAAGACTGGCCATCGCCCGGGGCATCATTCAGCCTACCCTCTCGCTGAGCGGATCCTGGGGAACCGGCTATTCGGGCGCGGCCGAACAGATCGACCCGACCAAACCTGTTATGTTGGATACCGTCCCGGTCGGGTTTTTCAAAAAGCCGGACAATACCTACCAGATCGTTTCGATGCCGCAAAGAAATTACCAGTTCAGGATCAAATCATTCACCGATCAGCTGCGTGACAACAGCAACCAGTCGGTCGGATTTAACCTGAACATTCCTATTTTCAACGGATGGTCGGGCCGTACCGCCATCAGCCAGGCAAAGATCCAGAAATCGGAGGCGGAACTCGACCTGAGCATGAAAACGCGCGACCTGAGAAAACTGATCGAACAGGCCTTTGCCGATGCCTCCTCCTCGCTTCAGAAATTCAATGCCTCCCAGGAAAAGGTAAACGCACAGCAGGAGGCCTTCAAATATGCCCAGCAGAAATTCGACGTGGGGGTCATGACATCCTTCGATTACAACAACAGCAAAAAAGATCTCACCAAGGCCGCGTCGGACCTGTTACAGGCCAAATATGACTTTATTTTCAAAACAACCATTCTTGATTTCTACATGGGCAACCCCATAAAGATTGATCGCGAATAAACAATAATACATTTTTTCATGGCTAACAAGATTTCAAAGAAAAAGATCTGGATCATCATTGCCGTTGTGGCGGTAGTCGCGTTGATCGTAGTTGCTGTCATTGTCAAGGGCAAAAGGAGTGAAGGTACAAAAGTGGCAACTGAAAAGGTGCTGAAGCGGACCATTATACAGACGGTATCATCCAATGGCAAGATCCAGCCTGAAAAGGATATCAAGATCAGCCCCTATATCTCGGGCGAGGTTGTTGAACTCTATGTAAAAGAGGGCGACCAGGTAAAAAAGGCCGATCTCCTGGCCAAAATCGACCCGGAGATCTACATTTCGCAGTTCGACCAGAGCGAGGCTTCCCTGAATACCCAGAAGGCCAACCTGGCAAATTCCAAGGCGCGTCTGGCACAGGTCAAGGCACAGTTTGAAAATGCCCGGCTTACCTTTGAACGCCAGGAAAAGCTCTATAAGGAAAATGTTATCTCCAAAGCCGATTACGATCAATCCAAAGCCGCTTTCCAGGTGGCGCAGGCGCAGGTAACCGCGGGGGAGGAAGATATCAAAGCCTCCGACTTCATGGTTAAAAATTCAGAGGCAGCCCTGAAAAGATCAAAGGAAGATCTTACACGAACCGCCATCTTCGCCCCGAACGACGGGACTGTTTCGAAGCTGAGCGTGCTGAAAGGCGAACGGGTTACCGGCGCTTCACAGTTCTCCAGCGGAACGGAGATCATGCGTATCGCGAACCTCAACGAAATGGAGGCCCAGGTGCAGGTCAACGAAAACGACATTGTGCGGGTCAGCATGGGCGATACAGCCCTCATCGAGGTGGATGCCTACCTGAACCGCAAGTTCAAGGGAATTGTGACCGAAATAGCCACATCGGCCAATACCACAGGCGTAAGCGTGGACCAGGTGACCAATTTCAACGTGAAGATCCATATCCTCAAGGATTCGTATAAAGACCTGCTGGTTGGCAAGGCTGTCGATTTTTCACCCTTCCGGCCAGGGATGTCGTGCACGGTTGAAATCCAGACCGAAACCGCCGAGAATACCCTCACCGTTCCGATCCAGGCGGTAACCACCCGGATTGCCAAGGATACGCTCGACAAGATCAACGATAAGAATAAAAAGAAAAAGGACAACGGCGATAATGAACAGGTTGAAGTTGTTTCGGTAAAGAAGAAAAGCGACAAGATCCAGGAGTGCGTCTTTATCCTCAGCGACGGCATCGCCAAAAAGGTGAATGTAAAGACCGGGATCCAGGACAACTCCTTCATCCAGATCGTGAGCGGACTTAAGGCGGGCGATGAAATCATCACGGCACCCTACAGCGCCGTTTCCAAGATGCTGAACGATGGCGACAAGGTCATGAAGGTTGACAAGAAAGACCTTTTTACCAAGGAGAACACCAAGTAGTTCATGGCGCTGATCCTTTGCCTTGAAACCGCCACGGAAAACTGCTCCGTTGCCCTGTTCCGGGATGAACTCCTGCTTGGTATCCGGGAATCCTCCGCAAGGAATGTCCATTCCTCCGTACTGACCCTTTTCATTGAAGAGATCTCCAGGGAAGCCGGTGTTCCGTTAACCGCGCTGGATGCCGTTGCCATCAGCATGGGACCCGGATCCTATACCGGGTTGCGCATCGGGGTTGCGACGGCAAAAGGGCTGTGCTATGCGCTTGACAAGCCCATGATAGCCATTTCCACCCTGCAGGCCATGGCAGCCGGGATGAGCCACGAAATAAAAAAGAAAAACTTAGTGTCAGCTGATTTGCCCGGAACGGCAAACCCGCTCCTGGCCTGCCCGATGATTGATGCCCGCAGGATGGAGGTTTACTGTGCCCTGTATGACGGTCAGTTCCGCGAGGTTGAAGCTGTAAGGGCTGAAATCATCGATCCTGACTCCTTTGGTCCAATCCTTGGCCGGGGAAGGGTTGTTTTTGGCGGGGAGGGCGCCCAAAAGTGCAGGCCGGCCCTTGAAGGTCACCCGAATGCCCTGTTCCTCGATCATTTCAGCGCATCGGCACAGTTTATGATCCACCTGGCGATAGCAAAATTCAACCGGCTTGAATTTGAAAACCTCGCCTATTTCGAGCCATTTTACCTGAAGGATTTTATTGCCGGGAAACCCAGTGTAAAAGGGTTGCGGTAAATCATTTACCTTTGTGGAACATAAACCCGAACGGTTTTTTAGCAACTAAAATGGCCTCATCCATCCCTCTCCGAATTCCTTCAAGGGTCGTCCCGATCGGCAACCTGCCCATGGGCGGAGATTATCCCGTAAGGGTGCAATCCATGACCAGCACCGACACCCTTGACACAGGATCGACCGTTGCCCAGGCGATCCGTATGATAGAAGCCGGCTGCGAATATGTGCGCATTACCGTTCCCGGCATGAAGGAGGTGGAAAACCTGAAGGAGATAAAAAAGGAACTTCACCGCCAGGGATACCAGACCCCGCTGATCGCCGATGTTCATTTTATCCCGAAGATCGCAGAAATTGCCGCGACCATCGTTGAGAAGGTCCGCATCAACCCGGGAAATTACCTCCCCGCACGTATAACGCGCCATGTTTCACATGGGGCGGAAAATGACCAGGCGCTGGAACAAATCGCCAAACGTCTATCTCCCCTGCTGAAGATCTGCAGAGACCACGGGACGGCTATCCGCATTGGCGTCAACCATGGCTCGCTCTCCGGCCGGATCATGGATCTTTACGGGGATACCCCCCTGGGGATGGTTGAATCGGCGCTTGAATTTGCAAGGGTTTGCAGCCATCTCGATTTCCATGCCCTGGTATTTTCAATGAAAGCCAGCAACACAAAAGTGATGATCGCTGCAAACAGGCTGCTGGCCGAACGCATGCGACAGGAGGGGATGAATTACCCGCTGCACCTTGGCGTAACCGAGGCAGGCGCCGGCGAGGACGGGCGCATTAAATCGGCCATCGGCATCGGGAGTTTACTGGCCGACGGCATTGGCGACACCATCCGGGTCTCCCTTACCGAGGATCCCGAATTTGAAATCCCGGTTGCCTACAATATTCTCCAGGCGGCAGGCGTGCGTATCACCAAAACTGAATTTATCTCCTGCCCCTCCTGCGGCAGGACCCAGTTTGACATCCAGGCGGCCCTCGAAAAAATAAGGGGAAAAACCTCCCACCTCAAGGGGCTGAAGATCGCGGTAATGGGCTGCATCGTAAACGGCCCCGGAGAAATGGCCGACGCCCACTACGGTTACGTGGGGGCCGGCAGCGGGAAGATCCATCTATATAAGGGTCAGCAGGTGGTGGAGAAGAATATTAACGAGGCCTCTGCCGTAGAGGCGCTGATAAGCCTGATCAAAACTTCGGGCAACTGGTTTGACCCGGCGCCCTGACGAAACCCGGCACCATCACTTGCAGCGTTAGTTACCGGTCACAATCTTAAGGCACCGCGGCAATACCTCAAAGACAAAGGGGGTATGGCCCAGCGATTCTCCGTCTGTTTCAAGAAATATCTTTCCGACTGAACGAATCCTGATGCTTTCACCCTTGAAAGTGTCGACGATCGGCAGGTTAACAAGCGAACCATCGAAGAGTTTGCGGGCATAGCGCACCACCATCCACTTGGGGGCCTTTTTAATCAGCGTTACATCCAGCAACCCGTCGTCGGGAATGGCAAACGGAACCTGCATCATGCCCCCTCCGTTGAACTTGCAGATACCCACATTCATGGAAAACAGCTCCCCCCTGAAGGCAATTGAGCCGTCTACTTCGATCACGGCATCCATGAACTTGTACTGGAACAGGCTGGCAAACACGAAATACATGTAGGTAAGCGGCCCCCCCCTCCCCTTTTCTTTCAGGATGTTGGTTTTCTTTGCCACCAGCGCATCGTATCCCATCCCGGCCACATTCATAAAATATCGTTCCATTTGTTGCCCGTCGTGGTAATAGGTCACCCTGCCCGCATCCTGCAGGAAGGTATTCTTACGCAGCAGCAGTTGAATGGCCCCGTCATAATCAAAGGGGATGTTGAACATGCGGCACCAGTCGTTACCTGTCCCTACCGGGATCATCCCGAGGGTGATCTCCGAAGGCGCTGTAATGTTGCAGGTCATGATCCCGTTGAGTACCTCATTCAGGGTGCCATCGCCTCCGACAACACACAGGTTCCTGAACCCAAGGGCAACAACCTCGCAGACGATCTGTATGGCATGCCCCCTGCTTTCGGTGAGCCTGAAATCAAAGTCCACCTTCCGCTGCCTGAGCATCTCCAGGATCTTTGGCCAGTCCTTTAATCCCTTCTTCACCCCGGCATTCGGGTTTACAATCATGAGCCACTTTTCCGAGGATGCGGTTTGCATTTGATTACGGTTTAATGTCGTGTTGAATGATCGCGTCGTTTTCTTTCCTGCCAAAGAGAAAAAGAGCATAAAAAAAGGCAAAAAACGATACGCCTGTCTGTGATTCAATCGTGTCGTCGGTTAACATCGACATCAGCGAAATGATCAGGAATACCATGAAAAAATAATCTCCGTAACGGTGCAACATTACCGGGGGCCAGAAGAGGGAAACCAAAAACCAGATAAAACCGAAAATGCCGAACCCGATGAAGATGGAAAGGTACTGGTTATGCGACCTCCAGCGCTGATCGGGTGCGAGTTTGGTGTGCATCTTCTCGTATTGCAACCTGAAGGCGATATTCATATCGCCGGTGCCCACTCCCCAGAGCCAGTGTTCCTTAATGATCCCAACGGAGGCTTTCCAGAACTCCAGGCGCTGCATGATCGTTGAACCTGTGGGGTTTCCGGTTTCTATGTAATTGTCGTAGCCCCAGAGAAACTCATAAATCCTGCCCCGTATCCCGAATTCCTTCAGAAAGATACAATTGGCGATACCTTTTTCGATAGCGCTGACCTCCTCGGGAGTCAGTCGTTCAACGGCATCGGCATCTTTTTTCCAGCCTTTGGAGGTAAGGTACCGGATGATGGTGAAGGAAATCGGTCCGGATTTGAGGTTAAGGCTGTCGTAGGGTATCCTGCTCCTTTTATTCCAGGCCTCCCGCAGTTCATCCTCCTGGTAATAGATCCAGATGGAATAGCCGTTCTCGGTTCGTGCTGCGTAAATGTTATGTATATAGGGATTGCCCCGGGATGTTGTTTTTTCGAGTTTTGTATAATCAACAGGGTTCACATGGTAATAGTCCCTGACAATCGACCTGAGGGCAAAAAACCCCACGGTGGCAATGGCCAGGATGCCGAAGGCAAGGCTGATCTTCAGCCAGAGTTTCCTGGTTTTGAAGATCAGAACCGGGATCAGGATAAAAAAGGTGATCAGGGCGACGGAGATCCCGGTAAAGGACTGAGAAAGGACCAGGTAACCCGCCAGCCAGCCGAGAACGAGGAGGATCAGCGCCCTTTGCCAAAGAGGGAAGAGATTTCGTTTGAACAGGAAAAAGACGAGGGTATAGAGGCACATACAAATGAGCAGGCTGTATGTAATATGGGAAACATTGTGGGAAACGTCGCGGATGTCGACAAAATGACGGGTCAGGATGAGCCAGGTATTAAAAACCGATCTTGTCAGCACGGCAAGGATAAACAGGCCCATCATCGCATAAAATGCCTTTTTCCCGAAGGCTTCGGTGGTTGACAAAAACAGGGGCAACAGCAAAAGGGGCAGCTTTGTCCGCAAATCCTTAAATGCATAATTGAAATCGGTGGTCCATAGAAGCCCGGCAACATGCAGCAGCAGTACCGAGGCAAACAACAGGGCAGCCCTGTTCCTGGAAAAATCCCTGAAGCCCCTGCCGATTGCGGCCCCAAACAGAGAAACGGCAACAACAGGTGCCAGCAGGATGATGCGGCCTGTCGACATACCCTTCACCGCAGCCATCCACCTTTTTCCGTCGAAACGTTCGACAATCCAGCCACCTGCCATCATAAACTGCCCGATACTGAGCAGTAATTTGGAAAACGGGAGTCCCACCACGATCACCATCATCGAGAGGATATACCAGTACCGGAAAATTTGTTTCAAGGTGATCGGCATGGCTTGCGTTTTCTTATGAATTGGTTTGTAAGTCTCGGGTTTCACGCGATTTTTCGATGGTTTTTGCCATTTTCAGGATGTTGTACGAGGTAGCCATAAACGACCACATAAAACCGGGAAATCCATCCAGAAAACCGCCTTTGAGGATATAAAAGGATAAGAAATTGACCGGCAGTTTCACCGCCACCCAGAACCTGGAAAAGGTATGTCCCCTGGCAACATAGCCATCTGCCGCCAGGGAGGCATACATGTTGATTTTTTCAAGGTGATGTTGGATGTTGCGGTAGGAATAATGGATAACACGTCCCCTGAGAATTCCGGAAACTCCTTCCACTTCAATTCCTTCATGCACAGGTTCGTTGGTAAACCCGCCTTTTGTGCGGTTGAACAGCCTGAGGTGGAATTCCTTTCCCACCCCCCCAAACCTGAGGATTTTTCCCATATAACACAGGGAGGACTGTACATAGAACCCCGAAACCTGCGAGGGGTCGTTACGGGCGGGCGGGAGCCCGGGAAGGGCCACCTGCGAAGATCCTGGTGGCGTAAAAAGCCGGAGAAGTTCCTGCTGGAGTTCAACAGTCAGCACCTCATCGGCATCGAGGTACATGATCCAGTCGTTGGTGGCCTGCTGCACGGCGTACTCCTTCTGGGGTCCGTAACCGTCGAATTTGCGCAGGAAAACCCTGCATCCGAAGTCGCGGCATATGTCAACCGTATGATCGGCCGATAACGAATCAACCACGATGATCTCATCCGCCACCGGCTTCACCGATTCGAGCGACCGGAGGATGTTGGCCTCTTCATTCAGGGTTATGATGATCACCGATAGTTTTGGCATGAACTGGTATTAAACATGTAACGAAAAATGATCCCAATCCATTCCGATGGTATAGGAATCGCGGAAATGTTTCAGGTTCTCGGCCGAACAGGTGGCCGACCCGATATCCTCGGCACCTTCGGGTGCGGAATATAGTGCGATTCCCTTGGCATCGAGGATCATAGAGTCGCCCGAATGCCAGGTGCCATGCCCGTCGTCGCCAACGCGGTTCACCCCCGCCACGTAGGCCTGGTTTTCAAGGGCGCGGGCTGCCAGCAGTGTTTTCCAGGGGTAGGACCTGCATGCCGGCCAGTTTGCCAGGCAAACCAGGAGGTCAAACTCATAGTTGCCTGCTGCCCACCTATTTTTACTCCATACCGGGAAGCGAAGATCATAACAGACGAGCGGCAGGATTTTCCATCCCTTTATCACGAACACCTTCCGTTGACCGCCCCTGGTGAATTTCACATTTTCCCCGCTGAAACGAAACAGGTGGCGCTTGTCATAGGTTTCATACCGGCCGTCGGGATACATACATACCAGCCGGTTATAATAATTTCCCCCTTCACTGATCAGCAGGGTGGCCATCATCACCGCATTTTTGTTTTCCGCCCGGGAACGGAGAAAATCCATGGAGGGTCCCTCCATCGTTTCGGCACAGGCTTCGGGGTTTATCGAAAAGCCCGTATTGAACATTTCAGGAAGGAGTACCAGGTCGGGCTGATCGGTAATCCGGTTCAGCAGGTCATCAAAATGGTCAAGGTTCTTCTCCCGATCCTCCCAGAAAAGGTTCGCCTGTATGAATGTAACCCTGAGATCTTGCATGGGCATTGGTTTAAAAACGGGTAAAATTAAAAATATCTGCGTTGCCGTTCTTAAATATTTTAATTTTGCCTGTGAAATCCAAATGATTAAGAAAATGCAAACGATTGATAACTTTAGCTTTAACGGCAAGAAAGCGCTCATCCGGGTCGATTTTAATGTACCCCTCGACGGCCAGCAGCAGATTACGGATACATCCCGCATTGACGCGACCATCCCTACCATTACCAAGATACTGAACGACGGGGGGGCGGTGATCCTGATGTCGCACCTGGGACGTCCGAAGGGAGGCCCCGAAGAAAAATATTCCCTGAAGCATGTCATCCCCTACCTTTCAAAAAAACTGAACCGCCCGGTGAAATTTGCCGGTGACTGTATCGGGCAATCGGCCACCGACCTGTCCGCTTCCCTGCAGCCCGGCGAGGTTCTGCTGCTCGAAAACCTCCGTTTTTACAAAGAGGAGGAAAAGGGTGACCCCGGTTTTGCGCAAAAACTGGCTGCCCTGGGAGATCTCTATGTCAACGATGCATTTGGAACAGCCCATCGCGCGCACGCCTCCACGGCGATCATCGCCGAATTCTTTCCCGATAAAAAAATGTTCGGTTACGTGATGGCCAATGAGATCATCAACATCGACAAATGCCTGAAAGAGGCAAAACGTCCCTTCACCGCCATCTTAGGCGGCGCCAAGGTATCGACGAAAATCGAGATCATCAACCACCTGATGGACAAGGTCGACAACCTGATCATAGGCGGCGGGATGATGTTTACCTTTATCAAGGCGCTGGGCGGCGAAATCGGCGCATCGATGGTTGAGGAAGATTTCGTTGATATGGCTAAAAGCATCGTGGAGCGGGCTAAATCGATGGGCGTTAACCTCTATATCCCCCCCGATGCGGTTCTGGCCGACGCCTTCTCAAACGATGCCAACATCCGCACAAGCAGCGCCTATGAGATCCAAGTTCCCTGGATGGGTCTTGACATCGGCCCGGCCTCCTGCCAGAAATTCAACCTGGTGATTGAACAATCGGGGACCATCCTCTGGAACGGCCCGATGGGCGTTTTCGAGATGAACAACTTCGAAGCAGGAACAAAATCCATTGCCCTTGCCCTGGCAAAGGCCACCGAAAACGGCACCTTCACCCTGGTGGGTGGCGGCGATTCCGTGGCGGCAGTCAACAAATATGAGCTGGCCGACAAGGTAAGCTATGTTTCAACAGGCGGCGGGGCAATGCTCGAATATATCGAAGGGAAACAACTTCCGGGGATCAGGGCCATCCTGGATTAACCGGGATCCCTTCCATCCTGACCCTCTATCTTTTGATGGATCCTGAGGCCTGCCCGTTCAGCAGGCAATGCTCAAATTCGGTAATCCTGTCATCCAGTTGAAAATATTTCTCAACCCTTTCCCTGCCGTTTCTGCCGAACCGGTGGCGAAGTGATTCATCCCTTATCAGCGATTCCACCTTATTGCAAAACATTTCCATGTCGGGAAAATCAACCAGCAGCCCCGTGTGGTTGTCTTCGATAATTTCGGGATTACTTGAAATATCAAATGCAATGGCAGGTTTACACGCCGCCATCGCCTCCACGATCACATAGCCGAACCCCTCCCACAGGGAGGTAAGGATGAATATGTCGATGGCATGCATAAAGCTCTCCACCTCCTCCACAAAACCCATCAGGACCACCTCTTTTTGCAGGTCATACCGGCTGATCAACTTCTCCAGTTCCGGCTTCATCTCCCCGGTGCCGGCGATAAACAGGGTAAAGCTGATATTCTTCAGTTTAAGCATATGTGCCAGTTCAACCAGGTATTGCTGACCTTTTTGCGAGGTCAGCCGCCCCGCATTGCCCAGGAATATCCCCGGCCTGCCCAGGAAAACGGCAGGGGTCTCCTTCCCGGTCCTGCTGTCGAACAGTTCCAGGTCGATCCCGTGATAGATAACTTTAACCTTACATGGATCGACCGTCGGTTTCAGGTTTTGCAAAATGGTCTTCCTGGTCGCCTCTGAATTGGCGACGATATGGGTTAATACCCTGCTGAAGAGGATCCTGTTGATGAGGGAGTTTTTCACGGGTGCGGCAAGCCCGCGCAGGTAGACGATATTCGCCACCCCTGCCAGTTTTGCTGCAAATCCGCCCAGTTTAAGATCGGGCGAGCCGGAAAAGATAACCGTATCGATCTTTTCTGTTTTGTAGAAACGGTAAAGCCTCAGATATTTCAGCGGGTTTAAAAAAGAGAGGTTCCCGGCGTGCATGTTAAAGGTGCCCAGCCCTGCCTGTTCCGCCTTCAGGGCAAGCGGCGAACCCTTGCCGGTGGCCAGGCAGACATGGTAGTCACGCTCCTTGAATTTCAGGGCGTATTCCAGATGCAGCTTTTCCCCGCCCCCCCAGAACCTTACCGTATTAAAAAAACATACATTCCTCATTCGGTTTATTTAAGTGGCGGCTGCCCAGTTTTTCCGGGAATCTGATCTCCCTGCCGAAGGTTTTCATCATGGCCGGAAATACCACGGCGACCCGGTCATAAAACCAGGATTCCTTCCTGTCTTTCGCGGAAATCCACTTGCCCCCGGGATCCAGGCTCTGGTTCAGGAAAAGCAGCACACTCACCAGGATGACCCCCTTGGCCAGTCCGAGCAACGCCCCTCCCAGGTGGTTGAAAAAGCCCATGCCGACCATATCGGCCAGCTTCTCGGCCAGTTTGGCCACGATCATCACGATGATGACCACCAGGATAAAGGTGATGGAAAACGAGAGGATGGGCAGCCAGCTCCTCGATGGGTGCAGGTGCTCCATCAGGGTGGCATCCAGGTAATTCGAGAAATGGACCGCCGCGTAGATCCCCAGGATCAGGGCTGCAATGGTGGCCAGTCCGACGATAATGCCTTTGCGGTAACCCAGGACCAGGAAGAGCGCCAGGATGGCCAGTATAACATAATCGATATAGTTAAATGCCATTTTTCAGCGTTTTAACCTTGAGGTAAGCTCGGTGCCAAAGACAAATTCGTTGAGTTCGGCATTGTCGGTATGGAGAATGGTCTCCTTGTTGCCCTTCCACCACAGTTTTCCTTCATAAATGTAGGCCACGCTGTCGCCGATGCTGAGCACCGAATTCATGTCGTGGGTGTTGACGATGGTGGTGATCTCGTATTCTTCGGTAATCTCCTGGATGAGGTGATCAATCACGCCCGAGGTGTGCGGATCGAGCCCCGAATTGGGTTCATCACAGAAAAGATAATGAGGCTTCATGGCGATGGCGCGGGCGATGGCCACGCGTTTACGCATACCCCCGCTTAATTCGGAGGGCATCAGGTGGTTGACATTTTCGAGGTTGACCCGGTTTAGCACAAAGTTGACCCTGTCGAGCTTTTCCCGGACCGATTGCGAGGTGAACATGTTCAGCGGGAACATCACATTTTCCTCCACATTCATCGAGTCGAAAAGAGCCCCGCCCTGGAAGAGCATGCCGATCTCCCGCCGCAGGGTCTTGCGCTGTTCGAAGTTCATCGTGGTGAAATTCCGGTCATCATAAATAACCATCCCGTTGTCGACCTCAAACAGCCCGACCAGGCATTTCATCAGGACCGTCTTTCCCGAGCCGCTTTGCCCGATGATGAGGTTTGTTTTACCCTTTTCGAAAATGCAGGAGACATCTTTCAGAACATGATGCTCCCCGAAAGTCTTGTTGATGTTGCGGGCTTCGATCATGTGAGCAGGAGTTGCGTTAATACCAGGTTGAACAGGATGATGATGACACTGCTGAAAACAACGGCCTTGGTGCTGGCCTGGCCAACCTCCAGCGCCCCTCCGTTGGTGATGTATCCGTAAAACCCCGAAACGGAGGAGATGATATAGGCAAAAAACACGGTCTTTGTAATGGCGTAGAATATCGTGTAGCCCTGGAAATCGACCCGGATGCCCTGCACAAAATCGTTGGTAGAGACCAGGCTGGTGGCGACCATGGCAAGCCAGCCTCCCAGGATACCCATCCACATGCTGAAGACGATCAATACAGGGTTGATCAGGATCAGGGCGGTGATCTTTGGAAAAATCAGGTAGTTTGCCGAATTCACCCCCATGATCTCCAGGGCATCGATCTGTTCGGTCACCCGCATGGTGCCGATTTCGGAGGCAATGCGCGATCCCACCTTGCCGGCCAGGATCAGGCTGATGACAGTCGGGGAAAATTCGAGGATGACGCTCTGCCTGACGGTAAAACCCACCATCGACAGGGGAATCAGCGGGCTGGTGATGTTGAATGCCGTCTGGATGGCAACAACGGCCCCCATAAAGGCCGAGATGAAGGCAACAATCCCCAGCGACTCAAGGCCAAGGCTGTTGATCTCCGTCAGCAACTGCTGCCAGTAGATCCTCCGCTTCTGCGGCCGGCTGAATACCTTTTGCATCAGGAGCACATACATCCCGATCGTGGTGAATATCTTCGGCATAAAATGTTTTTGTAAAAATACCAAATTTCGGGGAATCTGCGTTTATGATCAGGAAAAAGTAAAATGTGCCGTATGTCAGGAGAAGTGGGGAGCGGGATGATGACCGTTGGAAAATATTCTGTACTTTTACGATTAAATTCTGGCAGATGAAGAAAATCAGGTTCCGGTTCATGGCAGGCATGGTTGCATTGATGCTCCTGGCATTTGCCTCTTCCTGCACATCCCAGCGGTTCACGAACCACCAGTCGTCGCATCCGAAGAGATGCAACTGTCCGAGCTTTAAATAAAACCCTCCGTGCAACTTTCGCTTTTCCAGTCAAAACCGCCCGTTGAGAGGACACCGTTGTCCGCTGCAGGGGAAAAAACCAGGTCGGTGCTGGCCCCGTATCTTCCCGGATCTGCACTGGAATACATCGTCCTGCTGATCCTGCAGCGACCCATCAGTCTTACCGTGGTGCGCCACCGCACCTCCAAATCGGGTGATTTCAGGCCTCCCCAGAAGGGAACCCCCGGAAGAATCACCGTTAACGGGAATCTGAACTCCTTTGCCTTCCTGATCACGCTGGTTCACGAGCTGGCGCATCACCATGCATGGCTCGACCACGAACAGTCGCTGAAAAAGTTCACCCTGCGGCGGAAGACCCGTCCGCTGCCCCATGGCAGGGAGTGGAAGGCCAAGTTTGCCCAGCTGATGCAACCCTGCCTGAACGCAGATGTTTTCCCCCCCGACATCCTGCCGGTGATCAGCCGGTACATGGAAAACCCCAAGGCCTCCTCCTCGGCCGATCACCTGTTGTCGAAGGTGCTCAAACCATATGATCCTCCCGACCAGACCACCCGGCTGGAGGAGCTCCCGTTCGATACGGTTTTCACCCTTCATGGCAAGCGGTTCTTCCGGAAAAAGGAGAAGGTGAGAACCCGCTACCGCTGTCTATGCATGCAGACAAACCGTATTTACCTGGTGAGCCCGGGGGCGCCGGTTATCAGGGTGAGTGAATAACCCAGCCTGAACAAGCACTTCAAACGCCGGTATAATCCCGCCCTATTTTAATTTTTGCAATTTGCTTTTTGCATTTAGTTCCGTATGTTTGTATAAATTTAAACCCCCAGCGACATGGCGAAATCGAAACACAATTTCTGCGTGATCATGGCAGGTGGCATTGGCGCCCGGTTCTGGCCCATGAGCCGGACTACCCATCCCAAACAATTTATCGATATTCTCGGAACCGGGGAGACGCTTATTCAGCAAACTTATAATCGGTTAAAACGGATTTGTCCGAAGGAGAACATCTACATTGTCACCAATGAAATTTACCAGTCGCTGGTGATGAAGCAGATTCCGGAGATGGCCAGCGCACAGATCCTGCTGGAACCGTCGCGCCGCAACACGGCTCCCTGTATCGCTTATGCCAACTACTGCATCCTGGCAAGGGATCCGGAAGCCAGGATCGTGGTTGCCCCCTCCGATCATATCATCCTGAAGGAGGATATTTTCATTGAAAACCTCGAAGCGGCGCTCGAAGCCGCCGGTGAACACGACTGGCTGCTGACCCTTGGCATCCGCCCGAGCCGCCCCGATACCGGCTATGGCTATATCCAGTATGTGGATGGCAAAAAGGATGTCTATCCCAAAGAAAACCATATTAAAAAAGTAAAGACCTTCACCGAAAAACCCAATCTCGAACTCGCCGAAACATTCCTGAAATGCGGCGATTTCCTTTGGAATGCGGGGATCTTCATCTGGTCGCTTAAGACGATCATGAAAGCATTTGAAAAACACCTGCCCGATGTGGACGTGCTCTTCAAAAAGGGAATCGGGAAATATGGCACCAAAGAGGAAAGAGCCTTCATTGCCAATACCTATACCATATGCAAAAGCATTTCGGTCGACTACGGGCTGATGGAACCTGCCGAAAATGTGTATGTCCTGGCGGCCGACTTTGGCTGGTCTGACCTTGGCACCTGGGGCTCGCTTTACGAAAACCGCCCGAAAGACGATCTTGGTAATACGGTGGTTGGCCGCAATGTCATGCTCTACGAATCCTCAAACTGTATCGTCAATATGCCCAAAGACAAACTGGTGGTGCTCGAAGGACTCAACGACTACATTGTCGTGGAGTCGGAAAATGTTTTGCTGGTTTGCCGCAAAACGGATGAACAGCAGATACGGCAGTTTGTCAACGACGTTATGCTCGAAAAAGGGGAAAAGTACGTTTAACCCCAATGGTTAATCACCCGACACAGAAAACACTATCTTATCGCTCATTGTGACATTGCGCCTTCTTTGTGTCATGGTGGCTCAAACCACAAAGGCACAAAGAAGGCACAAAGCACAGCGAACGGGTACAGCGTATCGCTGCCGGGTGCTATTTCAGGTGTTCTCCCAGGAATTTCTCCATGGCCCTGTAGAAGTCAAACCGGTTTTCCTCGTTATGGAAACCATGTCCCTCGTTGTCTTTCACCATATACTGAACGGCGATGTTGCGTTTTTTCAGCGCATCTACGATCTGGTTCGATTCGTTGATGTTCACGCGGGGATCGTTTTTCCCCTGGGCAACAAACAGCGGTGTTTTAATCTTGTCGGCATTCAGGGCAGGCGAGGTGGCAACGAACTGCAGGCTGTCGCCTTTGGGGTTACCCACCATTTCATAAAACATGTCGAGCATGGGTTTCCAGTAGGGAGGAACGGTCTTCATAAAGGTGAAGAGGTTCGAAACCCCCACATAATCAACGCCGGCGGCATAGAGATCGGGTTCCCTTACCAGGGCCTGCAGGGTAGCATAGCCTCCGTAGCTTCCGCCATAAACGGCAACCCGTTTCGGATCGGCAATTCCCTTTGAAATCAGCCATCGGGTGCCATCGGTCACATCATCCTGCATACTCTTTCCCCACTGTTTGAAGGATTTCTCCCAGAACTTCCTGCCATACCCGGTAGAACCCCTGAAATTCATCTGGAGAACGGCATAGCCGCGGTTTGCCAGGAACTGGACCTCCGGGTTGAACCACCAGCTGTCCCTGGCCCAGGGACCGCCGTGGGGATTGATGACGACCGGCAGGTTTTTCGCGGTTTCCATGGTATATCCTGCCGGAAGGGTCAGGTATCCCTGGATCTTCACGCTGTCGCGGGCAGCATATTCGACGGGAATCATTTCGGCCAGCTCCTCCTCCTTCAGCCAAGGGCTGATATCGGCGACCTTTTGCAGGTTGTCCTTTGCACGGTCATACACGTAATAGCCCCCCATCGAACGGTCGCTGTAGGCACGGATCATGAATTTGTCCTCCGCCCTGGTCATCGAGGTGATGCTGAAAATGAAATTTCCAAGCTTTTTCTGGATCTTCTCAAAAAACTGTTTTCCCTCCCCGTCAAAATAATAGCGTTCCGCCTTCCAGGATTCAAAGTCGGCGCAAACCAGCTTTTTTTCCGCATGCGACCAGGTTACATCGGTCACATCAAAGTCCTTGTTTTCATAGAGCGTTTTAATCTCCTTCCCGTTGCCAATGTCGAAAATCACGACCGCACTTTTATCCCTGCCGAGATTCGATGTGGCATAGATGTTCTTGTTGTCAAAGGTGAAGAGCAAAGGCGACAGGCTCTCTTTAAAACTTGTGGTCAGCACCGCCTTAAAGGGGTCGCTCTCCTTTTCCCGGTAAAGCAACTGGTTATTCACCCCATCTACAATGGCAGTGGCAGCCCTTAGCTTCCCGTCATGGTCGAGGATCCACCCCTGGATATTGCCGGGATTTTCGGCCAGCTGGGTCATCTTTCCCGTTACGATATTCAGCCTGTAGGGATCGAAGATCTCTGCCTTACGCTTGTTCATCCCGATGATGATCTCATCCGGGAAATCGTAAAGGTCGTCAATAATTTCGGTCCTTACCTTCGGGAAATCGGTGAAGCACTGCAGGTTCGACCCGTCGATACTCACGCCGTAAAGTTTGAAGTTCTCGTCGCCGCCGGTATCCTTCAGGTAAACGATCCGGGTGGGGTTTTTCCAGAAGTAACCGGAGATGTCGCGGTCCTTCTCCGAGGTGAGCCGCGTGGCCTTATCCGTTCCGATCTCCTGGACGAAAATGTTCATGCGCTTTTCATAGGGAGCCATGTAAGAAAAATATTTCCCGTCGGGGGAAATCTGGTAGCGTGCCTTTTCAGGATTCTTAAAGAAGTCTTCAAGCGGGATCTGCCTGGCCTGAACCGGTTTGGCAGGTTTACAGCCTCCCAGCATCAGGGAAGCGCTTATCAATCCTCCGAGGAGGAAATAAAGGAATGTTCGGTTTTTCATATGGTTATTTTTGTTTCAATATTAATAATTATTCCATGAATCCGGATGAAAATTCGATAAGACCTGTTTGTTATTCTGTAAATCCGCCGGGAAACCGGATAAAAGATCGCCGCGGTTGATGCGGGAAACTGATTATTATGTAAGTTTGACTGCCTGATGAAAATATAACCGATGGTTTGCCGTTATTGCACAAGAGGTTACACGACGCGCGGTAACCATCTGACAAACATGAATTAATCAACCGTGGATATATACCTTCGGAAAAAACGCTGGAAGCTGTTTCTATTTGCCTTCGCCGTGCTCATCGTGGCGGCATCGCTCTATTACACCAGTATCCTGGTTGCCGAGATCAGGAAAGATGAGCGGAAAAACATGGAGGTCTGGGCCGAGGCGATCCACCAGAAAGCCGACCTTGTCAACTTCACAAACAACCTCTTCGAACAGATAAAAAATGAAGAGCGCAAACGGGTTTCCATCGTAGCCGAGGCGCAGCGCCGCATCATCAAAGCCACTTCAAACGAGGACCTGAACTTTTTCCTGAGCATCATCGGCGAAAACAATACCATTCCCGTCATCATCACCGACGAAACCGGGAAGATCATGAATGCCCGGAATATCCGCATTGATTCGGTTACCTGCCTCGAAGGAAAACTGAAGGAGGAGTTTTCCATATACCCGCCCATCGTCATCAAATACCTCGACACCCGGATTTATCTCTATTATACCGATTCCAACATTTTCTCCCAGCTCAAAAAGGTGCTCGACGACCTGATCCGCTCCTTCTTTTCCGAGGTGGTGCTGAATTCAGCATCGGTCCCGGTCATCATCACCGACAGTACCGGGAAAAACGTTTACCAGAGCGGGAACATCCCGGCAAACAAGCTGCAGGACAAAGCCTGGGTCGAAAAAACCCTGAATTCCATGGCCTCCCAGAACAAACCGATCAGGGTTGACCTGGCCGACACCGGGGTTCATTATATCTACTACCAGGATTCCTACCTGCTCACCCAGCTGAAATTTTACCCGGTCGTGCAGTTTGCGGTGATCGCGGTCTTCCTGCTCATCGCCTACCTGCTGTTCAGCTATGCGCGAAAATCAGAGCAAAACCAGGTTTGGGTCGGCATGGCCAAGGAGACGGCCCACCAGCTTGGAACGCCGCTTTCCTCCATGGTGGCATGGATGGAACTGCTGAAACTTAAAGGACTCGATGAAGAGACCATCCATGAAATCGAAAAGGATGTCCAGCGTCTCGAGACCATAACCGACCGCTTCTCGAAGATCGGCTCGGCCGCCCGGCTTGAAAAGACCAATGTTGTGGCAATGGTTTATGATACGGTCAACTATATCCGTTCACGCATCTCGGCAAAGGTTAACTTTGAAATTCATCCCGACATCACCCGGGAAATCATCGTCCCGCTCAACCTGCACCTCTTTGAATGGGTGATCGAAAACCTATGCAAAAACGCCGTGGATGCCATGGAGGGAAATGGGCAGGTTAACATTGACATAACAGAAGATGTAGACCATATCCACATCGACATCGGCGATACCGGGAAGGGAATACCCAAATCTCGCTTCAAAACGATCTTCCGCCCCGGCTACACCAGCAAAGCCCGCGGGTGGGGCCTGGGACTGACCCTCTCCAAGCGGATCGTGGAAAACTATCACTCCGGCAAGATTTATGTCAAATCCTCCACGCTGAACAAGGGCACCACTTTCCGCATCATCCTGAAAAAATAGCCCCTTGGCCGGTATCTATTTCCATATCCCCTTCTGCAGGCAAAAATGCCACTACTGCAACTTTTTCTCCCTTGCTTCGCAAAAGCTTAAAGCGCCTTTTTTAACCGCACTGAAACAGGAAATCGGCCTGACCCGCAACTATCTTGGCGGGGAAACCGTGAACACCCTCTATTTCGGCGGGGGAACCCCGTCGCTTTATCCCCCATCAGCACTGCAGGAGGTGATGGAGATGGTACTGGAACAAAATCCCGGAAACAGTGCTCTTCCCGCCGTCACGCGCGAAGTTACCCTGGAGCTGAACCCGGATGATGTTACGGAGGATTTTGTCAGCCAGCTCCGGGAAACCTGGTTTAACCGCTTCAGCATCGGGATCCAGTCCTTTTCCGACAGCGACCTTGCCTGGCTGAACCGCACCCACTCGGCCGCACAGGCGACCCGGGCCGTCAGCCTGCTCCATGATGCCGGGTACCACAACATCAGCATCGACCTGATCTACGGCATCCCCGGCTCCGCCCCGCGGCGGTGGAACGAAAATCTTGATATCGCGCTTTCCCTCGGCATTCCCCATATTTCAGCCTACGCGCTTACCGTTGAGCCACGCACGCCGCTGGCCTGGATGATCGACAGGAAAAAATCGGCGCCGGTCAGTGATGCGCTGCAGGAGGAACAGTTCCGCGCGCTCATCGCGATGATGCGGGCCAATGGTTACCTGCAATACGAGATCTCGAACTTCTGCAAACCCGGCCATCACGCCCTTCACAACACCAACTACTGGAAAGGGGTACCCTACCTCGGCCTGGGCCCGTCGGCACACAGCTACAACGGATCGGCCCGGCGGTGGAATATCCCGAACCTCACGGAATACCTGGCCGGAATGGCAAAGGGCGAAGCGGTGTTGGAAGAGGAGATCCTCACCCCTGAACAACGATATAACGAATATATCATGACCTCCCTGCGGACGATGTGGGGCTGCGATGGCGCAAGGATCCTTCTCGATTTTGGCCCTGCCGTATACGAAACCTTCGGCAGCGGGATTCCTCCGCTGATCAGGCAGGGGTGGCTCTCTGAATCGTCGGGTGTGTATATTCTTACCGACGAGGGAAAACTCTTTGCCGACCGGGTCGCGTCGGAACTTTTTATTACCGGGTAAGGGTTACACTTCAGCTACGGAAAGAGCTGATGGCGACGGTCAATGTTACTTTATAAATCTTAAAAAGGTGCCCAGCGGCAGCCTCCGGCTTCCCCTGTCCTGGAAATAAAACTCCCCCGACTGCATTCCCGGGATATCGCCGAAACGCGTCTTGACAAGATTTTCGGGGATCAGCGCCGAAAATCCCATCGAATAAAGGCTCAGCACGAAAAACCCGTGTGCGGGATTCAGCAGCTGCTTGCTGATGGCGATGATCTCGTCGATCGAATCCTCCAGGATCCATTTTTCCCCGTCGGGACCACGACCGTATGCTGGCGGATCGAGGATGATCCCGTCGTAGATGTTCCCCCGCTTCACCTCCCGCCGCACAAAATTCATGGCATCCTCCACCACCCAGCGGATGTTGTCGAGACCGCTGGCGTCCATCATCTCCTTGGCCCAGGTAATCACGGGTTTCACAGAATCAACATGCACCACGTCGGCCCCCGCCGCCTTTGCCGCCAGGGAGGCGCCACCGGTATAGGCAAACAGGTTGAGTACCTTCGGCGGACCCTCTGCCGCCCTGGTTTTACCTTTTGCATTTTTCGTCACCCAGTCGTAGATGTAGTTCCAGTTGATTGACTGCTCTGGAAATACGCCGATATGGCCGAAGGCGGTCAGTCCCAGCCTGAAGGTCAGGTTCATCTGCTGGTAATGATAGCTGATATTCCACTGTTCAGGCATCTTCGGTTTCCTGACCCAGGAACCTCGCTCATATTCATCGCCGGCGGTTTTTTTCCCCTTTACGCGCACATAGCGGGCATGCGACAGCCTTTCCCATTCGCTTTCGGGCATCGATTTTTGCCAGACAGCCTGCGGCTCGGGCCGGATCAGGATATACTTCCCGAAGCGTTCCAGCTTTTCACGGTTCCCCGTATCAATCAGTTCATATTCGGTCCAGTCGGTCGCGGTAAGGATTTCCATTTCAGAGGGTCATTTTGATGAGTGAAAAAGTGTCATGCATTTGTCAGGTTTCGGGGTGGCGGGAGGAGCTTGCCGACCAGGATTTTCAACTGGATGTTGCCGGTATTGGTCCAGCTCCTTGGTATTCCCGCTTCAATTTTGATGGTCGTTTGCGGTGCGACTTCGATCAGCTCCCGGCCGACGGCGAGGGTGCCGGCTCCTTCGGCCACGAAAAAGACGATCTCCATCGGCTGGATATGCGGTTCCATTCCCTCCCCCGGCTGCAGGGTGAGGTGGACCAGTTCAAAACGGTCGCTTGTAAACAGGATCCTGCCATCGAACCTGAAGGGAACGCGCGGGGCGGTATCGAAGGGGTAAAGCGTATAATCTGGCATGTTGAAAAAATGAGGATAAATTGACCGGTCGTGATATTCTTTCCATCAAAAATAGGGCCTTTTTGAATATTAAGCAAACAACTCGGCAATTTGCTCCCGTGAAAGATCTTTCAACGGATTCCCGGAAGGGAGGAAATTGTCGGAGAGTGATTGCTTCTTCTGCTGCAACACCAGCATTTTTTCTTCGATGGTTCCGGTGGTGATGAATTTGTAGGCGATCACCTTTTTATCCTGCCCGATGCGATGGGCGCGGTTGATGGCCTGCAACTCGGCTGCCGGGTTCCACCAGGGATCGAGAAGCATCACGTAGCCCGCTTCGGTAAGGTTCAGACCGGTGCCGCCGGCCTTCAGGGAGATCAGGAAAAACTGCTGTTCCGGATCCTCCCGGAATCTGCCCACAACCTGTTCACGGCGGGTTGTAGCCCCGGTAAGCAGGGAATAGGAGATCCCCTCCAGGTCTAACTGATTGGCAATCAGCTGCAGATGCTTGACAAATGAAGAGAAGATGAGCGTTTTATGACCCTCGTCGCGCAGGGTGTGTGCCACCCGCATGATCTCCTCAAATTTCCCGCTGTTGAATTCATATTCCGGGTCGGCCAGTTTCGGGTGGTTGGCCATCTGCCGCAGCCGGATCAGCGCCTTGAGCACCATCAGCGAGGTTTCGGAAGCGTGGCCCGTTTCAAACTGCTGCAACACCTCGTTCCGCACGGCCGATTTCTCCTTTTCATACCGCGAACGCTGGGGATCCGACATCTCGCAATACCACTCCTCGATGGTCAGCGAGGGCAGATCGGGCTCCGCCTCCCGCTTCGTACGGCGAAGGATAAAGGGGGCGACCAGCCGCTTTAACCGGTCGGCGACCGGGTCGGCTTCTTCACGGGGGGCTGGCTTCTGCTGCGCCTGATCCTGATCCTGCATGGATTTTACAGCAATGGCTGATCCTGCCTCCGGCCTGCCTTTGACGCTGTCGGCGGAATCGGGCTGCACTCCCGGCAATTTCCGGGCAAAGCGTCGTTGAAACTTATCCAGTGGGCCGAGGAGCCCGGGATTCAGGAATTCAAACTGCGACCAGAGATCGGTCAGCGAGTTTTCAATCGGGGTGCCGGTCAGCACCAGCCGGTAACCGGCCTCCAGTTGGCAAACCGCCCTGCTGACCTGGGCAGCCGGGTTTTTTATCACCTGGCTTTCGTCGAGGATGATATAATGAAACTTATACTGGCAGAACAGGTTCAGGTCGTTGCGAAGGGTCCCGTAGGTGGTGAGGATAACGTCAACCGACCCGAAAAAGGCAGCAGAGGTCATCCGCAGTATTCCGGTATGTTCAAGTACGCGCAGCGATGGCGCGAAGCGCCTGATCTCGTTCCGCCAGTTGTGGATGAGCGATGCCGGCATGATGACCAGGGATGCAGGATTGGATGGACCGGCACAGGACAACAGCAGGGCCAGGGTCTGGATGGTCTTTCCCAGCCCCATGTCATCTGCAAGGCAGCCTCCAAAGCGGTTGTGATGCAGAAACCGCAGCCATTGCAACCCCTCGGCCTGGTAGGGTCTTAACACGGCCTGCAGCGTTTCGGGTACACTCACCCGGGTCATCCGGGCGGGGTCCAGATGATTCAGCCTGACATTCAGATCTTCATTTGCCGGGACACCAAGATCCCTGATGATCTGCACATGATGCATGGGCAGCCGTAAAAGGTTGTCTGTCACCTCTGAAAAATAGTGCAGGTCGCTGTACCGGGTGAACCACTCCTCAGGTAAAATGGCGACTTCGCCCCAGGGTAGCGGGAATTCACTGATCCCCTCCAGGATATGCCGGCGGAGATGGATGAACGAAACCTCAAACTCGCCGAAGAATACCGACGCCTTCACGTCGAACCAGTCTTCGCCGGGCTCCACCCTGATTTCGGAGGAGATCGTGCCGGTGAAAAACTTCTGCGGGGCCCGTGCCGTAGTGATCTTAATGCCCTCCTCCCTGAAGAAACCAGCCCTGGTATTTAGCCATTCAACCAGCCGGTACATTTCCATGCTCCCGCTAACCGGGTTCCCCGGCAACACCAGGGTGTTTTCATTAAACCAAACCAGCCCGGCGGCGATACCGCGGGATATCATCAAAGCCTCCCAGGCAGGGTCCCGTTCTGTCTTATAAAAGACCACCTCCCTGTCGTCCATCTGCAGGTCGATAAAGACCTTCTGCGATTTTCCCGCCATGATCCGCTTGTCGCCGTAATTGAAATATACGACCAGGATGGCCCTTCCCTGCCAGTCGGCCTCGGCCGACAGCTCCATCCTGCGTTCCGGATCCAGGTTTTGCACCTTGAACCCGGTGGCCCTGACCTGCCCGGTCTTCAGGGTTTTCAGGATAAAGGTCTCGAAATATTTCTTCTCGGCCGTGGCCGGGATGAGGATGGTATCTTTTTTCAGGAATGGCTCTGTTTTTTTCCCGTCGAATCCCTCCGGGAAATGAAGCAGCCGGTTCCCGGCCCTGAACCAGCAGGGGTTCCGGCATATGATCCTGTTGCCGGGTGACTTCACCCGGATCTGCCGGTCATTCTGAAAAAGTTCAAGGGTATAGTTCGACCCTTCGGCAGTCTTGGTAAAGCAAAACCAGGGCTCAGCAGGGTCGCGACTCATCAGCATCCTGCTTTCATAGTAGACCCGCTGGGAGCCGTCGTGCAGGTATAGCGGGAGATCGTGCTCATTTGCCAGCCTGAATATTTTATCGGTCTGCCTGTCAACAAAGGGACGGATATGTTCCTGGAGAAGATCATCTGAAAGACCGCCGAGAAAATCCTTTAATGAAATTCCCTTCCGGGCGAACTGGCGGTGGATCTCCGCATCATTCATGGTTTGCGTTGCCGCGATGATCTCGTGCAACGCTTTAAGCCGTAAGGGCTCATAGTCCACAGGCGCCGGCCAGGTGAGCCGGTTTTGCAAAACAAACCATCCTTTGGAATCAGGGGCAACCTCCCAAACGGCCACCATCGGCCCGAACTGCCTGTGATCAGTGATCAGCAGGATTATATGATCGTCGGTCATCAGGCCATCCACCTCCCGGCAAAAAATCCCGCCATGCTTACCACGGTGGTTAACAGCATGCCCCAGAGCAGGTCGACAACGGTGATCACCAGCGGCCAGTCCCTGATGGTAGCCAGGTTGGTAAGATCATAGGTGGCATAGGTAATCAAGCCGAAGAGCGCCGCCTTGACGAGCATCAGGGCAAAGGCATTCTCCGTCAGCCCGGGAACCACGACAAATACGAGTACCCCGAGAATATAGAGAAAATAGAAAACCAGCGCGGCAGTCCAGTTTACCTCGGGCGCCATCAGGAAACCAAGGTGCTGTTTGTAAAAGGTGCCGGCGATGAGGCCGAGCCAAAGCATGTCGAGGGCGAAAAACACCGCAAGGCTGGCAAGGTAAAGCTTTATGTAGTAGATCATTGTGGAGGTGAATAATAACCGTAAACCAGGAGGTGAGCGGAATAATTTCCGGGGTTTAAAATTACGGCTTTTTCTTCACCCGGAAGTCACTGATGTGACATTTTTCTCAGCCGGTATTCCGCGGTTTTTTCTCTTTTTCCGTGGAAGCCACCATGCGAAAAAACCGCTGACCAGGATAAAAAGGGTGGCCAGCCCGGTGAGTGGAACCACCAGGATATAAAAGGGCCCCAGGATGGGTTCAAAAATACGGCCTGTGTGGATTTCCAGACAGGTGTTCCACAGGGAAACAGGGCTGACCGCTGCAATCTGTTCAGGGAATGGCGGTAGTGTATTTTTTCCTTCCAGGGAAATTACGCCGTGGGCATAATCGAAAATGAGCGCGGAGGAATCGCCGCACCTGATATAACCTGCAACTGTTACATTGCCAAAGGGCGGTCCTCCCTGACCGGTCTCGACATAGTCGGTCCTGGTGATACAGTCCAAAGTGCGCCCCGTGGATGGCTCCCATTCATAGATCCCGCTGAAGGAGCCCACAAGGTAACTACCGGGCCCGCATTTTTCAAAGACGTTGATGCCCATCACGCTCACGGGAGGCTGATTGGCGAAAACTTTCAAATCACTGCCAAACCGGTCGTCGGAATAATAAACCCCTTCGCTGGTAGCCACCAGGAATCGTCCTGACGACGCATCATAGAGCAGGTCGCGGAAACGGTCGAACCACGGGTTGGGATTGTCGAGTTCGGTAAACCTGATCTTTGCCACCCTGGCGGAGGCAATCGGGATCAGCAACGGCGGCCTCAGGAAGATGGCTGCAGTGGTATTCACCAGCAGGATCAGGATGGTCCACGATCCGATCACATTGTGCCATTTAAGGGAGGATCTGTTGAACTTTTTAAGGTTTGTCCGCCGCCGGTCATCTTTCAGCCTGCGCAGCCGGTAGGGAACAAAAAAGTAGATGAGCCCGGTGATGCACAGGATGATAAAAATGATCCCGATGGCGTCTACAATCAACTTCCCCGTAAATCCATAGATCTCCCCGCTGTGAATGACCCACAGGGTCTTGAACAGGCCAACCCTGCCGTCGTTGTCTTCCCCTTTTGGAACCTCAATTTCGCGAAAGTGACGGTACGCGCCCGCCCGGGTCGAAAGATAAAGGTTCGAGCGGGTCATCACCAGCAGGCTGTCGCCAACCTGCAGCACCCTGACGACCCGCGGCCGCAAAACCGGCAGCAACACCTTTTCCCACACCCTCCCGTTAAACCTGAATAGCCCGAACAATGTCCCGGCATAGAGCCCTGATGATTTCGACCAGCAGAGGGTGTTGATCTTCCGGTTGTCAATCCCCGCCGGAAAGCCGGCATTCATATCCCGAAAAGTACGATAGTTGCGGTCGGTCAGCCAGACGCCAATATTGCCGTAAACCAGTACGCTGTCGTTTCCGGCCGTTACCGATCCCTTCACTGCCGCCAGGTTCCAGTTGTTATACCTGTAAACGGCAGGAAGCAGCTTCCGGGAGATATCCACCCCCGAAAGCTGTTCCCTATGGTTTAGAATGATCCCCGAAACGGCGAAGCAGAGGATGAAGAGGGTAGCCACAATACTGAACCATTTGTGGTATTTTCGGAAAAATTTCATCGACGGGCCGTTTCGCTGTTTGCTATTTTCTGAAAAAGGTGTGAAACATCCCGTCAGCTGCGCTTTCGGAATATGTTTCGAATCCTGCCGCAGCCATTTTCTCAATCATGGGAGCCGGCGGAAAGGGGGTGATGATCTCGAAGATTTCTCCCGCTTCCAGCGAGGCTGCCTCTTTCTGAACCTGTTCCAGCGGATGAATGCCCTGGGCCAGCAGGGGCCTGGCATCCAGCGTTACTTTAACCTTTTCTTTGTTTAACCAACCTGGTGTTTCCATTTTTTGAGCTGTTTTGGTTTATTGGATTGATATCGGTTTTCACTATTTCTTGTAGGACAATATCCTCTGGTCTCCCTCAAGCTTTCGCTTTTCGGTCAGATCCTGCGACATTTCCAGCGTTCCCAGGTATTCTCCCTGTTCATCTCTCAGGGCGAAATATTCAATATGGATGAACCTGCCACCCATCTGGATCCAGAAGGGGGCGCTGTCGGCCTTGCCACTCTTGAAATCCCCGATAATCTGGTCGACCACATGGACGCTTGAAGGAGGGTGGCACATCCGCACATCGCGGCCCAGGATGGCCCTGTTACGGTCGAAGATGCGCTCTTTGCCCTGTGAAAAATACTTCACCTTGTCGTTCCTGTCAACAAAGGTGAGATCCACCGACAGGGCGTTCAGGATGGCCAGCAGCTCCCCTGAGGTGAATTTGCCGCTTGGGAGATTGATGGTTCCCTCCTCTGCCGAGGTCTCCTCCTCATGACTAACCCCTTGTGGTTTCCAGGTGATCGTTGGATCATAGAGGCAGTACCCTATTTCGTTGGTCTGGCGGTAAATCTCGTACCAGTCGGTTTCGGTGAGTTTATCCAGGGTCATCGGTAAAAGGATCTCCTCCTCCTTCATGATCATATCGGTAATGGCTTTTGCGGCAGGCCTGAGATAGATTTCAACCTTCGCCTCCATGGCTTCCGGGGTGATCCCTCCGGGAGCGTTGAGTGCATTAATGGCATTCTTCAGTAGACCGCGGGTTTCGTCGTGTTTGCCCCACATCACCTTGGGCGGGCCTGTGATCCCGTACTTCTCAAGAAACGGGAAGAGCAGGTTCTCCTTGCGCCGGTAATGCTTGTCAACGTCCATCAGGCTGTTGAAAAGCGCCTTGACTTTGTTGAAATTATGCTCAGTTCCGGGACCCGAAAATTCCGTTTCAATGTTGCTGAACAGGGTAAGAAGTTCCCGAACAACTTTTTCGAGTTCCCTGTTTTCAAGTTTGAAGGTATCAACCGGGTGGCCTGGAGGCACTATTTTCATCCCCGACAGGTCGATCCTGCCCTCCAGCGCCTGGCTGTGGATGTCGCACAGTCGCAGGACCTCCGACTCGGGGAGTCCTTCGCTGATCAGTTCCTGTTCAACTTCGACCACCTCGCCATAGGGGATTTTCGTCAGAAGTTCTATCATCCGGGCGCGCACTGCTTCGGGGGCCACGCCATCATGCAGCTGAAGGATCATGTGTTTGAGCAGTTCCTTCCTGCTTTGTGAGTTGTTTATCAGTTCGCTCATGGTTTTTTGTTTTTTCATTTGTTGTCCGCGTTCGTATCCCCGGGCGGAAAGCCCGGGGATACGAACGCGGATGGTACCTTAGGTTAGCCCTTGATCATGGTCAGCACCATTTTGAACCGCTCCAGGGCATTTACGGCATGCGGTATGCCGGCCGGCATGATGATGGTATCGCCGGTCTCCAGGAGAAACTGAACTTCGCTGATGATCACCTCCGCTTTCCCTTCGATGACCTGCAACATGGCATCATAGGGGGCAGAGTGGGTGCTCAGACGCTGTCCGGCGTCGAACGAGAAGAGGGTCACCGTTCCGACAGGGCGGTCAATTACCCGTTTGCTGATGATTCCCCCGGAGGAATAATCCACCTTTTCGGGAAACCTGAACACATTGGAGTGTTCGAATATGCTTTTATCCATTGTATATAAGTTTAATGTTGAGTTATTTTTTCACTGTCGACCATCCGCCCTTCAGCCCGAAGATAAACCAGGCCAGGGCGAGTGATCCTGCTGCGAAAATTGTATCGCCGATCACCCTGAGCCAGCGGAAGAAGGTGATGGTGGGATCCTGCAGGAAATCTGCCGAGCGGGCATACCACATACCGGTACGTACGCTTACCCAGGTTTGGGCAAGGCCAACCGGCAGCACGCTGATCAGTACCATCAGGGCAAGGCCGATGTTGATGGCCCAGAAGGCAAACTTCACCCACTTTTCTTTCCAGACTTTTTCAGGTTCCATGCTCTTCAGCACGAACAGCATCAAACCGATCCCCAGCATTCCATAAACACCGAACAGCGCCGTGTGGCCGTGGACCGGGGTGGTGTTGAGTCCCTGCATGTAATAGAGGGCGATGGGAGGGTTGATCAGGAATCCGAAGATCCCCGCTCCCACCAGGTTCCAGAAGGCTACCGACAGGAAAAACCAGATGGGCCACTTATACCCGGCAATCCAGTTCCTGTTCTGCGAGATCCTGTAATTCCCGTATCCTTCAAAACCCATCAGTACCAGCGGAACCACCTCCAGCGCACTGAAAGATGCACCCAGGGCAAGCACGGCTGTGGGAGTACCGGTAAAATAAAGATGATGGAAGGTTCCCAGGATTCCTCCCGATAAGAATACGATGGTTGAAAACAACACACTGGCGGTGGCAGTTGCAATCCTGACCAGGCCGAGACGGACAAACAGGAAGGCAATGGCGACGGTGGCAAACACTTCGAAAAATCCTTCAACCCAGAGGTGAACCACCCACCAGCGCCAGTATTCGGCAACAGCAAGGTTTGTCTGCCGTCCCCACATCAGCCCGGCACCGTAGAAGGCGGCGATGGCGATGGTTGAGATCAGGAACATGGTAAGCAGCGATTTGTTCTCCGACTTTGCCCTCAGGGCGGGCATCAGGCCACGGGTCATCAAAACAAGCCAGATGACGAGTCCTACAAAAAGGAACAACTGCCAGAAGCGTCCCAGGTCAACATATTCGTAACCCTGGTGTCCGAACCAGAAGTTGGTCACGTAACCCAGCCGCTGCATCACGCCAAACCACTGGCCAATGAGGGAGCCAACGACAATTACCAGCAGGGCGATAAAGAGGAAGTTAACGCCAAGCCGCTGGAACCGGGGTTCCTTTCCCGAAACGGCAGGGGCAAGATAAAGCCCTGTGGCTAACCAGGAGGTGGCGATCCAGAAGATAGCCAGCTGGATATGCCAGGTACGGGAGATGCTATAGGGTAAAATTCCGGAGAGTGGCAGTCCATAGAATGCCTGTCCCTCCACGCCGTAATGCGCCGTGATCACCCCCATCAGGATCTGGACCAGGATCAGCGCGGTGACTACCCAGAAATACTTTAAGGTGGCTTTCATGGAGGGGGTGAAGATCCCTCCCAGTAGCGGGTCTTTTGACGGCATTTCGCTTTCCGGCATGGGCTCTTCCCTGCGGGAGGCATAATACCAGCCCATCAGGCCGATGCCGGCAATCAGCATGATCACGCTGAAGCCTGTCCACAGGATAAGCGAACTCGTGGGCTTGTTGTCAACCAGCTCTTCCGACGGCCAGTTGTTGGTGTAGGAGATCATCCCGCCGGGGCGGTTGGTGACGCACGACCAGGATATCCAGAAAAAGAAGTTGTTCATCTTGTTCATCCTGTCGATATCCTTGACGGTGTTGGGCGGGATGGCATAGGCATCGCGCAGCTTTTCCAGCTTGGGATCATTCATAAAAAGGCTCGTATAATGCTCCCCGACCGCTTTGATTGCCTGCGCCCTGAGCTGTGACACCACGAGCTTCCCGGTTGCCGGGTCATAGGTGTTGATCCTCAGCTCCTGCTGCAGCCTGATCTTCAGCATCGCCTGCTGTTCGGCCGTAGCCTGCGCATAGCTCTTGTGAAAAGAGGTGTCGGCCAGGCAGTCGAGGATGAACACCGACTCCCGGTGAAGCCAGTCGGCCGACCAGTCGGGCGCCACATAGGAACCATGTCCCCAGACGGTACCAACCTCCTGCCCGCCGATCGACTGCCACACATTCTGGCCGTCTTTGATATCCTGCCCGGTAAACAGCACCGAACCTGCCTTTGTTACCACCTCCGAAGGAATCGGCGGGGCCTGTTTGTAGATCTCATTTCCATAATACAACAAAACCGAGAAGGAAATTGTCATAACGGCGATAAAGCCGAACCATAGTTTACGTGTTTGCATATGATAAAATTTAATGTTTTCGGTAATATTTAAATCCAATCCTCCGTGATTACATCGCCCTTAAGGCTTAGGATGGTTTGTTTGACGGGGACATTACGGCCGGCGTTGGTCCGGGCCACCTGTGCCATTTGCAGCAGGCCTCCGCAACAGGGCACCTCCATCATCACCACATGCAGTGAATTGATTTTCGTGTCGGCAATCATGGAGGTCAGTTTCCGGATATAGGATTCCTTGTTGCTGTCGAGCTTGGGGCAGGCGATTGCAATGGATTTGCCCTTCATGAACCGGTCATGGAAATTGCCCACCGCGAAGGCGGCACAGTCGGCCGCCAGCACCACATCGGCATCCTTAAAATAGGATGCCTGGGGGTTAAGCAGATGCAGCTGCACCGGCCACTGGCGCAATTCCGACGGGGCCGTTGACAGAGACACATAACTTTGCGTATCTATCATTTCGGCATTGCCGTTTTTATTAAAATCCCGGGACATGGATCCGGGACATCCGCATTCGCCGTGCGAATGTTCGGTTGATTTTTCTGGTGTCATCATAATGTTATGTTCTTTTAAATAATCTATTGCCTGGCGTAAAAAAACTTCTTCGTTATGGTCTCGCAGATGCTCAAGATGGGCCAGGATTGTGTTCCTTCCTTTTGGCACCATGAGCTCCATCACAGTGCGTTCATCATAGGGCTCCGCCTCCCGTTCAATGATTTCGATGGCGCCTTCCGGGCAGTGGCCGATACAGGCTCCAAGACCATCACAGAACAGGTCGCTGATCAGCCGGGCCTTTCCGTCTATCAGCCGCATGGCCCCTTCGTGGCAGTTCGGAATGCAGATGCCGCATCCGTTGCACTTTTCCTCATCAATCTGAATAATCTTACGTTTCATGTTTTATATACGTATTTAGGTATCTAATTGCCTGATTTTAGTCAAAAAAATTTATAAATAGGATTGTAACGTTTGTTCCTGCAGGAATTTTTTGAATTCGGTGGTCAGTTTATTCACAACGGTTCCCATCAGGCAACGGTCAAAACCACAGAGTTCATAAGACAGGGGGCATTCACCCACATCGAGATTGCCCTCGATCGACTGGTAAATATCCAGCAAACTGATGGCTTTCGGATCCATCTTCATTGAAAAACCCCCGGAGGGACCCCGGACCGACTTCAGCATGTCGTTCTTGACAAGCCGCTGCAAAACCTTTGCAATGTGATTTTTTGAAAATCCGGTAATTTCAGCTATTTTTACTGCATTGATTCCATTTCCTGAACGGGCAATTAATACCATGCTGTGGATCGCGATCGAAGAGGCTTCAGACAGGGCAAAAATCTTTGACATGGTTTATTCAGGTATTTGAATACGCAAATGTAATAATGTTTTTCAAATCTGCGGCAAAGAAATGAAAAAAAATTCATTTCTTTATGAAAAACGTTGTAAATCAATTAAAAAATAAATGTGTTACCCCTGTTTAAAGTCACTTTTTTTCTTGAAAATGAGACAAACTGTTTATTTATTAACGCTGTTTTTGGGATTTTCGATATCCCTTCGGTCGCAAAACTATGCGGTAGGTCATCAAACCATCACCTTTATTGATTCAGCCCGGGGTAACCGCCCGGTACCTTCAGAAATCTATTACGCAGCAACAGTGGCAGGCGAAAGCACTCCCGTGGCCGCCGGGCTCTTCCCGGTGATCGTTTTTGGCCACGGATTTCAGATGGCCTATGATTCCTACTTCTATTTCAGGGATGCCATGGTACCGGCGGGGTACATCCTTGTTTTTCCAAAGACGGAAACCTCGCTTTCGCCCAACCATGCCGCGTACGGCGCCGACCTGGCATTCCTGGTCGTTCAGATGAAGGTCCAGGGGGCGAATCCTGCTTCACCCTTTTACCAGCATGTCGACAGTACCTCGGCCATCATGGGACATTCAATGGGGGGCGGCGCCTCCTTCCTGGCATGCCGGAACAATACCGTTCCAACTGTTATGGTTACCCTGGCCGCAGCCGAAACCTCCCCCTCGGCCATCGCCGCGGCACGAAACATCACCATCCCTTCGCTGGTGTTTTCGGCCGATATGGATTGTGTAAGCCCGCCCGCCACCAACCAGCTACCCATGTATGATTCGCTGGCAAGCGGGTGTAAGAACTTTATCAACATCAAAGGCGGTGGTCACTGTTATTTTGCCGACGCCAATTTCATCTGTTCCCTCGGGGAGATCGGCTGCCCCGCCTTTACCATCACCCGCGACCAGCAACATGCCACAACCCTCGACTTCACAAAACCCTATCTTGCTTTTTACCTTAAAAAACAGGCCAACGCTTGGACCGTTTTCAACGATTCGCTGAACGGCTCCGCGCGGATTACCTTTCAGCAATCGTGCACCACCACTGCTGTTACCCCGGGGGGATCGCCGGAAATGGCTGTTATGTATCCAAACCCGGCAGGTGATATTACCGTGATGACCGGAAACTGTAAGGCGAAAGAGGCTATCTTTGTCACAGTCTCCGATATCCAGGGCAGGAAGGTGTTTGCAGTCACATGGGTTCCTGATGACAACCATTTCCGCCTGGCACTCGACATGAAATCGTGGGAAAGAGGGATCTACCTGGCTGAAATACGCACTTCAACAACAACGGGTGTTAACAGGATCGTAAAAAAATGAACTATTAGCCGTTATGTCCAGAGTCATTTCAAGTTTTTCAAACCCGCTTATCAAGAATGTGCTGCTTCTTGGCGAAAAACCCCGTGCCCGGAAGGAACAAAACCGGATCATCATCGAAGGGCTGCGCGAAATCAGGCTGGCCATTGCCAGCGGTTTTACCCTTACCGATCTTTTTTTCACCCCTGAATTTGTTTCTGATACCGAACTTGGTTCCCTCATGCAATCTGCCGGCAAGGTGGAGGTCGTTGAAGTCACAACGGATGTATTCAACAGAATGGCTTACCGCAACGACCGCGACGGGCTGATTGCCCTGGCCGAACCCAGGCGGCTTGAATTCAGCGATCTCCGTTTGCGGAAAACACCCCTGCTGCTTGTGCTTGAAACCGTTGAAAAACCGGGGAACCTGGGCGCCCTCCTGCGCACGGCCGATGCCGCCAACCTCGACGCCGTGATCATCTGCGATCCGCAAACCGACATCTACAACCCCAACGCCATCCGCTCCAGCATTGGCTGCATCTTTACGATGCCCGTGGTGACGGCCTCATCAGAAGAGACCATTGCCTGGATGCGCCAGGCCGGCATTATGATGTTCGGCACGGCCCTCACGGCCACACGATGGTACCACGAATCCGACTTCAGGCAGCCTGCCGCCATCATCATGGGCTCGGAGGCCAATGGCCTCAGCAGCACCTGGCTTGAAGGAGCCGGCGAACTGATAAAGATCCCGATGATGGGGAAGATCGACTCGATGAATGTTTCCGCCTCCGCAGCCATTGTGATCTTCGAGGCCATGCGGCAAAGGGGGTTCGGGATGGGAAAATAGCTACTGCGGAATTTTGCTTGCAGTAGGCCGGCAATAACTTACCTGCCCTATTTATATTTCTCGTCGTGCGGTTTCAATTCAAGGAAACCCTTCGGCATCTTGCTTTTAAAGTCGACAAGGCTGCCGGTGACCGGGTGGCGGATGGAGAGATAAAAGGCATGAAGCCGGATCCGGCGCTCGTACTGGGCATCGGCCCCATAACGGCGGTCGCCCACCACGGGGCAACCCATCTCCGAAAGATGGACGCGGATCTGGTTTTTCCGCCCGGTTTCCAGTTCAACCTCCAGCAATGCGTAATCGGGGGTACGGTCCATCACGCGGTAATGGGTGATGCCAAGTTTGGCCCCCTCCTCTATCTTAACCGAATAGACCTTTTGATCGCGGCCCTCGACCAGCCAGCTGCGGATGGTTCCCTTGTCCTCGGCCGGTTGTCCCTCCACCAACGCGTAATAGAGCTTTTTCGTGTCCATCCAGTGGTTCTTGATCTCTTCCTGCAGCGCCTCGCTCTTGGCAAAGATCAGGATCCCCGAAACCTCCCGGTCAAGCCGGTGAACCACGAACAGGCGCTCCTTTCCTTTTGAATTCTCCTTGACATAGGCCTGCATCAGCTGGTAGAAGGAGGTTCCCCCGAGCCCGCGGTCGCCAATGGTGAGCAGTCCGGCCGGTTTCACGGCAACCAGGATGGCATCATCTTCAAAGAGCACCTGGTAAGGCGGCTTCACCTTGTTGATCTTCACAGCCTGCTTCACATAATCAACGGTATCGCCCTCCTTGAGCATCACGGCAGGGTTTGTAACCATCTTCCCGTTTACCCGCACATTACCATGCACGATCCGTTGCTTGACCGTCGTTTTCGACGCCGACTGGAACTCCTCCAGCAGATGGTCGAGCAGGGTGGTCTCTTTCTTAATTTTTACCTTCATGGCCTGTGTTTTTATACGTTACCGGTAGATCAGGGTGGACTTGTTCCATCCGGGAAACATTTTGCAAATTTACCCTAAAAATCCATGCCTGATCTCATTGAAGATCAGAAAAAAGGCTCTTTGGCTGCGGGCATTGCCGGCTGGACCTATTTTAACCTGACGGTCATCACCACGGGGTTGTGGTCGGAATCGGTAAAACCAAGGGGAATGGTATGCACCTGCGTCACCTCTATATTGGGCGAGACCACAAAAAAATCAATGAGGGTTGTTTTTGTAATTCCCTTCCTGTAGGCCTTATCCACGGCGCGGTTGGAGGGTTGCCGCGGGTCAAACACGAACTCCCACCCGTGTGCAAAATCCGGTTCAATCTGCGGGTCGACCAGGGTGGCCCTGTCGCCTGAAATCATATTTCCGGTTGCATACCCGCGCGGATTGCTGTTCCAGTCGCCGCCTGCAACCACATAATTTCCCCGCTGAAACTCTGCCTGCATGGCGGAATCAAGCATCGCCAGCTCCTTTTTCAGCCACACCCCGGTTGAATCATAGGCCGAATTGTGGGTGTTCAGAACAACCAGCTCCTTACCGTTATCGAGCGGAAAGCGCAGCAGGATAAAACATCGCTTAAGAAAGGCGAGTCTTTTGGGCCATGACATGTCGGTTTTAAAATACTGCACCCGGGCACTTTCGGGTTTCAGCTTCGTGAAGGTTGCCAGCCCGGCCTTTACCCTGCCCATGGGATCGCGAAGCGGGACCGGGATGTACCGGCAGCCATAGTTTTGGCTGAATATGTTGAAAAAACCAAACAGCTTTTCAGAAAGAGCTGCATACTCATCAAAAAACCACGATCGTTTCGAACGGACATCCACCTCCTGGAGGAAGATGAAATCGGCCGTGTCGTTCGCCAATACCGTTTTTTTTATCCCCGCGAAATAGCGGTCGAACTGTTCCTTTCCCGGCATGACCAGGGTTCCCCCCTCATAAAAGAAATCCATCTCCTTACCCAGTCCGGCATAACCGATATTCCAGGTAAAAAATGTGAATTCACGTTTTGTCCGGTCCATCATTTTTCCTTTTCCGTTAATCACAGGCGTTGATTTGGGCGGCGGGGAGAACTCCGTCAGGGTCAGGAAAAGAAAAAAACCTGCCACCATCAGCAGCCCGATCAAGCAAAGGATCGCCAGTATCCGCAGCAGTTTCCCTATTGGTTTTGGCATATACCCCATATAAAAATCGAAATTAACCATTTTTTCGTAACTTTACCTACTCATTTTTTCAAATTATCCCTGCCCGATGCCACTCCTTGGTTCGATCATCCGGAAAGCCTATGAACTCCGTCAGTTACCTATGGATATCCTGAACAGAAATCCTGTTTTGGTGCAAAACAAGGTGCTGAAAAAGTTACTCATCAAGGCCCAGGACACGGCTTTCGGGGAACAGTACAATTTCAGCGGGATTCTTGGCCGGAGAGATTTCCCGGAACAATTCCGCAACCAGGTTCCGGTTCACGATTACGGGTCGATGTTTAAAAACTGGTGGTACCGCAGCCTCAACGGGGAGCCCTATGTTGCCTGGCCGGGCAAGGTAAAATATTTCGCCCTTACCTCCGGGACTTCAGAGGCCTCGTCAAAGCACATCCCCGTTACACCCGACATGTTGCGCGCCATGCAGAAAGCAAGTGTCAGGCAGTTGATATCGGCGACCAAATACGACTTCCCCGACGAATTTTATGAAAAGGGCATCTTAATGATCGGTGGCAGCACCCATCTGCAGTACAACGGCACCTACTACCAGGGCGATCTTTCAGGCATCACCGCCAAGAACATCCCCTTCTGGTTTCAGCATTTTTACAAGCCTGGCCGCCGGATCTCGCGGGAACACGAGTGGTCGGTGAAACTGACCGAGATCGTCAGGGAGGCCAGGAACTGGGATATCGGCATCATCGTGGGGGTACCCGCCTGGATCCAGATCATCCTTGAAAAGATCATCGAATATTACGGCGTCAACACCATTCACGACATCTGGCCGAATTTATCGGCCTACGTGCACAGCGGGGTCTCCTTTGAACCCTATATCCGGAGTTTTGAAAAACTGTTCAGCCGCCCGATCCTCTATAATGAATCCTATCTCGCCTCGGAGGGATATATCGCATTCCAGCGCCCCGGGAACAACAAGGGGATGCAGCTGATCCTCGACAATGGTATCTTTTTTGAATTTATTCCTTACAACGACCGCAATTTCGATGCTGATGGCGATTTGAAGCCTGATCCCGAAACGCTCACCATCGGGCAGGTGGAGGAGGGCCGCGAATACGCGTTGTTGCTGACAACCTGCGCAGGAGCCTGGCGATACCTGATCGGAGATACGATAAAATTCGTCTCGAAAGCACGAAGCGAAATCGTGCTGACCGGTCGTACCAAGCAGTTTATCAGCCTTTGCGGGGAACATTTATCACAGGACAACATCAACCGTGCCATCAGGATGCTACAGGATGACCTGAATGTGAAGATCAACGAATTCACCCTGACGGGCGTCCGCTTTGGCAACCTGTTTGCCCACCAGTGGTACCTGGGTACCGACGACCCCCTTGACCCGGAACTTGCCGCGGTGAAGCTTGATGAATACCTCAAGGTACTGAATGATGATTACAGGGTTGAGCGTATTGAAGCAATTAAAAATGTATTGGTTGAAGTATTACCTTTGCAGGTGTTCCACGACTGGATGAAATCACGCGGAAAGGAGGGCGGGGCGCACAAGTTTCCAAGGGTATTGAAGAATGACCAGCTGGAAAAATGGGAAGAATATATAAGAACCTACAAAACACAGAGCCATAATTGAGTTCGATCTTACATCCATTATTTGAAGGGATTATCCTGGGGCTTACGGTAGCCATTTCGGTCGGTCCCGCCCTGTTTGCCCTGCTCCAGACGAGCATCAAGCACGGCATCAAGATCGGGATTTTCCTGGCGGCCGGGATATTTGTCAGCGACCTGGCGCTGGTAGTTGGATTTTATTTCGGCGCCTCGGCGATCGTCACCAACCCCAAATACCACCTGGTACTGGGCATTATCGGTGGCATCGTGATGTCGGTTTATGGCCTGTTCACCTTCTTTAAAAAGGTTCCCCAAACCGAACAGGTTGAGGCCATCAATGAGATAAAAGTAAAACAGAAGGGCCCGTTACCCTACTTCTTCAAAGGATTTGTCCTCAACTTCGCCAATCCCTTTCTCTGGGTTTTCTGGATCACCTCCATGCTGGCCATCAATGCCACCTACGGCGGCGATCAGCGGGCGGTGGCACTGTTTTTTATCGGGACCCTGTCGGTGATCCTGATGACCGACATTCTCAAGGTAGTGCTTGCCAACAAGATAAAGGTAGCCGGCAATCCCCAGGTAAAACTCTGGATGAACAGGATCGTCGGCCTGCTCTTCATGATCATCGGGGCCTTTATCATCTCCGGCTCCCTGCTTGAATACTTCCGCGGCATCTCCCTCCGCGTCCCCTAACCCCTCAATCTCCCTTCATCCCTGCATTCCTGCATTCCTGCATTCCTGCATTCCTGCATTCCTGCATTCCTGCATTCCTGCATTCCTGCATTCCTGCATTATTTGCATTGCCTGCATTCCTGCATTAAATGGACTTAATCAGCTTCTCAAACTCATTCTTGAAATTGGTCCCTATGGGAATCTGCCGCTCACGGATCTTAACATGGTTGCCCTCGATCAGGTCGATACGCGACAAGGCGATGATAAACGATTTATGGATCCGGGGAAAGGAGGCGGCCGGCAGCAGCGCTTCGATATTCTTCAGCGACTGGTAGCTGATGATCATCTTCTCGTTCGTATAGATCTTAACATAGTCGCCCAGCGCCTCAATATAGAGTATTTCGTCAAGGTTTACCTTGTAGGTTTTCTTGCTTGACTTCACGAAAATAAAGGTCTCCTCCTGCCGGTGGGGCTCCTTCGGTTCGGCATGGGGCAATTCCCTCCCCTTTATCAGCTCCTCGGCCTTCTGGATGGCTTTGTAAAAGCGGTCGAAGGGAAAAGGTTTCATCAGGTAATCGACCACATCCAGTTCGTAACCCTGGATGGCATATTCGGCATAGGCGGTGGTAATAATGACGAGGGGCGCGTTTTTCAGGGTTTTTAAAAAATCCATCCCGCTCAGCCTGGGCATGTTGATGTCGAGGAACAACAGGTCAACCTCCCGGTTGTGCAATACCTCGATCGCCTCCACGGCATTGTTGCATTTCTGCACGATCTCCAGGAAGGGGATGTTTTCGGCATATTTTTCGATGACGCGCTGTGCCAGCGGTTCATCATCAATGATCAGGCAGCGGATGTTCATGCGACTAAAATAGTTAATTCAACCCGATAAACGGATGCCGAATCCTTAATTTTCATCTCGTATTTGCCGGGATAGAGCAATTCGAGGCGTTTCGTCACATTGGCCAGTCCAAAACCGCCTGATTTCTTTTGATCGCGGAAGGGGTCAACGCGGTTCTCGATGAAAAACCCCACCCGGTCTTCACGTTCAAGGTCGAAGGCGATATGGATATAAGGATCGTCGCCTTTCGTCTTTGCCCCGTGTTTAAAGGCATTTTCAATAAAAGCGATGTAGAGCAGGGGGGCAATTTTCAGATCGAGGTTTTTACCCTTCACATCGAAATCAACCTGCAGGTCTTCGCCTGCGCGCAATCGTTCGAGATAGACATAGCTCTGGAGGAACTCCAGCTGTTTTCCAACCGGTACCAGGTCGTCGTTCGACTCATAAATGACATAGCGCATCAGGTCGGAGAGTTTCAGGATCAGCTCCGGCGCCATGTCCGACTTGTCGAGACTCAGGGAATAGAGGCTGTTCAGCGTGTTGAAGAAGAAATGGGGATTGACCTGTGCCTTGAGCGCCCGGAGTTCTGATTCGACCTTTTGCCTCTGCACCTCCTTCATCCGCAGTTCGACATCCTGCAGGGTAATCGAATCACGCATCACCTTCAGCAGCGTGGAGAGGATCAGGAACATCAGGACCAGGATGAACTCAGCGATGAATTCCGTTAAAAAACTCGGATGTTTTCCCCCCTCAAAAAAATAGGTCATGAAATAATTCAGGAGGATAAACAGGAGGATGTTGGCGATTTCAAGCAGAAAAAAAAGGAAGAACTTCCGTTTGTTGAAAAATGCCGGAATGAGCCATAACAGGTTGATATAAACGGAGATGGCCAGGAAGCCGATGGTCATCAGGATGTTGACGGCCATGCGGAGGCTGATGCTGTAAAAGTTAAAATCCCCCCGCGTGTAGATGAGCACCACGGTAAACAATATCACGCTGATCAGCCAGAAGATCAGGTGCTGCCCTAAAAAATGAAGATTGCGCTTTTGAAAAAGATCTTTGATCACCATGGTCGATTTTTGGCAAAAATGGGCATTGATTTCGGGATTGTCAATTTTTTTTGATGTCTTCAGGAAAAAACCGGTTGAAATCATTTAATTTATCCTGTAACCCGGCGATCATTTTCCCGTCACACGCTACCCGTGACCAGGGTATTGCTCAAGTTTTACCGCGGAACAGGGCCATCGGGCTATGTGGGTTTGGCTGATAAAAATATGGGATGGTCGAGAATTTCACCTGTTTATCAAAAAAAAGCCGGTATCGCTGAAAATGTAATTAATATTGCAATCTGTTTTAAATCATCACCTGCACCATCACCATCGAAACCAATAAGCAACTTAATCAAACAATCTTAACTCATGAAAACAGTCACACAAAAATTAAAACTTGCCCTGATCGCGCTTGTCCTTTTCGTGGCAACCGCATCGTCGGGTTTTGCCCAGAACCCGCCCGATGAAGGCATGTGGTTACCGCTGCTGCTCGAGCGGCTGAATTACGTCGATATGCAAAAGATGGGGCTTCATCTCACGGCCGACGAACTTTACAGTATCAATCACAACAGCCTGAAGGATGCCATCGTAGGCCTCTCCAATGGCGGCGGCGGCGGCGGTTTCTTCTGCACGGCCGAACTGGTATCGGGCCAGGGGTTGCTCTTCACCAACCATCATTGCGGTTATGGCGCCGTTCAGAGCCACAGTTCGACCGACCATGACTATCTTACCGATGGTTTCTGGGCGAAAACCAACAGCGAGGAGCTTTCAAACGAGAACATGTGCGCCTCCTTCCTGCAGCGTATCGAGAATGTGACCGATTCCATCATCCCCCTGCTTACCGACGACATGAAGGAGACCGACCGCGGCACCAAGATCAGGGATATTTCGGCCCGCATCAGGAAAAGAGCCGAAGAGGGCGGGAAATTCGAAGCCTCGGTTAAAGCCTTTTACGGCGGTAACGAGTATTACCTGTTTGTTTTCAAAACCTACAAGGATGTCCGCCTCGTCGGAGCCCCCCCCTCCTCTATCGGGAAATTCGGAGGCGATACCGACAACTGGATGTGGCCGCGTCATACCGGCGACTTTTCCATCCTGCGCGTTTATACCGATGCAGATGGCAACCCTGCCAAATATTCTGAAAAGAATATCCCTCTCAAAGCCACCTATCACCTGCCCATCAGCCTGAAGGGGATCAAGAAGAACGACTTTGCCATGATCTGGGGCTACCCGGGATCCACCACCCGTTATCTTACCTCCTATGGCATTGATTATAACCTCAGCACCTTTTATCCTACCCTGATAAAACTCTTCGGGAAAGAGCTGGATGTCATGAAAGAGCGGATGGATGCCGACAAAGCCGTCAAAATCGCCTATGCCGCCAATTATGCAGGGATTGCCAATACCTGGAAAAATTTCATCGGTCAGGAGAGAATGCTTGTCCGTAACAAAGTCGAAGGCAAGAAAAAGGTCATCGAACAGGATTTCGTTGCCTGGTGCGGTAAAGATCCTGCAAGGGAGAAAAAATACGGCAAGGTGCTTGACAACCTGAAGTCGGGCTATGCCGACATGCAGAAAATCGCCATCCCCTTCTTTTATGCCAACCTGGCCGGGATGGGTCTCGACGTGGTGCAGATCGCCAACCAGTTCGGCGGTCTCCAGGGCGCCCTTGAAAAGAAGAGCAAAGATGGCATCAAGCAGGCCCAGGAGGGCTGCAGGGCTGCCGTTAAGGAACACTTCAAACAATTCGACCTGGGTATTGCCAAAAAAACCCTTGCCGAGATGCTTCGCATGTATGCAACCGATGTTGCTCCTGCCGAATTGCCATCGATCTTTGCCACCATTGCAAAAGACTATAAAAACGACTACACTGCTTTTGCCAATGCAGTATATGAAAAATCGGTGTTTGCCACCGCTGCCAATGCCAACAAATTCATCGACAAGCCAAGCCTGAAGGTTTACAAGAAAGACCTGGGATGGATGCTTGCCAAATCAATGGAGGAGTCGATGGGCAAATACATGGCTGCCTATCAGGGTGCCAGGAGCAATGTCAGCGCCGCCAACCGCATGTTCATCGGTGGATTGCGCGAGATGAACCCCGGCCTGGTGAAGTATCCCGATGCAAACTCTACCATGCGTATGACCTATGGCAGCGTGCTTGACTATTATCCTGCCGATGCGGTTCATTACGATTATCTCACCACCCTCAAAGGGGTGATGCAGAAGGAAGATCCTACCAACGATGAATTCATCGTGGAAAAGAAACTGAAAGAGCTGTTCAAGGCAAAGGATTATGGCCAGTATGGCGAAAACGGCGAAATGGTGGTCTGTTTCCTCACCACCAACGACATCACCGGCGGCAACTCGGGAAGCCCTGTCATCAATGCCGACGGCCAGCTGATCGGCCTTGCCTTCGACGGCAACTGGGAAGCCATGAGCGGCGACATCATGTTCGAACCCGAGATGCAGCGCACCATCTGCGTGGATGCCCGCTACGTCCTCTTTATCATCGACAAGTATGCCGGCGCCGCCAACATTATCAACGAACTGACGCTGATAAAATAGACCAGCCGGTCCTTTTATTCCATGGTTATAGCAGGGGTACGATGATCGTGCCCCTGCTTTTTTTAAGGGTTAGTCCATAAATCATTTCTGGATTCAGCCCTGCTGAACCGGTTCTTTCGCTTTGACGGAAACAACATGGTAAATGCATGCAAACGCCAGGCTGATCCAGATTATGGCGGGGAAAATACCCACAACAAAACAGATAAGCCCGCCGATCCCGACGAAAAAAGCGGTTAATCCCATCAGGAAAATGGTTCCGGCATGGCCGTTGGTCATATTCCAGCTTTTCCTGATGGCCTCGGCCGCCTCCATCTTCTCATCCATCACCAGGAAGGGGACAAAGGCAAGCTTACAGGCGAAGATGATACCCGGGACGATCAGCATGATGATACCGGCCATGACGATCAGCGAGACCAGGATCTGCGATAACAGGACATTCCCGAACGACTGGTAGGCGAAGAAGATGTCCTGTACTTTGAACGTTTCACCCCTGACCGCCTTCAGGAATACCCACGAGGAGCCATAGCTCACCGGCGCCAGCACCAGCAGGCCATAGACAATCTGGAAAAACCCTGTCGTCATCAGGCTCCCAAACAGCAATCCCCGTGTAAACCCTACCGGGAGCGAAAGGAGCACCTGGATAAGCATGACCAGCAGGAGCTCCGGAAAATTCTTTTTCATAATTTCCCAGCCGTGGCCGTATGTTCCCGAAACAGTGGGTTCCGGCAATTGCATTTGATTTTGATTTTCGTTGTTTTGGTTGATTTCCATGATGTTTTTGGTTTGGAGAATGTTTTATGAATTGATGCTTTTCATACGAATCCTTTTCCCGGAAGTACAGCAGTTAATTCAACCACAATGGCACAATGATTTACACAATGTTCACAATGGTTTTCATTGTGTGCTTTGTGCCTTCATTGTGCCATGGTGGTTCCTTTCCTGTCTGACCTCCTTCTCAGGAGATTTTCAACAAGCCCGGCGGTATATATTATCACCGACAAACCTTCTCCCTCTCCTTCAAGGAGAGGGTCAGGGGTGAGGTCATTTACAATACAATACATATCTGGTTATATGAATCCTATCAATCAAATTAATTTTCAAGCAGCTTCATGAAATTCTAAAACTTCTGCCGGTAAAGCATTTTATTGTCCGATTCACCGGGTATGTTGTAAAGATAATAAACCCAGTCGTTGTAAACCCGCACCTTTTCAGGGTAGTCATGCAACAGGGAGATCCGTTTCCTGACATTGCCCGAATTCAGATCGATCTTATACAAACTGCAGGTTCCGTTCCTGATAAAGGTGGTATAAACCGTACCCGTAATCCCGTCAACCAGGATGTCGTTGGTCCAGCGGCAATCCTTGATCTTATCCACATTCAGGGCAAGTTTGTAGGAGAAACTCCCGGTGCTGTCGTAAAACTCCATCTGCCGGTCGGGGGTGTTGAAAATACAGATAAAGCTCCCCACACGGTACAGCGAAGTTTTAACCGGCCTGTAAAGTATCTTGTGAACATAATTCCAGGTGACAAAATCCTCGCGCGAATCGGGCGGTTTGCTGATGCCCAGCATCATGGCGTCATCCTGGTTGCGGCGAAGCATCTTCATCTTTTTCTCATCCTTCACCTGTGTAATGGCATGTTTCAACAGGGTCTTCCGGTTGACGCCATAATATTCAACCCCCATCCCGCGATCGGTAACCCTTTGAAAAAAGAGGATCTCAGGGGTGGCGGCGACACAGTTCTTCAGCACATCGTCAAACTTCTTCAGGCTGACGGGATGGATGAGATGCAGCCTGCCGCCATCCCTGAATACCTGGAATCCCGAATCGTGGCTCAACACATGCAGGTTCCCCAGGCAATCCTTAAACAACCTGGTTGGCGTGAAGAGAAAGGGACCCGACTTTGCGGCCGTATCCCCGGTGAGGGTCTTGCAGATCAATTCAGCCCGCGATAACCGTTCCCTGTAAATCAGCAGGTAAACAAGGCTGCTGTCGGTTTCATAGTCCAGCACCGCGTAGTGGTCATCCCTGAAAAAGGGCTCATTTGCTTCGGCTTTGATTTCAACCTCCTGCAATTCTTTTGCCTGGCGGTTCAGGTAGAGCGTAAGCGAGTAGGAGGTTTCATCGAGCAGGAGGGTCTTTGTTTCAAAACCCACGTAACTCACCACCAGGGCGGCTGGCAGACTGTCGGTATAAAATGAAAAGGCGCCGTGTTTGTCGGTTGCGGTACCCATATGCGACCGTGCGATGGTGAGATTTACATCGGCAAGGGGTTTCCCGGTTCCCTGTTCCAGGATCTTCCCGTAGAAAAAATGGTATCGCTGCTGGCCATCCGCAACCGGGGCCTTGATGATCAACAACAGTAACCAAAACCAGAAAAACCGGGAGCCGGTCTTTCCGCGCCATTTCATCACTTTCATGAAACACGGGTATGACATCCTTCCCCGGCACCCCTTTGCTGCAGGAGGTAATACGGCGGTACCGGGTATCACAAACATACGAAACATTTTGAAATTTTCCATGCAAAGTAATCGACAGAAATGGCGCTATGGCCGGACAAAGAAGGGGCATGGTCGATTAGTGCCCGTTTCATTTGCTTTTAAGCCCCGGCTGTTGTTAATTTGTGACTGAATTTCAACCACCTGAGATGAAGACAAAGTACAAAATCCTGATCCACGTCGCCTTTTGGATTTACATGTTCAACCAGATCCTTCTTTCGGTGGCGATGATGTGGGAGAAGCAATATGACCCGTTCGAGGAGGTGACGATCTATCCGCTGACAAGTTTCATCACCTTTTACAGTTTTTATTTCATTTTTGGACTCTTCTTCACCCGGAAAAAGAAGCTCACCCCGATCCTGCTGCTGGCCGCCTGTTTCATCATCCTCATCCCGTTGCGTGTAGGGATGGAATACCTCTTCTGGAAACATATCGGGTACAGCCACCTGAAGCCGGCAAGCCTGCTGCATGTCGACCTCGGCTGGTGGGTGAACTCCCTGCGGCTGGTGATCATCTATACCATTTATGCCCTGCTGATCCAGCTTGCCATAGGCTGGGCAGAGACCCAGAAGCTGAAAACCGAGCTGCTGCTGGAAAAACAATCGGGCGAGCTGGCATTGCTCCGGTCGCAGATCAATCCCCATTTCCTCTTCAACACCCTGAACAACATCTACTCGCTGGTTTATCAGAAATCGGAGGATGCCCCCGAGGCGGTGATGAAAATGTCGTCGATCATGCGCTATATGCTCTATGATGCTACCACCGACAAGGTGCTGCTCGAAAAGGAGATCGAATACCTGAAGAGTTTCATCGAACTGGAAAAACTGAGGATCAGGCACAAGGATTTCGTCGAACTTGCAATAACCGGGAATATTGAAGGACGGACCATCGCACCCATGCTGCTGATCCCCTTTGTTGAAAACGCCTTTAAACATGGCAGTAAAAGCGTGGCGAATCCCGGGATCAGGATCAGCCTGACCGTCGGCGATCATCAAATCCGGTTTGAAGTGACCAACTACCTGCGGAAAAACGCAACCCTTACCAAAGACCAGGTCGGAGGCATCGGCCTGCACAATATCCGCCGCAGGCTGAACCTTCTCTACCCCGGGAAACACCAGCTTGAGATCCGTACGGATGAAGAAAATTATCATGTATTATTAATCATTTGGGTATGAATATCAACTGTATAGCGATTGATGACGAACCCCTTGCGCTCGACATCATCAGGGATTACTGTTCAAAAGTCGTTTTCCTGAATCTCCTGAAGACATTCGACAATGCCATTGAATCCATCGAGTTTATCAGGACCAACAAGGTCGACCTGATGTTCCTGGATATCCAGATGGAGGAACTCACCGGGATCCAGTTGCTGAATGCGCTGAAACACCGGCCATTCGTGATCTTCACGACTGCTTACGAGCGTTATGCCCTCCAGGGATTTGAACTCGACGTGGTGGATTATATGCTGAAGCCCGTATCCTTTGAGCGTTTCATCAAGGGGGTCAACAAGGTTTGTGAACGGATGCAGTTTGATACCGGAACTGTCAAATCTGAAAACGGCAAGCCCAGGTCGCCGGAAACCTCATTTTTCTTCGTGAAAACCGAAACCAGGATGGAACGCATTGAAAACCATGAGGTGCTCTATGTCGAGGGGATGGGCGACTACTGGCGCATCGTTACCAAAACGCGCAGGATCATGACCCTGATGAATGCCCGCAAACTGGAGGAGGTGCTGCGTGAACCGCAGTTCTGCCGCGTTCACAAATCCTTTTTCATCGCGCTTGACAAGATCGAATCGATCGAACGCAACCGCATCAAAATCGGCGACCAGTACATCCCCGTAAGCGAAACCTACCACAAGGCCTTTTTCGACCTGGTGGAAAGAAAAAAACTGGCCTGAAGCCCTTTAACTTTCCTTCCTGAAACGCTCCAGCAGCGACTGGTCATTGATCTCCTTTGAAAGCGATTCTATGATCTCAAAGGGAACGCCAAACACATCCACCACGATCAGGGCATCGAGACAGTTGTTGAACAGCGGATCGACATTGAACCCCAGCACCTCGGCGTTGACCGTGAGGTACTTCTTCAGCAGCACCGGCAATTTAAAGCCGGGATCCAGGTCATGGATGAACCTGTCGAGCCGGGCGACATCTTTTTTTACAAACTTCAAAAACAGGGCCGGGTCGGCATTCCTGGCTTTAACTTTCCTGAACGGGTTATGTGGCCTGATGCAGCCGCCATATTCTTCGTGATAGCAGTTGGTTTTAAGGTATTCCACAACCAGTGATTTGGAAATCCCGCTGAATTCGTTGGAAATACTGACGGGACCGATCAGGTAGCGGTATTCGGGCGCCTTCAGCAGCAGGTAAAGGATCCCTTTCCAAAGCAGGAAAAGCGACAGCGGTTTTTTCTGATACTCCTTCACAATGAACGACCGGCCCAGCTCCATCGAAAGCCGCAGTACCGGTTCCAACGACGGGTCAATATCAAACAGGCTGTTGATGTAATGGCCGGCAATGCCGTATTTCGCGATGATCCGGTCTCCCTTGCCGACGCGGTAACCGCCCATGATCCGACCGGCTTCATTGTCCCAGATGAAAAGCTGTTCAAAATATTCATCATAGGGATCCCTGTCAATCGCTTTGCCGGTCCCCTCGCCGACATCCCGGTAGGTGATCTCCCGCAAACGGCAGATTTCATTCAGGATGTTGGGGATTTTACCCGACGGGACACAGAAGATATAGTTTTCCCGGATATGGAACAACAGGTGCTGTTCCTTGATCTCCTCCACCTCCCGGCGGATAAGCCCGGCTGGGGTTTCAGCCTCCACCGGTGCGGGTTTGCAGTGTATGATCTCCCTTTTCCGCAGGCCGGGTTCAAGGGCAAGTCCCAGGGAATAGGTTTTCATCCGCAGCAGCTTTCCATACTCGCCAATCTCAGGGAATTCATCCTGTTCCTTAACGGTAAGCGGGGTCCCGATCCTGATGACGATCTCTTTTCCCTGCTTGTTGAAAAGCTCGGCTGGCAGCCTGAGCGTGCGCAACAGCGGATGAATGAATCCCAGCATATTGAACAACCCCGTATTGTGCCCGCTGAAATAAACAGGAACCACCGGCACCCTGGCCCGTTTGACAAATTTCAGCATGGTGGGCTGCCATTCCCGGTCGGTCACTGCCTGCTGATTGAGCTTGTAGCTGCTCACCTCGCCCGCGGGAAAAATCCCCAGCGGGTTTCCCTTCTGCAGGTGCAGGTAAGCCTCTTTCAGTCCGCCGTAGCTCGACATGGCCTCTTTCCTCGATTCAAACGGGTTTACCCCCAGGAACCAGGGCTGCAGCGGTTTTATCCGTGTCAGTAAAAAATTGACCAGCAGTTTGTATCCCGGGTTGATCGCCGAGATGATCCTGGCCAGCAGGATGCCATCAATGCCGCCATAGGCGTGGTTCGACACCGTGATGAAATTGCCGTTTTTCGGGATTTTTTCAAGATCCTCCGCCGACAGGATTATCCTGACGCCTGTCGCCTCGATCAGCCTGTCAAGGAATTCGCCTCCCGGCAGATGGCCATGGTGATCATAAAAATCGTTGATCCTGTCAAATTGCAGGAGCTTCAGTATGCCACGGGCAACCGGTTCCCCGCCGAATCTGCTGAGAAATTTGCTGGCGCCCAGTAAATCGCCGGTTGAAATCAGCTTCATGATGGTACAGAAAAATCAGGAGACCCACTCATAATCCATCTGCTTGCGGGCAAGGTCGATCCGTTTGACGCGGATCTTCAGCTTATCGCCCAGCTTAAACCGGTATCCGTGCCGCTGACCGATGATCTGGTAATTTTCCTCGTCAAGATAATAGTAGTCATCCTCCAGGTCGCGAAGCCGGATCATACCTTCGCACTTTGTCCCGACAATCTCGGCAAAAATACCCCATTTGCTTACTCCCGAAATAAGGGCCTCAAATTCCTGGCCGATCTTGTCAAGCATGTATTCCGCCTGCTTGTATTTTACCGACATTCTTTCGGCATCAACCGCGCGGCGTTCCATTTCCGAGGCATGCTCGCACATCGGCTCATATACCTCTTTCGACACCGACGGCCCGTTGTTCATATACTCAAACAGCAGCCGGTGAACCATCAGGTCGGGATAACGGCGGATGGGAGAGGTGAAATGCGAATAATACTGGAAGGCAAGTCCGTAGTGACCTATATTGTTGGTGGAATAATAGGCCTTCGACATGGTGCGGATGGCAATGGTCTCGATCATGGTCTCGGTACCGGTGCCTTTGATATCATTGAACAGCTTGTTAAATGAATCGGCCAGCGACTTCTTGGAGCTGAGTTTCATCTTATACCCGAGCCGCTCGACAAAAAGGGAGAAGTTTTCGAGCTTTTCCTCGTTGGGCGTGTCGTGTACGCGGTAGACGAAGGTTTTCACCGCCTGGTTTTCGCGTTTCTTCCCGATAAATTCGGCAACCTTGCGGTTTGCCAGCAGCATAAAATCCTCGATCAGCTTATTGGCGTCTTTCATCTCGCGCAGGTAGATGCTGAGCGGCCGGCCCAGGTTATCAAGCTTGAACCTGACCTCCTGCGTTTCGAAATTAAAAGAACCCTTATGAAAACGCTCTTCCCTCAACTTCAGGGCTATGTTGTTGAAAACAGTGATCTCTGCCGAATATTCCCCCTTCCCCGACTCAATGATCTCCTGCACCTCCTCGTAGGCAAAGCGGCGGTTGGAGTTGATCACCGTTTTGCCAAACCATTCGCCATAGATTTTTCCCTTTTCATCCATTTCGAAAACGGCCGAAAAACACAACCTGTCTTCGCCCTGCCGCAAGGAACACAACCCGTTCGACAAACGCTCGGGCAGCATGGGGATGGTGCGTCCCACCATGTAAACCGAAGTTCCGCGTTCGACAGCCTCCTCATCGATGGCCGTTCCGGGTCTTACATAATAGGAAACGTCGGCAATGTGCACGCCGACTTCCCAACGGCCGTTCCCGAGCGGTTTCAGCGAAATGGCATCATCAAAATCCTTGGCATCCTCCGGGTCGATGGTAATGGTCAGCACCTGCCTGAAATCCCGGCGTTTGCCGATCTCCTCCGCCGGGATTAGATCGGGAAAGGAGGCGGCCTCCTTTTCGGCTTTCGCGGAAAATGAAAGCGGGAAATCGATCTCCGCCAGGATCGACTGCATCTCTACACGGTTGTCGCCCGGTTTTCCCAGCACCTCTTTGACCTCCCCGAACGGGTTGGCCGACTGGGCAGGCCATTCGGTGATCACCACCACGACCTTCTGCCCGTTTTTTGCCCCGTTCAGTTTTGTATTGGGAATAAAGATGTCGACAGGCATGGTTGCATTATCGGGCCTCAGGAAAGCGAAATTTTTAGAGGTCTCGATCGTACCGACAAATTGCTTTTTGTTCCTTTTGATGATCTCCGCGATCTCCCCTTCAAGCTTGTGCCCTTTCCTCCTTGGAAAAATAAAAACCTTTACCTTGTCGCCATGCAGGGCATGATTCGTGTTGGTTGCGGCGATAAACACATCCTCCGTTTTGTCTTCGGGGATCACATAGGCCTTGCCGGTCTGCTTCATATCGACCGTTCCCGTAACCGAGGTCTTTACCTCCTTCTCAAACCGGGGACTTTCCATGTTGATCTGGTATTTGCCCCGTTTGCTCATGGCAAGTTCCTGGTTTTTGAACAACTGCCCGATGATCAGGCTGATCAGGTCCTTGCTGGCCCGGTCCTGGATTCCCAGCCTGGCGGCAACCTGCTTGTAGTTAAAACTGCTGTACGGATTATCCTGGAATATATCCAGTACCGATTTTACGAAGGTGTTCTTGTCGCTTCCGCTCAGACTCTTTTTCTTGCCCATAATGACTACTATTTTAATTCTTTATTTTCATTTTCCAGGAGGGGCTGCAGGCCCGGCTATCCGCATCAATACGAATGAAATGCCGGAATTGCCGCCAGCAGTGTTTTTGTATATTCCGACCCGGGTGCGGCATACACCTGGTCGGCTTCGCCCATCTCCTCTATTTTACCGTTTTTCATCACGATCAACCGGTCGGACATGAATTTCACCACCGACAGGTCATGGGAGATGAAGATGTAGGTAAGGCCGTAATCCTTTTTCAGGTCATTCAGCAGGTTCAGCACCTGCGCCTGGATGGATACATCGAGGGCCGAAACCGATTCGTCGCAGATGACCAGGCGCGGTTCGACCGCCAGGGCCCTGGCAATGCAGATCCGTTGCCGCTGGCCGCCCGAGAATTCATGGGGATAGCGGTCGTAGTGTTCAGGTTTGAGCCCAACCCTGCCAAGCAGGTCCATCACCTTTGCCCTGCGCAAGGTATCATTCCCGTGCAGCCCGTGAACCTTCATCGGTTCAAGAATGGCCGGTCCGGCCGGTATCCTTGGATTCAGGGAAGAATAGGGATCCTGGAAAATGATCTGCAGATCCTTCCTGAGCTCTTTTAAGCTCCGGGCCGTCAGCCGGGTGATTTCCCGGTTCCTGTAATATATCTTGCCCTCCGACGATGGTATCAGGTCAAGCACCACCCTTGCCAGGGTGGTTTTCCCGCTGCCCGATTCCCCGACAATCCCAAGCGTTTCGCCCGGATAGACCTTGAAGGTCGCCTTTTCCAGCGCCCTGAAGGCTCCGAACTGTTTACTTAACTTTTCAACCGTCAGGATGGGTTCCTGCCCGTAGATGCGCGCATGGTCAGCCTTCCGTTGTGCGGGGGAGATTACCCCCTCGTCCGCGCTGAAGCCCTCCTTCAGGAAATCCCCGACTACAGGCAGCCGCGCGGGCCTTGCATCCAGCGGGGGCCTGCAGGCCAGCAGGCCGCGCGTATAGGGATGCTGCGGCGACCTGAAAATAGCGGCCACCTCCCCCTGTTCAACGATCCGGCCCCGGTACATTACCATCACCCTGTCGGCAAACCCGGCCACCAGGCCGAGATCATGGGTGATGAAGAGGATGCTCATGTTCCGGGTCCGCTGCAGGTTTTTCAGCAGGTCGAGGATGGTTTTCTGAACCGTTACATCCAAGGCGGTGGTGGGTTCATCGGCAACCAGGATGGCCGGGTTGCAGGAAATCGCCATGGCGATCATCACCCGCTGCTTTTGTCCGCCCGAAAGCTGGTGGGGATAGGCATCAAATATCATTTCAGGCCTGGGAAGGTCTACCTCGCGGAATAGTTCCAGAACCTTTTCCCTGCCCTCTTTTTTCTTCATTCCAAGATGTATCCTCAGGCTTTCGGAAACCTGGTTCCCACAGGTAAACACAGGGTTCAAAGAGGTCATCGGCTCCTGGAAAATCATGGAGATCCTGTTCCCCCTGATTTTTCTCATCTCAATTTCATCAAGCTGCAGCAGATCCCTCGACCGGTGTTGCAGGAAAAAAATCTCCCCGTCCATAATTTTCCCGGGCGGCGCCGGGATCAGCCCCAGGAGAGCCAGGGCGGTAACCGTTTTGCCGGAACCCGATTCCCCCACAACCGCAAGTGTTTCCGCCTCATTCATATGAAAAGATACATGGTCTGCAACAACCTGCTCCCTGCCATCAGAGGTGAAAGCAACAGTAAGGTCACGAATGTCAAGTAAAGGGGCGACAGACATCTTTCCGGTCAAATTTTACCCAAACCTACATGATTTTTCGCAATGTTGGGAGCATGGTTGAAAAATAACCGCTCTTCCCGTATTACCTTTTGCCATTAAAACCGATTAACCATAAACGGACGTATGACCTGGCTCGATGATTTTATTTCGCTTATTTTCCCGAGAATTTGCGCCTGTTGCGGAAACAGCCTGTGGAAGCATGAAGAGATAATCTGTCATTCCTGTGATTTCCGCCTTCCCAGGACAAATTTCCATCTCGATGCCGACAACCCTGTGGCCCGCCTTTTCTGGGGAAGGGCCCCCGTGGAGGCGGCGGGCGCCTACCTCTATTTCAACAAGGGAAACCGGGTTCAGCGGCTGGTCCACCAGCTGAAGTACAAAGGCAGAAAGGATATCGGCGCGTGGCTGGGTAACCAGTACGGCCATGAACTGTTGAAATCGTCCCTGTTCAGCAACCTTGATGCCATCATCCCCGTTCCTCTCCACAAGAAAAGATACATGCAGCGCGGATATAACCAAAGCGAACAATTTGCAATTGGTCTCGGCAAACCGATGAACCTGCCGGTGGTAAACCATTTGCTCACCAGGAGCCGGGCAACTGAAACACAGACGAGAAAATCACGTTTCAGCAGGTACCAGAATGTCCATGACATTTTTGAGGTTATCCATGCGGAAAAATACAAGGGAAAGCATCTTCTGCTTGTGGATGACGTGATCACAACGGGGGCGACCCTTGAATCCTCAGTTCTGGCCCTGGCAGCCATCCCGGGGGTGAAAATCAGTGTCGCCTGCATTGCCGCTGCCGTGCTTTAGCTTATCAAAAACATAGCATAATTTTCAAAGTTTTCCTCCCAGGATAGTGGTCCTCTTTAACCGCTTTACCGTTCCATCCGGGCTGACAATTTCTGCCAGGATGATATAAAACCCCATAGGCGCCCGGGTTTTCCCGGCCGTCATTCCATCCCAGATAAAAACCGATTCGGCGCCCAGCAATACGTGGTTGGCCAGTTGTACCACCAACCGTCCCTGTGCATCATAGATCTCAATGCCGGCTGTATTGTCGGGCTCTTTTTCCCGGATGGTAATGGTCAGCAGGTCGTCATGACCGTCGTTGTCGGGAGAAAAAATGACAGGTTCCGCGATCAGCTCCTGACCGGAATCTCCGGGCCCTGCAACGTGTGAGTTGAGATACCCGGGGGTGGCAAATCCCGCTGTTTCAGCCGCCGAATGCCAGTTGTCACGCTGCCCTGAAGGGATATCGGGGCAGCTTCGTTCAAGCGAAACCCCGCTGGTGGTGATCAGCAGGGGATAATGCATACCGGCATCGTAATTTTCTTTATCGATAACAAGGTTGTTATCCCTCCTGGCAAGGATCACAGTACCCTTTTCATCCCCGAGAACAGGGAACCCCGGCATCAGCACAACCGCCTCGGGCGCCGGCGTGTGATAGCGGGCGAGGATATCCGCCGGGTCGGCCGTCAGGGCGATATATTCGCCGGGAAACAGGATATACCCGGAAGAGAACAGCGGTTCCGCCCCGGGCAGCGTACCCCCTGCTGTGTCTTTCCCGGAGATGGCCACGCTTTGCAGATCGATGACCTTTTCCGACCTGTTGAAAAGTTCAGCAAACCGCGCCCCCCCGGCTGCGGGGTTTGACAGGATTTCGTTGATGACGATGTCGTTCCGGGCCACGGTATCCGGTATGGCAAACCTGGCAGAACGGTTGGTATCGGCAGGGTTTCCGGCGCAATCCGTTAAGGTGCCCGAAACACGCAGGATATAGGTGATCCCGGGTTCAAATGGCCGGTCAAAAACCAGGCCGGCAGCGGAATAAAGCGGAGCGACCGGCTCCACACCGGTGGGATGTAACACCCCGTCGGGGTAAACTGCCTCCCATCCCGAAGGGGCAAGCAGGCTGGTACTGTCCATTGCCTCCGAAAAAAAAGCCTCCACGGCCGATGGCCCGGTAACCACCGCCCTGCGCAAACAGGGTGCATCCACATCAGGATCTGACCGGTAGACCGAATTGACTTTTCCCGGAGTTCCACCCGCTGCATCTTCCGACGCACGCCAGTTTTCGCTGCAACCACAGGGGTTGGCGGGATCCTCCATTTCCAGCGACCACCCGCCTTCCCCCTTAAAAGAGCCCCTGAACCATGCCGGGGTGTACGACACCGCGTGAATGACCCTGTTCCACCGGTCTTTCAGCGCCAGTGTCGTTCCTTCGTTTGACAGGGAGGTTGAGGAGGTTAATATGACGGCACATTCACCAAATGCCGACAGCAGCGAATCCCTGGTGATCAGCAGGAACCCCTTCGCTGGAATTACGACCGCCGGAAAAACCTTTGCGTTTCCACCAATGATAAAGGTCCAGTTCCTCAGGTTTATCGCGAAGGCAGTCCTGTTGTACAATTCCACATACTCCTCATCGGGCAGCCCGACCGGCGGATCGGGATCGGCCATGATTTCATTGATCACCACGTCAAACGCCTTTGGCCGGTAATAGCTTACCGGGATCAGCGTATCGGCCATTTTGTTTCCCGCCAGGTCTTTCAAACCGGTGACAGTAAGGGAATTGGTGGCTCCGTCGGTCATGGGTTCATGAAAATAAAGCGAAACAGCGGGTTTCAGCAGGTTCATCACAGCCGAATCGGGTGTCTGGCCGCCGGGCGAGAGGTGATAGTTTGCCACGGTCCCGATGCTTTTTCCCTCCATGTGTTCAGAAAATCCCAGGGTGATCTCCCTGTCGGAAACCACCTCCTGGGCAGTAACCACCGGCGGAATCGAATCAATGACGACCGGCCCCGCGTAAAAGTCGTCGAACCAGAATTTTGCCGCATTGCTGGCGGTATACCGGCAATAAACGCCAAACCATCTTACAGGGAAAGAGGTAATGTCGTAAAAGCCGCCATCCCTGGTATAGTTGAGTCCCCCGGTCGTATCCACAAAAGCCTCCCATCTCCCGGCGTCGTCGCAGGTGATTTTAAACCGCAGGATATTGGTCGAATGGTTCGTGGTGCAGGAGCTGAACCGGTAGACCTTTTCCTGCAGTTTCCCGGTTTGCCTGACAATATAAATGCTGTCAGCCCCTCCGCCGGCCTGCAGGAAAAAACCATTCATTTCCGAAACCACACTGATCCTGTCGGCGGTGAGATAGACCCGCGCATAGTTGCCGGAGGAGGTGTTAAAGGATAATTTCATCCAGAAATTCCATTCATAATTGTGATATTCCTCACATTCAGTGAATAATACCGATGTATCGCTGCCGGTTGATTTAAGATGAAGCTGGAGGGCGGCATTCACTTCAAATTGCGAAGTATCCCCCGTCCAGACAGTGTTGCTGGTAAAATTTCCATCAGAGAAATCATCCAATACCTGTGCGGTTGTCACCAAAGGAAGCAGCAGGCAAACCAGGAAAATGTTTTTCATAACCGTTTGTTTCGGGTTAATCCATGATTTCCGAAAAGGTACCCGGTGTGTTCATAAATAAATCATGCTGTTTTGATAATTTTTATCTTTGCAAAAAAAAATAATGAAACTCGCAGTAGTCGGGGCTACCGGTTTGGTAGGCCGGGAAATCCTCAAGGTTCTGGATGAGCAAAAGCTCTACCCGGAGGTGTTCATTCCTGTTGCTTCTCCCCGATCGGCCGGGCTTCCGGTAGATTTCAACCATAAGCGTTATTTCATTCACAGCCACGAGGCTGCCATTGCCGCAAAGCCTGAGATAGCCATATTTTCGGCCGGGGGAGCTGTTTCAAGGGAATGGGCTCCGCGTTATGCCGAAGCCGGGATAACGGTTATCGACAATTCCTCTGCGTGGCGCATGGATCCTGCGATCCCGCTGATCGTTCCGGAAATCAACGCCTCGCAGCTGACCCGTCATCACAAGATCATCGCCAACCCCAATTGTTCCACGATCCAGCTGGTACTGGTGATGGCTCCGATTCACAGTCGTTATGGAATCAGGCGTGTTGTGGTATCAACCTATCAGTCGGTAACCGGGACCGGTGCCAAAGCCGTTAAACAGCTCGAAAATGAACGCCGCGGAGTTTCGGGCGAGATGGCCTATCCCCACCCAATCGATATGAACATTATCCCCCACGGGGGTGATTTCCTGGAAAGCGGCTATACTTCCGAGGAGGTGAAACTGGTCAATGAGACCCGGAAGATCCTGGATGACAATTCGATCGCAATTACCGGCACGGTGGTAAGAGTTCCCGTCGTGGGCGGCCATTCCGAATCGGTCAACCTTGAATTGTGCCGGGAATACGAACTTCCGGCCATTTTCGAGCTCCTCTCCTCCACATCCGGAATTACGGTCCAGGATGATGTGAAACACAACCTCTACCCGATGCCCCTCACCTCAAGGGGGAAAGATGATGTTTTTGTGGGGCGGATCCGCAGGGACGAATCTCTTCCAAATACGCTGAATCTCTTTATTGTGGCGGATAACCTGAGGAAAGGCGCCGCTACCAATGCCGTGCAGATTGCCCTCTGGTTATGGAAAAAAGGAATGGCCGGGGATTGATATATCTCAATTTATTCATTGATCAAAAGGCCCTAAAAAATTGTTTTATATCAATTTATTATTAAATTTGTCTGCTAATCAACAAAATGCTCCGAGCAGACAAACCTGATGGTAAATAAATTGCATCATTCTTCCAATTGTGCCGATTGCAACTGTAAGGTTTCCATCTTTAAAAACTTAAGCCCGCTTGAGCTGGCGCTGATCAACAGCAGCCGGTTCCAGGTCAGTTACAAGGCAGGCGAGATCATTTTCAAGCAGGGAACCCCCTCCCCCTATTTTGTTTGCGTGACCTCGGGACTGGCCAAGATCTACATTGAAGGTTATGGCAAAAACCTGATCCTGGCGCTGATCAAACCTGTTGATTATATTTTCGGCCCCGGCATTTATGTTGACAACCGTCATTACTATTCGGCATCGGCCGTCGAAGATTGCCAGGCGTGCCTGGTTGATGTCACCATATTTAAAAAACTGATCCGCGAAAACCCCGATTTTGCCGAAGAGTTCATCAAACGGGTTTCGCTGCAGTCGATTTTCAACTTCGACCAGGTCATCAGCCTTACCCAAAAACAGATGCATGGTCGTATTGCCGATGTGATCTTTTATCTCTCCGATAAGATCTATTGCCAGAACCCCTTTGAACTGACCATTTCCAGACAGGACCTGGCCGATCTCTCCGGGATGTCGAAAGAGAGCGCCATCAGGATCTTAAAGGAGTTTAAAGAGGAGGGAATCTTAACCCTGTCAGGCAATACCCTTGAAGTCCTGAACCCGAAGCAACTGCGCCAGATCAGCGAAACCGGTTGATAATAGAATAACAATCAGGGTTTTTCACCCCC
>SESG01001645.1_pt1 | contig 74826 bp, 81 predicted proteins | sample 3171421 | NCBI WGS metagenome assembly SESG01 (sample SAMN10866946, study PRJNA518727) | freshwater metagenome | biome: subpolar coniferous forest; feature: holomictic lake; material: water; isolation source: holomictic Lake 227, 6 m and 8 m depth | place: Canada: near Kenora, Ontario | collected...
TAGACTCCGCGACCGTCGTACCCGCCCATCGGCAACTTTGCAATTAGGGGAAATTCCAAGCTGGGATTTTCGCCGGTATGAATCTCCCACTTGGGGTTCGGCAATCCCAACGCTTCACAACGCTTTCGCATTTCAATTTTATTCTGCGAAAAAATAAAACTTTCCGAACTTGGATAAACCCTAACCCCGGCCTTTTCAATCTCTTTAATAACCGACTGAGGAATCAGTTCATGTTCAAAGGTTACGACATCACAACTCTTTGCAAAGGCAACAACTTCTTCACTATTTTTGTAATCACCTATTACGAAATTACAGATTTGGGCCGCTGAATCAGTTGCGCTCTGGGCCAATACCTCAAATTCAATTCCTAAGTAATTGGCAGGAACTGCAAGCATGCGGGCGAGTTGTCCAGCACCAATTACGCCAACTTTAGGAAAGGACACTGCTAAAGGCTACTTCACTTGGTTGCGAAGATGCAGCACATCACCAACGGTAACTGTCTCGCCCGAGGCCAAAATCAGACCGCCATCGGCAGAAATGCCAATCGCCTCCGATCGTAAAGTACGACTGCCAGGCAAAGTTACTTCAACTTCTTGGTTAATGGTTGAGCTAAGCATTAGGTAGTCCGCCAAAATATCGGCGCCAGCTTCCCAAGCTGCGATATTCATCGCTAGAGCGGTGAGAAGGGAAATGAGCAATTCATTACGATCCAATTCCATTTCAGATGCCAAAATAATTGATGAAGCGGTAGGCACCGGCAATTCAGCTATTTCAGTAGTTACATTTATTCCAATCCCAACTAGCACGCCATTATCCGAATATTCGCAAAGGACCCCACAGACCTTTCCCTCGGGTGCAACGACATCATTGGGCCACTTGGTTAAGTAATGATTTGAATTAGTAAGTTTATTTAGCACTTGTGCAATCGTCGTACCCACCAGTAACGGCAGCAGACCCCATTTCGCATCTTCAAGACTTGGTCTTACATACGCCGAAAACAAGAGACCAGAACCACTTTTGGAATCAAAACTTCGGCCTAGTCGACCACGACCTTGGCTTTGATATTCCGCGACTATTACTACTCCTGGCACGGGATTTGATTTTCGCAATAACAATTGCGTGGAGGTCACTTCATCATGAACGCTTACTCGCCAGTAACTGTCAGCGAGTCCTTGAGATATCTGCTGCTGATCAAGGGCGGGACGTTTCACCTAGAGCCTCATCACTAGTACGGTAGGACTGTGACTGATGATATGCGTACAACAGCCGGAAAGAATGCAGATTTGCGTCGACGTCGCCTTGAGGCGATAAACAGCGCATCTGAGAGCGCCATTGAAAAGCGGCACGCCAAGGGAAAACTAACGGCACGAGAGCGCATCGAGAGATTAGTTGATCCAGGTTCCTTCGTTGAGATGGATACCTTTGCCCGCCATCGCTCTACAAATTTTGGAATGGAAAAGAATCGCGCTTATGGTGACGGTGTTGTTACAGGCTATGCAACGATAGATGGTCGCTCAATCGCCATATACTCCCAAGATTTCTTAGTCTTCGGCGGCAGCCTCGGAGAAGTCGTTGGTGAAAAAATTGTTAAGGTCATGGACTTCGCGATGAAGAGCGGAATTCCACTCGTTGGAATTAATGACTCTGGCGGTGCGCGCATCCAGGAAGGCGTTGCCTCATTAAGTATGTACGGCGAAATCTTTAAGCGAAATGTTCGAGCCTCTGGTGTCATCCCACAAATTTCGGTAATTATGGGACCAAGTGCTGGCGGGGCGGTCTACTCCCCCGCGGTAACCGATTTTGTGATTATGGTCAATGAAACATCGCATATGTTTATTACCGGTCCTGATGTGATCAAAGCGGTAACCGGTGAAGATGTTGAAATGGAAGCCCTAGGTGGTGCGCAGACCCATAATGCTAAAACTGGCGTTTCACATTATCTGGCCGAAAGCGAAGATGATGCGCTCGATTATGTGAAAGCACTCCTCTCTTACTTGCCAAGCAACAATATGGATGAGTCGCCACTATTGCCACCAACCGAGAGCGATGACATCGCGCCAGCTGACCGCGCTCTAGATTCGTTAATTCCAGACAATCCCAATAAGCCTTATGACATGAGGATTTTGATCGAAGCGCTTCTTGATGAAGCGGACTTCCTCGAAGTTCACGCGCTCTTCGCTCCAAATATCATCGTTGGCTTTGGCCGAATCGAAGGTCGTTCCGTAGGTATTGTCGCAAATCAACCTCAAGCTTTAGCCGGCACTCTCGATATCGATGCCAGCGAAAAAGCGGCACGTTTTGTGCGCACTTGCGATGCCTTTGGTATTCCAATTATTACTTTGGTTGACGTTCCTGGATTTTTACCTGGCACCGATCAAGAGTGGAATGGCATCATTCGACGTGGAGCAAAATTGCTCTATGCGTACGGCGAAGCTTCAGTACCGCTTATCACTGTGATCACTCGCAAGGCCTACGGTGGTGCCTACATCGTTATGGGTTCAAAACATCTTGGAGCCGATATCAATTTGGCTTGGCCAACCGGTCAGATCGCCGTCATGGGCGCCCAGGGTGCGGTAAATATTCTCTATCGAAAAGATTTAGCGGATTCCGCAGAGCCGGAAACACTTCGCAAAGAGCTAATTGATGACTATGAAGAGACGCTTCTTAATCCGTATATTGCTGCCGACCGTGGATTTATTGATGCGGTAATCGAGCCACAAGAAACTCGTCACCAAATTACCCGGGCGCTTCGAGCGCTTCGAAACAAGCGTGTTGCGCTGCCACCACGCAAACATGGAAATATTCCCCTCTAATGGAGCGCCGATTCACGATCGTTAATGGCGCTCCGACCGAAGCTGAGTTAGCGGCTTTAGAGAAGGCGCTACCAACCCCTGTTGTAAAAAAGGTCGAGTCGGCTGGTCTTTGGCGCAAATCTCAAATTCGCCAGCCACTACCTCGGAAGTGGGGACCAACTTTCTAATGACTTTTCAGCCACTTCGTCAGGTAGTCCTGGCCTCGGCTTCGGCATCTCGAAAATCCTTGCTCCAAAGTGTTGGAATTAATCCAACGATCATCGTCAGCGGCGTTGATGAAGAAGATCCAGCAATGACTTCACTCAAGCCCGCTGAAATGGTGGTCGCCTTAGCAATCCTCAAAGCTCACACGGTTCGAAAGTTGGTGGGTCCGGAATACCTCGTAATCGGATGTGACTCTACGTTCGAATTTGAAGGTCAATCATTAGGTAAACCGGAGACGCGCGAGAATGCGATTGCCCGCTCTAAATTATTACGCGGAAAGATGGGGTTGCTCCACACCGGCCACTGCATCATTGACAATATGCAAGAGATAGAAGTTTCCGATATTTCGACCTCTAAAGTTTATTTTGCCGATATGACTGATCGTGAGATCGAGAATTACGCCGACTCTGGCGAGCCACTACATGTAGCTGGCGGCTTCACACTGGATGGTTTAAGCGCACCCTTTATTGAAAGAATTGAAGGTGATCCCAGCGGGATCATCGGACTCTCCTTGCCGCTACTTCGAAGAGCAATAATCTCTCTAGGATTACAGTGGTCCGAGATCGCAGAGATGGTGGTTCCAGCGTGAAATCAGTACTGATCGCTAATCGCGGCGAGATTGCCGTTCGTGTCGCCCGCGCCTGCCGCGACCACGGAATAACGAGCATCGCTATTTACTCCGATGAAGATCGAACCTCTCTGCATGTTGCGACCGCCGACGAGGCTTATGCCCTCAACGGACTATCTGCTGCCGACAGTTATTTGGATCAAAATAAGATAATTGAAATTGCAAAGCGAAGTGGCGCCGAAGCTGTTCATCCTGGTTATGGCTTTCTTTCCGAGAATGCCGATTTTGCCGATCGCGTTATCGAAGCAGGTTTAATTTGGATTGGTCCTTCGCCAGCTGCTATTCGCTTGCTGGGCGATAAAGTATCGGCGCGCAAAATTGCCGCCGAGGTCGGCGCCCCATTGGTCGCCGGAACTATCGACCCGGTAACCACTCCAGAAGAAATTATCGCCTTTGCCCAAGAGCATGGACTTCCGGTTGCAATTAAAGCGGCTCACGGTGGTGGCGGTCGCGGGCTAAAGGTTGCACGTAACTTAGAAGAGATCCCAGAACTTTATGCATCAGCAGTTCGAGAGGCCATCGCTGGTTTTGGTCGTGGTGAATGTTTCGTCGAGCGATATTTAGATAAGCCTCGACATGTTGAAACCCAAGTACTAGTCGATTCGTTCGGCACGGCTGTGGTTGTCAGTACGCGCGACTGCTCATTACAGCGACGACACCAAAAATTAGTTGAAGAAGCCCCGGCGCCATTCCTGACACAGGCTCAGATTGATCAGTTGTATTCCTCCAGCAAGGCAATCATGAAGAAGGCGGGCTACGTTGGCGCGGGTACTTGTGAATTCTTAATCGGCGCGGATGGAACTATCTCCTTCTTAGAGGTTAATACCCGACTGCAAGTAGAACATCCCGTCAGTGAAGAAGTTACTGGCCTTGACCTAGTTCGAGAACAATTCCGAATTGCCGCTGGTGAGAAAATAAACCCAGTCGATCCCGTAATTCGAGGTCACAGTATTGAATTTCGAATCAATGGCGAAGATCCCGGTAAAGGCTTTCTGCCTTCACTTGGAACAATCACCAAGTGGGAAGTTCCTGATGGTCCAGGAGTGAGAATTGACGCTGGCTTTGATCATGGCCACACGATCGGTTCCCACTTTGACTCGCTATTAGCGAAATTAATTGTTACTGCTGCGACTCGCGATGAAGCGATAGCGCGGGCACGCAGAGCACTAAAAGAATTTCACATCGGTGGCTTAGCCACGGCGCTTCCTTTTCATAAGGCGATTGTCAATGATCCAAATTTCACCGACGAATTTAAGGTTTACACCAGCTACATTGAAAATGAATTCGATAATCAGATCGAGCCCTTCTCTTTCAAACAGGGTGTTGCGGACTCAAAGGCAGCTTCACAAAAAATCATCGCAGAAGTCGATGGTCATCGCTTTGAAGTTTTGATGCACACTCCAGAACCCCTACATAAGCGCCACCGGGTCAAGCCCAGTGGAGTTGGGAAGATCGCCGGTGACTCACTCGAGAGTCCGATGCAAGGTACGGTCGTAAAAATCGTTAAATCTAATGGCGATCGGGTTGAAGTTGGCGATTTGATCGTGGTGCTGGAAGCCATGAAGATGGAGCAGCCGCTGATCGCCCACAAGGCCGGAACTGTCGCCAAGCTCCACGTCGGCGTCGGACAGACCGTTGCAAGTGGTTCAATTCTCTGTGTTATCGAGGATTAATTAACTAAACTCCTGCTCATGGCGCTCTACGCAGCATACGGATCAAATATGGATCCAAGACAAATGCTCGAGCGCGCTCCGCACTCCCCACACCGCGGAACGGGTTGGATTGAAGGCTGGCGCCTAACATTTGGCGGTGAAGATATCGGTTGGGAAGGCTCCGTTGCCACAATTGTTGAATCACCCGGCTCCCACGTCTTTGTCTCGCTCTACGAATTAACGGATTTCGATGAAAGCTCCCTTGATCAGTGGGAGGGCATTGCCGCCGATCTCTACCGAAAGATCCGCCTTCGGGTACAAACCCTAGATGGCTCACCTTTATCCTTTATCTATGTTCTAAATGGCTTTGAAGGTGGTTATCCAAGTCAGCGCTACCTCAAAATTATGGTCGATTCGGCGATTGCCGCTGGTGCTCCAGATGACTACCTTGAAGCGCTCCGCTCCCATCCCACTAACGATTAGCGGAACCTTCCGATAAGTTTCGCATATGAGTGATTTATATTCGGATCCGCTGGGTACGGCCGCGCTGGCAGCTAAGAAAATTTCAGAACTGACCGGTAAGGACGCTCACCATGTTGCCTTGGTGATGGGGTCCGGTTGGATTTCAGCTGCCGATTCCTTAGGCACTCCCACCCACGAATTCCCCGCCACTGATGTCCCCGGATTTTTGCCACCAACAGTTGTCGGCCACGGCGGCGTAATTCGTTCTTATGATTTGATTGGTCCCGATGGCCCAATCCATGCTTTGGTCTTCCTGGGTCGAACTCATCTTTATGAAGGTAAAGGGATTGAGCCTGTTGTACATGGAGTTCGAACAGCAGTGAAAGCCGGATGCAAAGTAGTAGTTCTTACAAATGCCTGCGGTGGAATTAATCGCGGCTACACCGTGGGTCAGCCGGTACTGATTCGCGATCATATTTCGCTGACTGGGGTAAGCCCATTGATTGGCGCAGATTTCGTCGATGTGACTGATCTTTACAGCAAGCGGATCAGGGCAATCGTAAAAAAGGAAGACCCCTCACTCTCTGAAGGTGTCTACGTCCATTGGCGCGGCCCGGCATATGAAACTCCCGCAGAAATTTCAATGATGCGAACCATGGGTGCCGATTTGGTTGGCATGTCAACGGTTCCAGAAGCGATCGCCGCTCACGCGCTTGGCGCTGAAGTTCTCGGAATCTCATTAGTAACCAATGCCGCCGCTGGGGTTACTGGCGAAAAATTAAGCCATGAGGAAGTTATTGCCGCAGGAAAGGCGGCAGCTGGCCGAATGGGTGAACTACTCGGGAAGGTGCTGCCACAACTGTGATTGATGACCAACTCCGCGCCGAAGTCGAAGAATGGATTGCTCTAGATCCAGATCCAATTACCGCCGCGCAACTTCGCCTCTGGCTTGCCGAAGAAAATGAAGTTCAACTAAAACAATCATTTTCTGGCTTTCTTCAATTCGGCACCGCGGGTTTGCGTGGTCCCATGGGACCTGGACCATCTTGTATGAATCGCGCCGTCGTTAGTCGAGCCGCCGCTGGCTTAGCGGTTTACATGAAAAATCATGGCTTATCATCGGTAGTTATTGGCCGGGATGCTCGCTATGGCTCAGAGGATTTCACTTTTGAAAGCGCCGAAATTTTTTCGGGAGCCGGGCTCGAAGTTTTTATCTTGCCGCGACCATTGCCAACTCCAGTTCTCGCCTTCGCAGTTAACGAACTAAAAGTAGGAGCCGGAGTCATGGTTACGGCAAGCCATAACCCACCACAAGACAATGGTTACAAGGTTTACCTAGGTGGCACCGTAGCCGGACAACGATATTACGGTTCGCAGATCGTGCCACCAGCGGACATTGAGATCGCCGCTGAAATTGCAAAGATTCATAGCTCCAGCCCCAGAGGAGCTGAGTGGACGATTCTTAATGACGATATTTTTAACGAATACATTTCCAGAACCATCAAATTGGCCACTAAAAGCTATCAAAATAAAATTGTCTACTCTGCAATGCATGGCGTTGGCACCGAAACCGTACAAGCGGTATTTGCTGCCGCTGGTTACGCCGCACCTATTTTGGTCGCTGCCCAAGCGCAGCCAGATCCCGACTTTCCAACCGTGCAATTTCCCAACCCAGAAGAGCCTGGCGCAATTGATCTATCGTTGCAGACCGCAAAAGAGAACGACGCCGATTTGGTAATTGCCAACGATCCAGATGCCGATCGCTGCGCAGCGGCAGCGTTGGATTCCAAAGTTGGATGGCGAATGTTGCGTGGCGATGAAGTTGGCGCACTGCTCGGTTATTTCATCGCCTCCGAAATGCCTGAATTGGTTGTTGGAAAATCTTTTGGAAACTCAATTGTCTCTTCATCAATTCTGAGCAAGATCGCGAGCCATCACCGAATTGAATTTCACGAAACGTTGACCGGCTTTAAATGGTTGGCAAAGATTGAAAACTTGGGCTTTGGATATGAAGAAGCACTTGGGTATGCCGTGGATGCATTGACCGTTAACGATAAGGATGGCGTATCGGCCGCCTTGATGTTGGCTCAGGTTTTGGGCGTGCTAAAGGAGCGCAACACGGGAGTTATTGAATATTTGGATCAGATCTGGAATACCTATGGCTTCCATCGGACTGAACAAATTTCCATTCGCGTTGCCTCATTGGACCAGGTTGATCAAGTCCTCGCGAAGATCAGAAGCGATCGCCCCGAAGCTATTGCGGGCTATAAGGTAATTAAGTTCGAAGATCTGCTAGTTCCTGAGAACGAGTTGCCACCAACTAACGGACTACGAATCTGGCTAGAACAGGGAGTAAGAATAATCATTCGACCTAGCGGCACCGAGGCAAAGTTGAAGTGTTACATTGAAGTCGTTCGCCCAGGTGGAACTGACCAAGATAAAGAGAGTGCCGAAACTATTGTGACTACCTTAAAGACTGAACTACTTGCGATCCTCACATGATAATTGATGGCAGTGAATCATCACTGCGCCACTTTCTAGGAAACTTACCTGCGGTTGATCAAGTCGGAGCAGATTCTAGGGCGGCAATGTTGGCGACCCGAAGCATTAAGAATAGTAGTAAAAAATGGGCCATCGATTTAGCGATCTCAATGGTTGATCTAACTACGCTCGAAGGCGCCGATACCCCCGGAAAGGTAAGGGCGCTCTGCACTAAAGCGGTCCGCCCAGATCCAATGGATTCATCGGTCCCAAGCGTTGGTGCGGTCTGCGTTTACAACGACATGGTAAAAATTGCTCGAACTCAACTTGATTCAATTGGTGGTGGCGCGATCCATGTAGCCGCCGTGACGACAGCTTTCCCTTCAGGTCGGGCTTCCATCGAAGTTAAGCGCCAAGATACCCAAGACGCAATCGATGCCGGGGCAACCGAGATTGATATGGTCATTGACCGCGGTGCATTCTTGTCGGGAAACCTTGGCAAAGTTTTTGATGAAATCGTTCTCATTAAATCGCTTTGTGGCGATCGTGCGCATCTGAAAGTCATTCTCGAAACCGGCGAGCTTGTTACCTATGACAATGTCCGAAAAGCCTCTTATTTAGCGATGTTAGCTGGTGCGGATTTTATTAAAACCAGCACCGGGAAAATCGCGCCAGCCGCAACCGCGCCCGTAGTTTTGGTAATGCTCGAAGCGGTACGAGACTTCTACCAACTTTCTGGCCGCCGAATTGGCGTAAAACCAGCGGGTGGTATTAGAAATACAAAAGATGCAATCAAGCAGCTCGTGCTAGTTAATGAAACCGCTGGGCCGGAATGGTTGAAGCCATCACTTTTTAGAATCGGTGCCAGTGCACTTTTAAATGATTTACTGATGCAAAGAATGAAGATGCGTGAAGGTTTTTACTCCAGCCCAAATTATGTGACCCTAGATTAATGGAATCGAATATGAGCAACTTTGAATATGCGTCAGCACCAGAATCAACTGCGATTCTCAATATCGCCCCACAGTACGGCTTATTTATAGGCGGTAAATTTGTTGACGCCAAAAGCCAACAGTTTTTTCCAACAATCAACCCCGCAACCGAGAAAATAATTTCGCAGATTAGTTTGGCTACGGAGGTAGATGTCGATATTGCCGTGGCAGCGGCTCGTGGCGCATATAACAAAGTCTGGTCCAAACTTTCCGCCGCCGAACGCGGTAAGTACCTCTTTCGAATTGCTCGAATTCTTCAGGAACGTGCTCGAGAATTCGCCGTTCTTGAAACTCTAGATAACGGTAAGCCGATTCGAGAATCTCGCGATGTGGATGTCCCACTTTCGGCAGCGCATTTTTTCTACCATGCTGGATGGGCGGACAAACTTTCACATGCTGGATTTGGTACCGATCCAAAACCACATGGCGTCGTCGCTCAAATCATTCCGTGGAATTTCCCACTATTGATGTTGGCCTGGAAAGTTGCTCCAGCCCTTGCAACCGGTAACACCGTCGTTCTGAAACCAGCCGAGACGACCCCAATGACAGCCCTCTTATTTGCAGAAGTTTGCCAACAGGCCGGACTTCCTGACGGTGTAGTAAATATTGTTACTGGCGATGGCTCCACCGGAGCTCTGTTGGTTAACCACCCAGATGTCGACAAGATCGCCTTCACTGGATCTACTTCAGTTGGTAAAGCCATTGCGCGCGCCGTCTCTGGCACCAAGAAAAGCTTGACGCTAGAACTTGGCGGCAAGGCGGCCAATATCGTCTTCGACGATGCCCCGATTGATGAGACCGTTGAAGGAATCGTCAATGGAATCTTCTTCAATCAAGGCCATGTTTGTTGTGCCGGATCCAGATTATTGCTTCAGGAAAACATTAGCGAACAACTTTTAGAGAAGTTTAAGCACCGAATGTCACAGATTAGAGTTGGCGATCCGATGGACAAGAACACCGATCTGGGCGCAATTAACAGCGCCGAACAATTGGCTCGCATAAATGAGTTGGCCAATTCCGGCGATGCCGAAGGGGCGCAGCGATGGAGTCCGGCGTGTGAGCTACCAACAACCGGCTTCTGGTATCCCCCAACGATCTTCACAGGAGTTACCCAAGCGCACCGAATTGCGCGCGAAGAAATCTTCGGACCAGTGCTTTCAGTTCTCACCTTCAGAACGCCGCAAGAAGCTATCGAAAAGGCTAATAACACCCCTTACGGACTCTCTGCCGGTGTCTGGAGCGATAAAGGTTCGCGAATTCTTTGGGCTAGCCAACGACTGCGCGCTGGTGTGATCTGGGCTAACACCTTCAATAAGTTTGATCCAGCAAGCCCCTTCGGTGGCTATAAGGAATCTGGCTGGGGCCGCGAAGGCGGTCGTCACGGACTGGCAGCTTATGTAAAGGGTGGAAAATAAAATGCGCATCGATGTTAAGAAAACCTACAAACTTTATATCGGCGGCGCTTTCCCTCGAAGTGAGTCCGGCCGAGTTTATGAAATTAACGATGCCGAAGGAAACTTCTTGGCTAACCCTTCGCTAGCTTCTCGTAAAGATCTTCGCGATAGCGTTGTAAGCGCTCGAGGCGCCTTTGGCGGCTGGAGCGGTGCTACCGCTTACAACCGCGGGCAAGTTCTATATCGAGTTGCGGAGTTGATGGAGGGGCGAACCTTTCAATTCGCCGAAGAGATCGCAGCACTTGAGGGCGTTAATTTCAAGAACGCAAAGTCCCAGGTGGCCGATGCCGTTGATTGTTGGGTTTGGTATGCCGGTTGGTGTGACAAGATCGCATCTGTAAGCGGCTCTACTAACTCGGTCTCCGGACCATTCTATAATTTCACCGTTCCAGAAAGTTTGGGAGTAGTTGGCATCTTTGCCGATCAACAAAGCGCCCTTCTTGGTTTAGTTGCAGGTTTGGCGCCAGTTCTTGCCGGCGGAAATACTGCAGTTGTCATTGCATCCGAAAAATATCCACTTCCAGCAATCACATTGAGCGAAGTCCTAGCAACAAGTGATGTCCCAGCTGGGGTCGTAAATATTCTGACTGGCAGCAGCGCAGAACTTGCACCATGGCTCGGCAGCCACATGGATATCGATGGCATCGATTTATCTGGACTTTCCAAAAAAGAGGAGGCTGAAGTTCGATTGGCCGGAGTGGAAAACTTAAAGCGAATCTTCCGCTTTAGTGATTCTAATTCTCTTGCCCGCGTTCAAGCCTTTATGGAGAACAAAACAGTCTGGCACCCCATCGGTGTTTGAAGTTATTCCGCTGCTAACGCAAGGTAGCGCGGTTTCACAACCTGCTCAATAATCGCCAGGCGCTCCTCAAAAGGAATAAAGGCGCTCTTAAGCGCATTTATTGTGACGCGCTGCAGATCCAGAAGCGTCCAATCAAAAGCCTTGACGACTTCGGCCATCTCATGAGTCATAGAAGTTCGGCTCATTAATCGATTATCGGTATTAATTGTTACGCGAAAGCGCAACTTTTCTAGGATCCCAATTGGGTGGGATTCAATGGTTGCCGCTGCGCCAGTCTGGAGATTGGAAGTCGGGCAGAGCTCTAACGGAATTCGACGGTCTCGTACATAAGAAGCCAGCAGTCCGAGAACGGGCTCTGGACCTGTGAAGTCAATATCTTCAATGATTCGAACGCCGTGGCCTAACCGTTCGGCGCCGCACATTTGAATCGCCTGCCAAATCGATGGCAATCCGAATGCTTCGCCGGCGTGAATCGTAAAGTGCGCGTTGGCTTGGCGCAGATAGTCAAATGCTTCTTGTTGTTTAGTTGGTGGAAAGCCATCCTCGGGTCCAGCGATATCAAATCCGACTACGCCCCGATCGCGAAACTCAACAACCTTCTCCGCTACCAATTGCGCGTGATCGTTCTGTCTAAGGGCGCAAAGAAGTTGCTCGACCCGAATCGGAGTCCCTTCTGCCGTTGCCGCCGCCATCCCTTGCTTGAAACCTTCGGTAGTTGCTTCGATCACTTGGTTGAGGTTTAAACCTCTAGAAGTAAAAAGCTCAGGTGCACCTCTGACTTCGGCGTAGACCACACCGTCGCGGGCAAGATCAATGGCACATTCTTTAGCGACTCGAATAATTGCCGCTTCGGTCTGCATCACGGCAATCGTGTGTTCAAAGGTCTCTAAGTAACGAACCAAAGAACCAGAGTCACACGACTCTTGGAACCAGTCGGCGAGCGCTGCAGGGTCTTTGGTTGGAAGCGCCTCGTAGCCAATTTCGTTGGCTAGTTCAATTATGGTTTGAGGACGCAAGCCACCATCCAAGTGGTCATGGATAACTGCCTTTGGAGCTCGCTTAATTTGATCTAGCGTCGGAATGGAATTTAGCGACATGGTCAACCTTCTATTCGATCAATAATTAGTGGCAAACGTTCTAACTTTTCACCAGTCGAACTAATTCGCAGCGCACCTGAAAGTGCATCAGTTGCCCTGGCAAATCGTTCTGGCTCATCGGTGTGCAAAGTAAAAATAGATTGCCCTTTTTTAACCTGCTCCCCAGGTTTGGCATGAATCTCAATTCCAGCACCGGCTTGGACTTGTTCTCCCTGACGAGAGCGGCCAGCGCCTAAGCGCCAAGCAGCGATGCCAACTTTCATCGCATCCATCCCGATTAACTCGCCATCGGCATCGGCCAGAAATTCAATCTTCTCTTTTGCCACAGGAAGTGCGGCGTCAGGATCGCCACCTTGAGCTTTGATCATTCGACGCCACGAATCCATTGCGGCACCATTCTTGAGCGCCTCGGCGGGATCTAGCTTGGATTTAACGCCGGCGGCGGCCAACATTTCGCGCGCCAAAATTACCGTTAATTCCACAATATCTGCGGGGCCGCCCCCGGCTAGAACTTCAACGGATTCCCGAACTTCCAAGGCATTTCCGGCGGTCAAGCCCAGTGGCACATCCATTGCAGTCACCAGCGCCAGGGTCTTTACGCCCGCTCTGGTTCCAAGTTCCACCATGGTGCGCGCCAGCTCCTTAGCCCGCTCCGGTTGGCTCATAAAGGCTCCTACGCCTGTTTTAACATCTAATACCAGGGCGCCGGTGCCTTCGGCGATCTTCTTACTCATGATGGATGAGGCGATCAATGGGATCGCTTCAACCGTTGCCGTTACATCCCGAAGGGCATAAAGCTTCTTATCCGCTGGGGCCAATCCTGCCCCAGCGGCACAAATCACAGCGCCGCAATCTTGGAGTACCGCCAACATTTCGGCGTTGCTTAAGGAAGCTCGCCAGCCCGGAATCGACTCTAATTTATCTAAGGTGCCACCGGTGTGGCCTAAACCGCGACCGGAAAGTTGTGGCACCGCAGCACCGCATGCTGCAACCAATGGGGCTAATGGCAAGGTGATCTTGTCGCCGACGCCACCGGTGGAGTGCTTATCAACTGTTGGTCGATCGAGCGCTGACCATTCCATCCGTTCGCCAGAATTGATCATTGCATCAGTCCAGCGCGAAATCTCACGTGAGTTCATGCCATTCAGCAATATCGCCATAAGAAGCGCCGACATCTGCTCATCAGCGACTACCCCGCGGGTGTAAGCGTCGATGACCCAATCGATTTGTTCATTTGAAAGTTCATGTCGATCGCGTTTAGCTGCGATAACTTCTACCGCTGCGAAGTTTTCCGTTTTGCTCAAGGAGTGATTCCTAAATCTTCGGGACCAAATGCCCAAGGCAATAACTTGGACATCGGTAATGGGCCATCTGGTGTCATAAAAAGAAGATCGTTTCCACCGTGTTCAAACAATAATTGTCGACAGCGCCCACAGGGTGAAAGATAAGAACCACTGCTATCAACACAAACGGCGGCAACTAATCGGCCACCCCCGCTGGCTACTAGATTCGAAACTAAGCCACACTCCGCACAAAGTCCCAATCCATAACTGGCATTCTCGACATTGGTCCCCGTAACAATTCGACCATCGTCTACTAATGCCGCAACGCCAACGGGAAACTTCGAATACGGTGAATATGATCGCGTCATAATTGTTTTAGCTTCTCGGTGAAGTAGCTCCCAATCAATTGAAATCATTTAGATTCGCCTCGGTGATAAGGAATTCCATCGGCTGCCGGTGCTCGAACTCTGCCAACAAATCCAGTAACGGCAATAACGGTGGCGATATACGGAACCATCAACATAAACTCAGATGGAATTGGGGTGCCGATAATCGAGAGCACTCCTTGTAGATTGTCAGCAAAGCCAAAGAGTAGCGCGGCAGCGACCGCACCCAGAGGGCTCCAACGACCAAAGATCACTGCAGCTAAAGCAATAAAGCCCTTACCTGCCGTCATCTCTTTACCAAAGGCACCTACTGCGCCAACCGTGAAGTAGGCACCACCGAGTCCTGCCACAAGACCGGCAATAATCACATTGCGAAACCTAATTGCATTGACGTTGATACCAACGCTGTCGGCTGCTGTTGGATGTTCACCAACCGCTCTGGTACGAAGCCCCCATCGGGTTTTAAAGAGCGATAGATGGGTAGCCGCAACGACCAAATACATTAGGTAGACAATGATGGTTTGGTAGAAAAAGATTGGTCCCAAGACTGGAATTTTCCAGAGAATCGGAATTTTTATCGGCGAAAGGATGGGGCCAGAGTTCCAAGTATTTTGGTATGGAATCAGCAACTTCTTGTATAGGAAGTCGGTTATACCGATTACTAATACATTTAATACGAAACCTAAGATGACTTGGTCAATAGAGAATTTGATGGCAAAGGTTGCCAAGAGCAGCGAAATCATGGCGCCAGCAAGTGGCGCAACTAGTAGCCCCCAGGTTGTGTTGTGGGTAAGGCTCGCAACTACTCCCGACGCAAATGCGCCTGCAAGTAGTTGGCCTTCGATCGCGATATTGATAACTCCAGATCGCTCACTGAGAACGCCGGCCATTGAGCCAAAGATCAACGGAACTGAAAGCAATAGCGCGCCTTGCAGTAATCCAGTAAATGGTATGAATTTTCCGCTGGCTGCCCAGCAAAGAAAGGACATAACCAATCCGAATCCAGTAATTCCACTGGCCAGGCGAATCGTCTTTCGGGCTCGAAATTGGAACAAAGCCAAAGTAGAACCCGATAACGAAATTAAACTAAAGATCAGCGAACCAGTCTTCGCATTAATTACCCACTGATTTAGCGCGATCCATTCCTTATCGAGAACAAAACCAAAGGTAACTGGATCCTTTGACTTAGCCATTATGGCAAATGTAATAAGTGCGGCAAAGGAGAGAACGAACATAACGATGACGCCAACCCGACGGCGACGTTCAGCTGCAGATAAGTTCTCCATTTATCCATTCCATCCTTTGGAAACTATTCCGCCGGAAACTTTAAGTCCCTTAAATCGGAAGATTGTTCGAACGAGAGTCGGGGCTGCGATAAAGAGAACAACCAGAGCTTGAATAACCAAGACAATGTCAATTGGTGTGGAAGTATTTGCCTGCATCGTTAACCCGCCGGCCCGAAGCGCGCCAAAAAGTATGGCGGCAAAAACGGTGCCGATTGGTTGTGCTCGCCCTAGAAGTGCGACGGTAATAGCATCGAAACCGAAATTGCCGGCAGTTCCGGCCGTTAAAGAGTAGTCACTTCCTAAAACGTGAACCGCCCCACCAAGCCCAGCTAGCGCCCCACAGATAACCATTGCTGAAGTCATAACAAAGGGAACAGAAATTCCGGCGGTTTTGGCTGCCGCAGTATTGGCTCCAACAGCGCGGAAGCGGAAACCCCAAGTGCTTCGCGATAACAACCACCAGACAAATCCTGCCGCCGCCAACGCCACAAGAATGCCAGCATTAACGCGCATGCTTTCTCCGGCCAGGTGTGGCAATCTGGCATTTGGACCAACCTGAGGTGCGATCGGATCTTTTCGACCCTTCTGCAAGAAGGCAGTGGTACTAAGTAAATAAAGAAGAAAATATGAAGCTACATAATTGAGCATGATGGTCACGATGACTTCGTGTGCTCCCGTACGAGCTTTTAGCAGCCCAACTAAGCCACCCCATAGTCCAGCAAGAATTACGCCAGCTAACATGGCAAGGATTACGTGAATCACTGGTGGCAGGTTGTAATGAAAACCAACATAGGAGGCACCAACTGCGCCAAAAATGAATTGACCCTGGGCACCGATATTGAACAGACCGGCACGGAAAGCAAGAGCTACTGAAAGACCCGCCAAAATTAGCGGCGCCGCCGAAACCATAGTTTCTGAAAGCGGATAAAAACCTTGGAGCAGGGTGTGGCCACGAGCCAGATTTGGATCATAAACCGCTCCTTGGAAGAGCGCCAAATATGCGTTTCCTGCCGCTGCCAGACCCGCTCGTAAAATCTTAAGCGGCGAACCGGCCTTTAAAACAACCGAATCTGAGAAGGCCATCAACAGACCACCAAAAAACAGAGCTAACGAGAATGCCAGGGCTGGAAGGGCGACCGGTTGAAAGGTGGATTTCTTAATCCGCATCATGCGCTCTTTCCTTTTCCGACGCCATCGACGACACCTGCCATTAGTAAACCAAGTTCTTCTCTGGAAACAGTGCTAGGGACGATTGCCAAAATTTCACCGCGATACATAACTGCAATCCGATCAGCTAACGCTAGAACTTCATCGAGTTCAGTACTAAACAAGAGCACGCCTCGACCAGCATCGCGTTCGGCCAGAATTCGCTCGTGGACAAATTCAATAGAACCTACATCCAATCCACGAGTTGGTTGCGAGGCAACTAATACTTGAACGGGGCGTGAGAGTTCTCGGGCAAGCACTACCTTTTGTTTATTTCCACCTGAGAGCGAAGAGACTGGATCTGATACCGCTTGAATTCGAATATCGAATTCCGCGACCCGCTTCTGGGCTTCGCTGGCAACAACCCCAGGAAATAGTTGTACTCCCTTTGCGAAGGGAGGTAGATCGTGAAGATCCAAAATTAAGTTTTCCGAAATTGAAAATGAGCTGATGAGACCATCGAGTTCACGAGACTCGGGAACAAAGGCGATCCCTAGGTGAAGGGCTTGGCGGACAGTTTTGCCGATTAACTCCTCGCCGTTAATTGTGATCGATCCTTCTACATGTGCTTCAAGATTTACCATTGCTCTGGCAAGCTCGGACTGACCGTTACCTTGGACACCAGCAATGGCCACAACTTCACCGGCGTGAACTTCGAGCGTCACCTTCTTTACGATCGCGCGACCTGTTGGATCCTTGATCGTTAAATTCTTGATATCCAAGATCGTCGCCCCAATTGTGTGAGCACCCTTATCTGGATTTAGTTGAACTGGGCGACCGACCATCAATGAAGCGAGTTCCTCTTGACTAGCTGAAGGTTCTGCGGTTCCTACCACTTTTCCGCGCCGGATGATGGTGATTCGATCGGCAGCAGCTTTAACTTCGCGAAGTTTGTGAGTAATAAAAATGATTGAAGTCCCGCGTTCCTTAAGGTTCTTCATAATATTTAATAACTCATCAGTCTCTTGTGGCGTGAGAACCGCTGTTGGCTCATCCAAAATCAAAACTTTTGCGTCATAGATCAACGCACGAATAATTTCAACGCGCTGTTGCACGCCGACGGGCAGGTCCTCAACGCGAGCATCGGGATCAACTTCGAAGTTAAATTCATCGGAAACTCGTTTGATCGCTATCCGCGCATCTGCCAAATTTAGCAATCCGCCGAAACCGACCTTTTCGTGACCCAATACAATATTTTCAGCGACAGTAAATACTGGGACCAACATAAAGTGTTGGTGAACCATCCCAATCCCAGCGGCCAAAGCATCGCTGGGTTTGCGGATATTTTTCACAACGCCTTCAACCAAGATTTCGCCCGAATCAGCAGCAACTAAGCCGTAAACAATATTCATCAAAGTGGATTTCCCGGCGCCATTTTCACCCAAGATGGCATGAATCTCGCCCGTGCCTACGGAGAGATCGATCGAATCATTTGCTACTAGTGCCAAACCTCTTGGTGATTCCGCGTAATTCAAGCGACACGATTTCCTCTCCAAATTTAGCTGATGGTGCAGTTCAACGCTATTCGTATCCTAAACCTAAAACTACATAAAAAAACTGAGGGAACTCGTTAGAGTCCCCTCAGTTCTTGGCGTGCGAACTACAGAATTACTTTGTTACGTCAACTGTTCCAGCGATAATTGCAGTGCCAAGAGCGCGAACTTCGCGCTGTAGAACTGCGTTTACCTTGGATGCTAATGAGTGGTAGCCAGAAAGTCCGGTTCCCTTGTTAGCCAATGTTCCAACATAAGTTGTGCTTGTGAACTTCTTCTTTGCTGTGTCTGTGATTACTGTAGTTACAGAAACTCCGACACCCTTAAGAACGGAAGTCAAAAGAACTGACTTGTATTGTGGAACTTGTACGAAGCCATCTGAGTCAACCCAGATAACAACAGACTTATGTGAAGCCATTGAGTTGTTAGCAGTTGCGCCACCGAGTCCACCAGCTACTGGGAAGATTACATCTGCACCTTGTTGTTCGAAGTTCTTTGAGATCTGAAGTGCTTTTGCCTGATCAGAGAAGCCGCCGACGAAAGTTCCATCTGCCTTGACGGTATCCCAACCATAAACAACAACCTTCTTGCTCTTGAGCTTGTTGTAGTAAGCAACGCCCTTTGCAAAACCATCCATGTAGATGGTGACTGGTGGGATGTTTAATCCGCCATAAGTTGCAACTTTGCCGGTCTTAGAGAAACCAGCGGCAAGGTAGCCAGCTTGGAAAGCAGATTGGTTAGTACCGAAGGTCAAGCCCTTTAGGTTAGGAATTACAGTACCTGGGTACTGATCGCCCTTTGCGCCATGGTCCATACCGTCTTGATCGACGATTGCGAACTTGGTACCTGGGTTAGCCTTTGCAGCATCAACAATTGCGCCGTTGATCAAGAATCCAACGCCGACAATGATTGTGCACTTAGCATCTACTAGCTTCTTAATATTTGGTGCGTAGTCAGCATCGCTGGTTGCAGCAAGATAAGAAACATCTGCAACGCTCTTTGCTGCTTGTGCGCCGGCCCATGCTGAAGCGTTAAATGACTTGTCGTCAACGCCGCCAGTATCGAGAGCTAAACAAGCCTTGATCTTGGTTGTGGCCGCAAAAGTTGCTGGTGCTACGGCGACAGCTGACACCATAGAGAACGCGGCAACGAACGTTATTACTTTAAATGACTTCTTCAAGATTCCTCCCGAGGGTCCCCACTAAGTTATGGGGGTTGTGTAGGGCTACTTTATAGCCAATTGCGCGCTATTTTCCGCCACCTTCACTTTTAATTCAGGCAATTTTCGCCACATGAGAAGCTCCTGAGTAAAGTCTCAACCTAGGCTCGAATGTTCCATCAAATCGTAATAATTACCGAAGGATTTGTAACTTTTCCGAAATAATTGCTGCCTTTGCCGCGGTAATTTTAACTCTCGCCAATTTTGTCGCGGGGCTATTTGAAATATCGATCGCACCATCAGCGATTGAAAAGCGATGACCATAAACGCCTTTTACCTCATCGAGAATATCCGAAAGCGTTAGGTCATCTAGAGCAGTACGAATCAAGGTAAGAATTGCTAAATCGACGCGGTTGTTAACAGTTGCTAACAGAATCTTCTTGGCCGCGGCCGAAGCCAGAAAGTATTGCTCCGGAGCTTGTCCAATTAAGGCGATCTTATTTTTGCCAGAATTCACTTTTGTGATGGCGCTTATAACTTCGCCCGATGAGCCCCAAAGCGAAAAGATGATATCTACGCCAGCGGCTTTAAGTGCCGTCACATCTAAAGTTGGTGTGCCCTTGGGAATTCGAATAATTGCCTTCGCGCTCGCTTTCCCATATTTCGCCCCGGCGGCGAAATCTCTGGCCAGGATTGGATAATTCGAATCCTGCGGGTCGGCAATAAAACCGACCTTGCCGGTTTTTGAGGTTATTGCAGCCAAAATTCCAGCCAAAAAAGCGCCCGCATTATGGTCAAAGACCACTGAAGTTACATTGACCATACCTACGGATTGGTCATTGATAATTGCAAATTGGGTGTTGGGATATTCCTGACCGACAACTTGTAGCGCCGGCGAAAATGAGGACCCGACGGCGATAATTAAGTTATAGCCAGCCTTTGCCAAAAACCGAAGTCGGGTCTCGCGGTCACTTTCCGAACCATCGGTAACCATCTCCCGAAAATCAAGAGCAGAAAATTTAAAACTCTTTTTAGCGGTATCCACTCCTAAAGCCGCGGCATCGTTGATCGCACCATCACCTCGACCGCCGATGTCATAAATGATGGCGAATTTCTTGGTTATTGCAGCTTGAGCGGGGTTAACCTGGGAGAGCGAAAAAAGTGCGAGAACGGTCAGAAGCGCAAGGCGCTTTACTGACCTAGCCTTTAGGGACAAGTCCGATTGATTCATAAGTCTTTGCCAAGGTCGAACCCGCCACCGAAGCCGCTTTTTCAGCGCCACTCTTTAGGATCCGCTGCAAATGGCTTGGGTCGGTTAGTAATTCTTGGGTACGTTCTCGGACTGGGCGAAGATACTCAATAACCACTTCGGCAACGGCGGCCTTGAAGTCGCCATAACCTTTTCCGGCAAACTCATTTTCCAAGTCAGCGATACTTGATCCCGAGAGTGAACTATGAATGGTTAGCAAGTTGGAGATTCCAGCTTTGTTTCTTTCGTCAAATTTAACTTCGCGCTCTGTGTCCGTAACAGCAGACTTAATCTTCTTCAAGTTAACTTCGGGAGCATCCAATAAATCAATTACGCCACCAAGTGAAGCTGTTGATTTACTCATTTTAGAAGTTGGATCCTGAAGATCATAAATTTTTGCGCCGGCTTTCATAATGAAAGGTTCAGGTACCACAAAAGTCTGGCCGTATTTGCTATTGAAACGTTGTGCTAGATCTCTGGTCAATTCCACATGCTGGCGCTGATCTTCGCCTACTGGCACATAATTTGATTGGTACAACAAAATGTCGGCCGCCATCAACATCGGATAAGTGAAGAGACCTACAACAGTCCGATCCGTACCGGATTTCTGTGACTTATCTTTGAATTGCGTCATGCGACTGGCTTCACCAAAACCGGTCATACATTCCATCACCCAAGCTAATTGATTATGAGCAGCAACGTGCGACTGAATAAAAAGAGTGCAAGTTTCCGGATCTAACCCCAAAGCTAATAACTGTGCGATTGAGGAGAGGGTACGAGTTCTTAGCTCAGCGGGGTCGGGGTCAACTGTCAAAGAATGAAGATCAACCACGCAGTAAAAGGCGTCGTGTTCATCTTGCATCGAGACCCAATTTTTTACCGCGCCTAGGTAATTTCCCAGGTGAAAGGAGCCCGCCGTTGGCTGAATTCCCGAAAGGACGCGCTTACGAATTGGAGTCATGGTCGCCATCTTTCCATACTGGGGCCGCATCTCGAGAGATCAGTACCTGACCAGCACGCTTACCTTCTAACGTCAAAACTTTTAGATGTAAGCCATCTACTAGCAAGGTGTCATTTTCCTTTGGCAATCTTCCCAAGGCATGCATTACATAACCACCTACAGTTTCATAAGGGCCTTCTGGTAATTTCATTCCGGTTTCATCAAAAAGATCTTCAAGTGAGATTAGGGCGTCAACTTCGAAATCATCGGAGCCAAGCTGCGGGGTCACCTCATCAACTTCAATGTCATATTCATCCTGGATATCGCCAATCAAGGTCTCAACTAAATCTTCGAGTGTGACTATGCCATCGGTTCCGCCATACTCATCTAATACAATCGCAATGTGGTGTCGCTTAGCCCGCATTTCAGTTAGGGCTGGCAGAACACCTTTTGTTCCTGGCAAGAATAGAACTGGGCGAATGAAATCCATTACTACCGCAGTGGGTGACGGCGCGTTTACCTGACTATTTAAGAGATCCCGAACATGGATGAAGCCGATAACTTCATCGCTACTGCCCCGAACCACTGGATAGCGGGAGTGAGATTTTTCAACCGCGCTTTTGATCGCTTCACCGATGGGCAAGCTGGCATCAAAAAAGTCCACTTCGGTGCGAGGCACCATAATTTCATGAAGCGCCATCTCGCTGGCATTGAATACTTCTTCGACAATGTCGCGCTCTTCTGCGGTTAGAGCTGCGTGGCCGGTCACTAAATCAACGAGTTCAGCTTCAGAGATTTCGCTGCGCCGCTCCATGGAATTGAGGCCAAAGATTTTGACAACGGTGTCGGTAGATTTCGATAGCAACCAGATGGCCGGGCGGAAAATCTTGGCAATTCGGTCGATGGTTGGTGCGCTAGCCAAGGCAATCTCTTCGGTACGAATTAGCGCCAGCCGCTTCGGAACTAACTCCCCAAAAACCAAGGAAAAGTAGGCGATGACTCCGGTAAGACCTATTAGTGACAGGGTCGTACTCAGGCCGTGAGAGAGGCCTAAATCTTCCAGGCGCGGAATTACATACTTGCCTAGTCGCTCCGAGCCCAACGCGGCGGAGAGGAAACCACAAAAGGTAACACCTACCTGCGCAGCGGCCAGGAAGCGATTTGGATTTTTGGCCAAGAGCGCCACGCGAGCGCCACGGTGGCCCCGACCTTCGAGCTGGCGAACCTGAGAATCCCGAAGTGAGATCAGGGCGATCTCGGCCGCCACGAAGAGCCCGGCCAGGACGATAAAGAAGAAGACCAGGGCACAATCGCGAAGGACGCTGATCAGCATGGTTTAAGGGTATCGGTACCCGAGGCGTACTTCCGTTCTGGGCACTTTCTGCTCTAATCTTGCCCTGCACTCATCAGAGTGAGTTTTACCTTCATCCAACGGATCGTCGGGCACGTACCTGCCCGGAGAAGGAGTCATTTCACATGGCCTCAGTCGTATTTGATCAAGCATCCCGAATCTATCCCGGCACTACTAAGCCCGCGGTGGATAAATTAGATCTCGTCGTAAATGATGGCGAGTTTCTTGTCTTAGTTGGTCCATCAGGTTGCGGTAAGTCCACCTCCCTCCGTATGTTGGCTGGTTTGGAAGAGATCGACACTGGCGCAATCCGAATTGGCGATCGCGATGTTACAAACGTGGCACCAAAAGATCGCGACATCGCAATGGTCTTCCAGTCTTACGCTCTTTATCCCCACATGTCCGTCGCTGAAAACATGGGCTTCGCTCTGAAGATCGCCGGCGTTGCAAAGGAAGAGCGCGATCGTCGCGTATTAGAAGCGGCAAAACTTTTGGACTTAGAGCCATACCTTGAGCGAAAGCCAAAGGCGCTATCAGGTGGTCAACGTCAGCGTGTAGCTATGGGACGCGCAATTGTTCGCGAGCCTCAGGTCTTCTTGATGGATGAGCCACTATCAAACTTAGATGCAAAACTCCGCGTTGCAACTCGTACTCAGATCGCGGCCTTACAGCGTCGCCTTGGAATCACAACGGTTTATGTAACTCACGACCAGGTTGAAGCTATGACCATGGGCGATCGCGTTGCGGTTCTCAAAGATGGTTTGCTACAACAAGTCGATACCCCACGTAATTTGTACGACCACCCAAATAACGCTTTCGTTGCTGGATTCATTGGCTCCCCTGCCATGAACTTGCTAAACGCTCCAGTTTCAGGTGGCAAGGCAATGCTCGGCGACTTCGCACTGGATGTTCCATCAGGAACCGGTCCAACCGTCACTGTTGGTATCCGACCTGAAGGCTTCACTCCAGCAACTTCTGGTTTCCACGTCTTGGTTGAAGTTGTTGAAGAGCTCGGCGCCGATGCCTTCGTTTATGGCAAGCCGGTCGATACCAACGTTAAATTCGCACAAGCTGGCGATGAGGGCGCACAAGTAATCGTTCGCTGGGATCCAAAGAATCCACCAAAGCCAGGTTCAACTGTGACTGTTGGAGCCATTCCTACAGCCATTCACTTGTTCGATGCTGAGACTGGCCTTCGAATTTCAAAGTAATTATGTAACTAAAAAAGCCCCGGCCATTGGTCGGGGCTTTTTTTAATTATTAGTTAAGCCATTGCCACTTTCAGATTCTCATCGATCGAAGCTAAGAAATCTTGAGTGGTCTGCCAAGGTGCATCTGGAGAAATGAGGATGGCAAGATCCTTTGTCATCTTTCCGGATTCAACGGTCTCGATACAAATACGCTCAAGAGTGGCTGCGAATTTCGCGAGCTCTGGATTGTTATCCAACTTCGCGCGATGCGAGAGCCCTTGGGTCCAAGCAAAAATAGAAGCGATTGGGTTGGTAGATGTTGGCTTTCCTTGTTGATGCATTCGGTAGTGACGAGTCACGGTTCCGTGAGCCGCTTCGGCTTCAACAGTACGACCATCTGGACTCATCAATACGCTGGTCATTAAACCAAGTGAGCCATAACCCTGTGCAACGGTGTCTGATTGAACGTCGCCGTCGTAGTTCTTGCAGGCCCAAACGTAACCTCCTGGCCAGCGTAGAGCAGTGGCAACCATGTCATCGATTAAACGATGTTCGTACTCAATGCCGGCGGCTTGGAACTTATCTTTGAACTCCGCATCGAATACTTCAGCAAAGAGGTCTTTGAATCGGCCATCGTAAGCTTTCAGAATAGTATTCTTGGTTGAAAGATAAACTGGGTAGTTTCGGTTGAGACCATAGTTCATCGATGCGCGAGCGAAGTCGCGGATTGATTCATCGAGGTTGTACATACCCATTGCGACGCCAGAGCCCGGGAAATCAAAGACATTGAATTCCATCGGAGCCGAACCATCTGTTGGTGTGAAGGTCATGGTTAGTTTTCCGGCTGAAGGTACGCGGAAATCCGTAGCCTTGTATTGATCGCCAAAAGCGTGACGACCAATAACGATCGGCTTAGTCCAATGTGGAACTAGGCGTGGCACATTGCTGATGATGATTGGCTCACGAAAAATAACGCCACCCAAGATATTGCGAACTGTTCCGTTCGGGGACTTCCACATCTGCTTTAAACCGAACTCTTCTACTCGAGCTTCATCCGGGGTGATCGTTGCGCACTTTACGCCGACGCCATGTTTTTGGATGGCATAAGCGGAATCGATCGTTACTTGATCGTTAGTGGCATCACGATGCTCAATTCCGAGATCGTAATATTCAAGATTCACATCCAAATAAGGAAGAATTAGTTGGTCCTTGATGAATTGCCAGATAATTCTGGTCATCTCATCGCCATCTAGTTCGACGACTGTTCCCGTTACCTTGATCTTTGACATTTCTCGTCCTTCTTATCCGGGTTAGTGGTTCCTATAAATTAGAGATCTTTAACATCAGCTTGTTTTGCCCGCACTGCCTCAGCGGCAGCCTTAAGCGCAGAAAGTTCGGAGTCAGTTAAGTTGCCCTCAACCACTTTGCGTATTCCTGACTTTCCGATCTCGGCTTCAACGCCAAGATAGACACCACTAATTCCATATTCGCCATCGACCCATGCGCAGACTGGCATTACCGCGCCAGAATCTTCGATAACCGCTTTTGCCATGCGAGCGGCAGCCGCAGAAGGGGCGTAATAAGCAGAGCCTGTTTTTAGCAGTGCAACAACTTCAGCGCCACCGTTACGGGTTCGATCGACAAGCTCAGCGATATCGGCTTCGCTCAAGAATGTTGTGAGCGGCTGACCATTGACCAAGCAGCGGCTTGGGACTGGAACCATGGTGTCGCCGTGGGAGCCAAGTGTCAGAGTTTTTACGGAACTGACTGGTACCGCAAGTTTTTCGGCAACAAAGTAGGTAAAGCGAGCGGTATCCAACATTCCGGCTTGGCCCATCACGCGGTTCTTTGGAAACGCGGTTGCGAGTTGAGTTAACGCAGTCATTTCATCCAGTGGATTTGAAACCACGATGATGACCGCCTCGGGCGAATGTTTTGCAATATTTTCCGCAACGCCGCGAACAATGCCGGCATTGACTCCAATTAGATCCATACGACTCATACCCGGCTTGCGCGGTAAGCCAGCGGTGATGACAACGACATCGGAGTTGGCGGTTGCTTCATAGCCCGCGCCATCCGCAGTTGTGGTTGCACCGATTACTTTGGTTTCAAAACCTTCGATGGATCGCGATTGATTCATGTCTAAAGCCAGACCTTCAGGTTTGCCTTCAACAATATCGGTCAACACCACAGTTTCGAAGATGTCATATTCGGCTAAACGAAGTGCAGTGGTAGAGCCATAGAAACCAGCTCCGACTACGGTTACTTTCCCAGATCTGCTCATTTTTCCCTCTCGATCACGGTTGAATATTACTTGGCATGAGGCAAGGTCAACGCCACGGCAAAAAGCACTAGGCAAAGGCCCATTGGAATGAAAAGTTCGATTCGGCGACGCGGCGCAGATCGGAAATATTTTATTACAGCGTAAGTGCCAGTTCCCAAGGCAAGAAAAATTGCACCGGTCCGGACGCCGCCGAAAACGCCGATAGTCCCGCCTGTAACAATGAGAATTAGGGCTACCACTCGGAGCCGACTCATTCCCAAGGAGTTAATCATTGGCGCGCAGCGGCCATCTCAACGACGTTGGTGAGCAGCATGGCTCGGGTCATTGGGCCAACGCCACCTGGCATCGGTGCCACAAACGAAGCCACTTCTAGAACATCTGGGTGAACATCACCAAGCAAGCCAGCTGACGTTCTGGTAATTCCGACATCTAAAACAACGGCGCCCGATTTAATCATCGCTGCAGTTAAGAAATGTGCCTGCCCGATAGCTGCAATTACGATATCGGCGTTAAGAGTATGGCGCAGAACATCTTTAGTGGCGGTGTGAGTAATCGTAACTGTTGCGTCATCGCCTTTTCGGCTTAGCAAAAGGCCAAGTGGGCGACCAACCGTGAGACCACGACCCATGACTACGACCTCTGCGCCTTTGGTAGAAATGTTGTAGCGGTGAAGTAGTTCAACTATTCCTCTGGGAGTACATGGAAGAGGTGCTGCTTCCCCGATCACTAGCTTGCCTAAATTAAGTGGGTGAAGCCCATCGGCATCTTTATCAGGATCAATGCTTTCAAGAACTTTATTGGCCGAGATTCCTTTGGGAACAGGTAGTTGCACGATATAGCCCGTGCACTCGTCACTCTCATTCAGATCCTTTATAGCAGCTAAGAGATCAGCTTCGCTGGCAGTTGCTGGCAGGTCAACGCGAATCGAAGTGATTCCAACCTCAGCGCAATCGCGATGTTTCCCAGCTACATAAGACTGCGAGCCAGGATCTTCGCCAACTAATACCGTGCCGAGCCCAGGTTTAACGACCATTTGTGCTACCCGAATTTTGAGCTCTGATTTAATCGTGGCAGCCGTTGCTTTGCCATCAAGAATTTGCGCGCTCACATTGCCATCTTAATGGAGCCAAGTTGAAGCTGAATCCCGCCCGAGTGTGATCTAGGAATGAGAGAAATGTCGAACTCCGGTAAAGAACATTGCGACGTTGCTTGCTTTAGCAGCAGCAATTACCTCTTCATCTCTAATGCTGCCGCCAGGCTGGACTACTGCGCTCACGCCAGCAGCGATCAGGATTTCTAAGCCATCGGCAAAGGGGAAGAAGGCATCACTGGCTGCGACGCTGCCAATGGAACGCTCGCCCGCTCGTCGAACAGCCAAAATCGCGGAATCCACCCGGTTGACTTGACCCATGCCAACCCCGACTGAAGCCCCAGATTTGGCCAACAAAATCGCATTACTTTTGACGGCTCGCACTGCGCGCCAGGCAAATTCCAAATCTTTTAAGATTTCATGGCTGACTGGTTCGCCGGCTACTTGCTGCCAAGAGGCGGCAAAATCACCCGGCGCATCAATTTGATCTGCGGTTTGAATTAGGAGACCACCAGAAATTGGTCGAAGTTCTTCTGTGGGCACCGAATAACCTGAGAGGAGCAGGATTCGGATATTTGGCTTCTTGGACAAAAGTTCGATTGCAGCCGCTTCAAATGCTGGAGCGATAATCACTTCGGTAAAAATCGTGGCAACTTTTTCGGCCATCTCAAGGGTTACTTCACGATTCGCCGCGATAACACCACCAAAGGCTGAAACTGAGTCACACTCGTGTGCCTTGCGATGAGCATCTGCAATTGTTGTTCCGATTGCAATGCCACATGGATTGGCATGTTTGATGATTGCTACGCAAGGTTCGGCATGATCGTAAGCTGCACGGATCGCCGCATCACCATCGGTAAAATTGTTGAAGGACATCTCCTTGCCATGTAATTGTTTGGCGCTAGCGATTCCGATAGTTCCAGCAATAGAGCTCTGAAAGAGAGCCGCACTTTGATGTGGATTTTCGCCATAGCGAAGATCGGCGCTCTTCTTCCAGATTTCGCCCTTCCAATTCTTTTCACTTTCTAATTGTTCAGCTAACCAAGTGGCGATCGCAACATCGTATTCAGCCGTCTTTCGGTAAGTTTCCATGGCCAACACTTGCCGCTGATGTTGGGTGAAGCCACCGCTTTCGATGGCGCTCATCAGTAGTGGGTACTGAGTTGGATCGGAAATTACCGCAACCGAATTGTGGTTCTTGGCTGCGCCTCGGAGCATGCTGGGGCCACCAATATCGATCTGTTCGATACATTCGGCAAACTCAGCACCAGATGCAATTGTTTCGGTGAACGGGTAAAGATTAATTACCACCAAATCAAAGGTTTCAATCTTATGTTCTGCAAGTTGTCGTAAGTGATCCGGATCAGATTGGTCGGCAAGTAACCCACCATGAATGCGGGGGTGCAGCGTCTTTACTCGCCCACCCAACATCTCTGGAAAGCCGGTGTACTCCTCTACCGGCGTGACCGGGATTCCAGCGGCTAGCAAGGTCTTGGCAGTAGAGCCAGTAGACAGCAATTCGACGCCTGCTTCATGAAGGGCAAAGCCAATCTCTACTAAGCCAACTTTGTTGTAAACGCTTATAAGTGCTCGCCGAAGTGATTTTCGATCGCTCATTGCTCCCCCGAATTTGTAAGCTTTTTGAGCGTCTCCACAATGAGAATGCGCTCCTGAATCTTAATGCGTTCGTGCAACTCTGATTGGCTATCGCCCGGCAGAACGGGAACTTCGACTTGCTCGATGATTGGACCAGTATCTACGCCTTCATCAACCCAATGAACAGTAGTTCCAGTAATTGAAACTCCTGCAGCCAAAGCGTCCCTTACCGCATGGGCTCCCGGGAAAGCGGGCAGGAGCGCCGGATGCGTATTTAGTACTTTAAAACGACGTACAAAATCCGGTTCCAGGATTCGCATAAAGCCAACGCTTACTACTAAGTCTGGTTCATGGTCTATAACCAAGTTAAGCAATCTCTGGTTCCACTCTTGGCGGTCAGATCCCACAGGCAAGTAGTGGCTATCAACCTGATGCGATTTGGCTCTGACTAAACTTTGGGAATCTCTATCTGAAATCAAAGCCACAATTTCTAGATCCAGCTCGCCCGAATCAACTGCGCTAAATATCGCTTCTGCGATCGAACCTGAGCCAGATGAAAGTAGCAGAATTCTTTTTTTAGCCACGGTTAACAAACTTTCGGAGAGCCACTGGAAGGTATTGAAAAATCGTAGTTGCAGCAAAAAGCGATGCTAGAAGCATGGTGGGCAATTTCCACCAATCAGTTCCAACAGGTGTTAAAGATTGAGTAACCAATGAACCGGAGTTTAAGAAAGCTGCTAGCGCCAAAATCAAGAAGCAAAAAAGCGCAATTTCTGCGATAGCTATCTGGCGCTTTTTCAAAGTTGGAAAATTTCCATTAATGTGAATCACCATTAATGCAACAATAAAAAGAATTAGTGCAAGACCATAGATTGCCGTTGGATGTTTTCCGGTAGGTAAAGCGGCGAGAAGTGGAATTGCTGGAATTTCGCGTAAGTTGAAGTGAAAAGGTGAGATCAATGTCGACATACCTAACGAAAATCCAAGACCGGAAAAATATGAAATGGCACTGATCGCGAGATTTGGCAGATAGAGAATTTGGAGTAATAAGAAAAGCACGCCTCCGATCCAACCTGGGGCGATAACGGTGGTTAAGTCTTTGACAATTGCATAGTGAGCAATGAGTGAAATTCCTACCGCCAAAGCGCCAAGCCCCCACAACATCAGAAGCAGGTAATTTGGGATCCGAAATTTTTGAAAGAATGAGTGGCTAAAGTCCAGAGTGGAAAGTAAACCAATACCTAAAGTAAATGGGGCGGACAAATACCAGACTGGATGGACCCCCCGGGTACTAGCTAAAACTGCGATCAACGTTGCCAAGAGCGAGTACCAGAATAAGAAGAAGATTCGGGCTGCCCGAATTTGCGAAATCTCCGCGGTCAATCGCCGAAAGCTATTGCGCAGGACCAGCCAAGGGAAAAAAGCGGCGCCGATTGGCAAGAAAGTCAGCGCTCCTAGCGTCTGGTCCGGTGGAATCAATAATTTGAACGGCACCAAATGTGCACCTAGCCAGAGCCACAGCGCAGCTCGGACTGGATCGGTAGTGTTCCCCGCTGAACTACCCGCGGTTGCCCAAGCTATCAAGGCGATAAATGCCAGTGGAAATAGAAGAAGCGCAACACTTCGCAACGCCTGCTGGAGCGAGAGCAAAATGATGCGCTTCGGCATCTAGTTATCCGTTAAGAATTTTGCGCATTAGCGCTGCGGTTTCGCTTGGGGTTTTACCCACAGCGACGCCTACAGCTTCTAGAGCTTCCTTCTTTGCAGCAGCTGTTCCAGAGGAGCCGGAAACAATTGCACCTGCGTGACCCATGGTCTTTCCTTCTGGAGCGGTGAATCCAGCGACATAACCTACAACTGGCTTGGTCACATACTCAGCGATAAAGGCGGCTGCGCGCTCCTCGGCATCGCCGCCGATTTCCCCGATCATGACAATTGCATCAGTATCAGGGTCATCTTGAAAAGCACGGAGACAATCGATATGAGTAGTTCCGATAATTGGATCGCCACCAATTCCAACCGCGGTGCTGAAACCAAAATCGCGAAGCTCATACATCATTTGATATGTGAGAGTTCCGGATTTGGAAACCAGACCGATCCGACCAGGCCCCGTGATATCGGCGGGAATGATGCCAATATTGGATTTTCCGGGGCTAATAAGTCCTGGGCAGTTAGGTCCAATTAGTCGAGTGGTTCCTTTGCTTTGTGCATAAGCAAAGAAGGCGGCGGCATCATGAACTGGAATTCCTTCAGTAATAACAACAACGATAGGTAGCGCTGCATCAATAGCATCGATAACTGCAGCCTTCGCAAACTTTGGTGGTACGAAGATCACCGATGCATTTGCGCCGGTGGCAGCAACTGCTTCGGAGACCGAGTTGAAGACCGGAATGGATTTACCATCCATGTCGACCACTTGGCCGCCCTTGCCTGGCGTAACTCCACCAACAATATTTGTTCCGGATGCGAGCATCCGCTTGGTGTGCTTGGTCCCTTCGGAACCTGTCATACCTTGTACTAGAACTTTGCTGTGCTCATTGATAAAAATGGCCATTACTTTGCCGCCAATTCTGCTGCTCGGGCAGCTGCGCCATCCATGGTGTCTAAGATTTCAATCAGCGGATGCGCCGCTTCTTTTAGAATGCGGCGACCTTCAATTACATTGTTTCCATCGAGGCGGACAACGATCGGCTTTGTTGCTGCCGCACCAAGAATTTCTAGCGCTTGAACTATGCCATTTGCAACTGCATCACAAGCAGTGATGCCACCAAATACGTTTACAAAGACGCTCTTAACATCAGTGTCGCCCAAAATAATTGCTAGGCCATTTGCCATCACTTCAGCAGACGCGCCACCGCCGATATCTAGGAAGTTGGCCGGCTTCACGCCGTACTTTTCACCAGCATAGGCAACTACATCGAGAGTACTCATAACTAAGCCAGCGCCGTTTCCGATGATCCCGACTTCGCCATCTAGCTTTACGTAGTTCAGATCCTTCTCTTTAGCGAGCGCTTCGAGCGGATTGGTTGCGGCGTGATCGATAAGTGCTTCGTGGCCAGGATGGCGAAAAGCTGCATTGTCATCCAATGTAATTTTGCCATCGAGGGCAATGATGCGACCATCTTCAGTCTTAACTAGCGGATTAATCTCCATCAAGGTGGCATCCTCAGCTAGGAAGGCTGCCCACAATTTCAAGAGCACGTCAACAACTTGATCAACTACATCTGCTGGGAATTGGCCACCTAAAACAATTTCGCGCGCTTTTTCGGCGGAGATACCGACATTGGGATCAATCCCGACTCGAGCCAACTTCTCAGGTGAGGTATGTGCAACCTCTTCGATCTCCATACCGCCAGCAACCGATGCCATAACAAGGAAGTTGCGATTGGCTCGATCAAGCAAAATAGCCAAGTAGTACTCGCTAGCAATTGGTGCCGCCTGCGCGATCATAACTTTATGAACGATATGACCCTTAATATCCATTCCAAGAATCGCCTCGGCTTTAATCCGAGCATCAGCTGCATCAGTGGCTAGCTTTACCCCGCCCGCTTTTCCGCGGCCACCAACTTTGACTTGTGCTTTAACAACAACTTTTCCACCCATCGATGCGGCGGCACTTTCGGCTTCAGCAGCAGTTGTGGCGACGGCACCAGCAAGGACTGGTACGCCATGAGATTCGAAAAGATCTCGAGCTTGATACTCGAAAAGATCCACTAATTACCCCGATTCGTAGATGTATGGGCAGATCGGAATTGTAACGACAATTTATAGTCGCTCTACCGGCGCATAGCGAAGCAAGAGGCGCTTCTCACCAGCGGAGCCGAAGTTGATCGTGGCCTGAGCACGATCGCCATCGCCATCGACGGCCAAGACCGTTCCCAATCCAAATGTGTCATGGGACACACGGTCGCCAATGTTCAAAACCAAATTAGTTGTGGCTCGAACTCCAGTGGCTCTGGCTACTGGTCCGCTCTTGCGAATTGTGGAAACTCGAGTGTTATTGAAGGTCGGAGCGGATGGCTGATTCCATTCAATCAGCGAAGCGGGAATTTCACTTAGGAACCGAGAGGAAGGGTTATAAGTCGGCGAACCCCATGAAGATCGGTATTCGGCACGGGATAGATAGAGCCGCTCCCTAGCTCTAGTTAGCCCGACATAAGCTAACCGGCGCTCTTCCTCGATCTCATTCTTCTCCCCCAAGCTTCGGGTGTGGGGAAATATTCCCTCCTCCATGCCGGTAAGAAACACCGTCGGAAATTCCAAACCTTTAGCGGTGTGCAGCGTCATCAAAGTAACCACGCCGCCGTGATCCTCGCCCTCTGGAATCTGATCTGAATCTGCAACCAACGAGACATCTTCCAAGAATCCAGTCAATGAAATCTCTTCGCCTTCATCAACTTCGGAGACTTCGTATTCGCTCGCCACCGAGACCAGCTCTTGTAAATTCTCGACCCGGCTTTCATCCTGAGGGTCATCGCTATTAACCAGCTCAGCAAGTAGACCGGTCTGCTCCAACACTGCTTGAGCGATAACGCTTGGTGCAGTTTTAGCTTCAACAAGAGTCTGCAGGGTCATGATCAAATGGATGAAGTCATTAATTGAAGCCAGAGCGCGAGTTGGAATATTGGGGGCATCTTTGGCACGACATAACGCGCCCCAGAAGGATATTCCGCTCTCTTGCGCATATAGATCAACACAATCTAGGGCGCGGTCACCGATGCCTCTTTTTGGGGTGTTGATAATGCGGCGAAGTGAGACTTCATCTTCGGAATTTACCAATACCCTCAAATAGGCTAAGAAATCTTTAACCTCTTTTCGCTCATAGAAGCGAACCCCACCAACCACTTTGTAGGGAATAGCAATACGCAAGAAGGACTCTTCAAATACCCGAGATTGGGCGTTGGTTCGATAAAAGATTGCGGTATCGCCAGGTTGTGAAATTTCCTCCCGGCGGAGTCGCGAAATTTCTTGGCAGACATAATCCGCTTCGTCGTGTTCGCTCTCGGCTATGTAGCCAGTGATCATTGGTCCAATGCCAGAATCGGACCAAAGGTTCTTCTCTTTGCGTCCCTCATTATTCGAGATCACAGCGTTAGCTGCGCTAAGGATATTTTGGGTAGAACGATAGTTTTGCTCTAATAAAATGGTTCTGGCTTCTTGGTAATCAGCTTCAAATTGCAAAATGTTTCTAATGTTTGCCCCACGAAATGCATAAATAGATTGATCAGCATCACCAACTACACAAAGTTCGGCAACTGGGAATCCATCCAGCGGATCACCTACGAGCTCCTTGATTAAAACATATTGGGCATGATTAGTATCTTGGTATTCGTCAACTAGGACATGACGAAATCGAGAGCGATAACGTGCCTTTGCTTCGGGAAAACGTTGGAGAAGCTCAACGGTCTTGCCAATTAAATCATCAAAATCCATTGCGTTCGATTTGCTCAATCGTTTTTGATAAATTGAATAGATGTCGGCCGCAACTTGCTGGAATAAGTTCTCACTGGCATTCAAATAATCAGCTGGGCCAAGTAACTCATTCTTCGCTTGTGAAATTGCTCCCTGAATGGCACGCGGGGCGTACTTCTTTGGATCAATTTTTAACTCTTTCATCACTGTTGTGATTAATTTCAGAGTATCGCTTGAGTCGTAAATCGTGAAGGAATTGGTATAACCCAACCTCACGGCTTCCTGACGCAAAATTCGTACACAGGCAGAGTGAAACGTTGAAACCCACATTGAGCGAGCGCGATCCCCGACCAACTCGGCAACTCGCTCCTTCATCTCACCTGCCGCTTTATTAGTAAAGGTAATAGCCAGGACTTCGAAGGGGGCAACTCCCCGTTCTGCCAACAAATAGGCGATTCGCCGCGTAAGAACCCGGGTCTTTCCCGAACCAGCTCCGGCAACCACCAACAATGGCGCCCCTTCGTGGGCGACCGCCGCTTTCTGGGGTGGGTTTAGCCCTTCAAGAAGGGCGCTAACTGGATTCACGAAGTGGAGTCTAACGGGGCAAAGTTCTGACAAAATCAGCCACTGCCCAAACCTTTATAAAGCAAGTTTTCACATAGAAGGAGCTACAAATGCCACCGATCGATGATGCCGAAATCGAGCGCATTTTAATTGTGACCGCTCATCCAGATGACTTGGATTTTGGCGCCGCTGGAACTATTGCTCAATGGGTCAAAGCTGGAATCGCGGTCTCGTATTGCATCTGCACCAATGGCGATCAAGGTGGCGAAGATCCTGATGTCCCGCGCGATGAAATGCCTAAAATTCGGCAGCGCGAGCAGCGCGCAGCCGGTGCCGCCCTCGGCGTAACTGATATTGAATTCTTAAATTACCGAGATGGCTGGTTAGAACCAACCATCGAACTGCGCAAAGCGATCGTTCGTCAGATCCGCCGGGTGCAACCCCAACGAATGGTTATTCAAAGCCCCGAACGAAATTGGGATCGGTTATTTGCTAGCCATCCTGACCATATGGCAGCAGGTGAAGCGGCAATTCAAGCGGTCTACCCCGATGCCCGAAATGCCTTTGCCTTTGAAGATTTATTAAAGGTGGAAGGTTTGAAACCGTGGACCGTTGATGAAGTTTGGGTTATGTCTTCCAATATGGCAGATCACCATGTGGATATCACCGAAACTTTTGGGCAGAAGATGGCGGCGCTCCACTCGCACGTTAGTCAGACTGCACACAATCCAGAACTTGAGAACATGGTCCGCTCGTGGGGCGAACGAAATGCCCAATCGGTTGGATTGCCAGAAGGAAGATTGGCAGAGACTTTTAAAATCGTCGGTACTAAATAACTTATTTAGTACTTAGGGAAATACTTTCGATCGCGATCTTCTGCTTTGGCGTGCCATCAGAACTGCCATCGATTACTCCGGCTGCAGCAATCGCTTTAACAATATCCAGGCCCTTAGTTATCTGACCCCAAATCGTGTAACTGGGTGGCAATGTCGTATTGGCATAGACCAAGAAGAATTGGCTGCCATTGGTATTTGGACCAGCGTTGGCCATGGCAACTGTTCCGGCTGGATAATTATTATTCACCGAGGCCGGCATGGCAGTTGGCTCGTCTGGGATATAGAACGTGGGACCTCCGCTGCCAGAGGCAGTTGGATCGCCACACTGCAAAACATAAATCCCTTTAGTCGTTAACCGATGACAGAGCGATTGATCGTAATAACCGCTATTGGCCAACATATAAATGGCGTTAACGGTAAGTGGCGCTTTGGAAGCGTTAGTCAAAATCGAGATCTCGCCACAGTTAGTATTCAAAGTTAGGGTGCTACTTCGGATCATCATCATTCGCTTTGGCATCATTGGAGCGCCAACTTGCTTGGGTAGGTGAGCAGCTGCCGTCGTCGTATGACAAACGATTTTCACTGCCTTTGGTTTGACTGGCGTAGTTGTTGTCTTGCGCTCGGTCGCCTGCGAAGTTGTAATCAGAAATGGAAAACTCAGAATCACGATGATCGCAACCGCTGCTTTCCGCTTCATCTCTACTCCCATTCAATAGTTCCCGGTGGTTTGGAAGTGATATCCAAAACAACTCGGTTTACTTCTCGGACCTCATTGGTAATTCGGGTAGAGATTTTCTCTAACACCTCGTACGGAATGCGGCTCCAATCAGCAGTCATAGCATCTTCAGATGAGACCGGCCTGAGAACAATTGGATGACCATAAGTTCGGCCATCGCCCTGGACTCCAACACTGCGCACATCAGCAAGCAAAACTACGGGACATTGCCAAATTACGCGGTCCAACTGCGCTAATTTTAATTCCTCTCGGGCGATGGAATCAGCTTTTCGCAAGATTGTAAGTCGATTCTCAGTAACTTCCCCGACTATTCGAATCGCCAAGCCTGGGCCAGGGAAGGGCTGACGCATCACAATCTCTTCTGGCAGTCCAAGTTCTAAACCGGCTTCGCGTACCTCATCTTTAAATAACGAACGTAACGGCTCGATCAAGGTGAATTGCAGGTCGTCGGGCAGGCCACCAACATTGTGGTGTGACTTTATATTCGCCGTTCCGGTGCCACCACCTGACTCAACCACATCTGGATAAAGCGTTCCTTGAACCAAGAAATCAATGCCTTCGTGCTCGGAAATTTCGCGCGCAGCTGCCTCAAAGGCGCGGATGAATTCGGCACCAATAATCTTTCGCTTTTGCTCTGGATCTGTTACGCCAGCCAATTTTTCCATGAATCGCTCGCGCGCATCCACAACTTTTAGCGCAACGCCGGTTGCATCAACAAAGTCACGTTCGACCTGCTCGGCTTCACCTTCGCGAAGAAGACCGTGGTCGACAAAAACGCAAGTCAATTGCGAGCCGATTGCCTTCTGAACTATTGCGGCTGCGACCGCCGAATCAACGCCACCCGATAGCCCACAAAGTACATGGCGATCTCCAACCAGGGCCTTGATTTTTGCCACTTCAGTAGCAACAATATTTTCGGAATTCCAAGTTGGCTTACAACCCACAATATCAATTAGCCAACGACGTAAGATCTCCTGACCATTTTCTGAGTGGAGTACCTCTGGATGGAATTGCACTCCGGCAAGCTTTGCGTTGGCATTTTCAAATGCAATGATTGAAGTGCTGGCAGTTGCTGCGATGGCAACAAAGCCGCTGGGTACTGCTGTGACGCTGTCGCCGTGGCTCATCCAAACGTTAAATGTTTCAGTTAAACCGTTGAGCAATATTGAGTCATTGCGGTGAGCCAACCCAGTGCGGCCAAATTCGGATTTACCAGTTTCGGTTACAACACCGCCAAGTGCAGCGGCCATGACTTGGAAACCGTAACAAATTCCAAAAATTGGAATTCCGAGCTTAAAGATCTCGGCATCAAAAGTAGGTGCGCCGGCTGCGTAAACGCTCGCTGGGCCACCCGAAAGAATTATCGCACTTGGCCTTCGCTTTGCTACTTCAGCGGCAGAAATAGTTGAGGGAACAATTTCGGAGTAGACCTGTGCTTGCCGAACTCGTCGCGCAATCAACTGCGCGTACTGAGCTCCAAAATCAACTACTAGAACTAGTTCCGGATCAAGCACGATGAATAACGACTTCTACCCGCTGGAATTCTTTGAGATCGGAATAACCTGAAGTTGCCATTCCCCGACGTAGCGCGCCAAAGAGATTCATCGAACCATCGGCTGTGTGAGATGGGCCGGTAAGAATTTCTTGGAGCGTTCCAACAGTGCCGACATGGACTCTGTCACCACGTGGAAGTTCAGAGTGATGAGCTTCAGAACCCCAATGCCAACCTTTACCTGGTGCTTCAATGGCACGGGCAAGCGGTGACCCCATCATTACGGCATCAGCACCACATGCAATTGCTTTCGCGATATCTCCGCTGCGACCAACGGAACCATCAGCGATAACGTGAACATACCGGCCACCGGACTCATCCATATAGTCGCGGCGGGCCGAAGCGACTTCAGCCACAGCAGAAGCCATTGGAACTGCAATTCCTAAAACGGTACGGGTTGTGTGGGCAGCGCCGCCACCAAAACCAACCAGCACGCCCGCAGCGCCTGCTCTCATTAAGTGAAGCGCTCCAGTACCCGTGGCACAGCCACCAACGATTACCGGCACATCAAGTTCGTAGATAAATTTCTTCAGGTTTAGAGGTGCATTCTTAGTTGCGACATGTTCGGCGCTAACAGTGGTTCCGCGAATTACAAATAGGTCTACACCGGCATCAACCACGACTTTGTGAAGCTCGGCAGTTCGTTGTGGCGAAAGTGCGGCGGCAACTGTTACACCGGCGGCTCGGATTTCAGCGATTCGTTCTTTGATCAACTCTGGAATAATTGGTGCGGCATAAAGCTCCTGCATTCGACGGATCGCCTGCTCTTGTGGCAATGAGGCGATTTCACCTAATTGAATCCTGGGATTTTCATGGCGGGTCCAAAGGCCCTCTAAATTAAGGACACCAAGGCCACCTAATTTTCCAATGGCAATCGCTGTCTCTGGTGAAACAACCGAATCCATTGGCGCCGCCATCATCGGTAGCGCGAACTTATAGGCATCGATCTGCCAGTTAATTGAAACTTCTTCGGGGTCGCGGGTACGACGACTGGGCACGATGGCAATATCGTCAAAGGAATAAGCAATTCGCGCGCGCTTTCCGGGGCCGATCTCGATTTCATTCATGGCTAGTTCTCATCCCTTACGACTGTAATTAGGAGCGTCGGCAATATCCAAAATGTCATGAGGGTGGCTTTCTTGAAGTCCGGCCGAGGTGATTTGAATCAATTGACCATTGCGTTGTAAGTCGTTGATCGTTGCCGCACCGGCATATCCCATTCCGGATCGCAAACCGCCTACTAGCTGATGAACAACAACAGCCACAGATCCTCGATATGCAACCTTGCCCTCAATTCCTTCGGGCACTAACTTATCTTCAGAGAGCACGTCATCTTGCATGTAACGATCTTTGGAATACGACTTCTGCTCACCACGAGATTGCATAGCGCCAAGTGAGCCCATACCTCGGTAGGCCTTAAATTTGCGGCCATTAATTTCAACTAGTTCACCAGGGGATTCATCGCAGCCAGCCAACAGTGAACCCAACATGACGGTATCGGCGCCAGCAACGATCGCCTTGGCGATATCGCCAGAATACTGCAGGCCGCCATCTGCGATCAGTGGGATATCGGCTTTCACACAAGCTTTGTGAGCCTCCATAATGGCAGTGACTTGTGGAACTCCGACTCCTGCGACAACTCTTGTGGTGCAGATCGAGCCTGGACCAACGCCAACTTTCACCGCGTCAACACCAGCATTTATGAGAGCTTGAGCACCGGAACGAGTTGCCACATTTCCACCAATAATTTCAATCTGCGGAAAATCTTTTTTAATTCGAGCGATCGCATCGAGAACCGCACGGTGATGGCCGTGCGCCGTGTCCACAACTACAACGTCAACGCCGGCTTCGATTAGCGCCGCGGCTCGAGCAAAACCATCATCGCCCACACCAACTGCCGCACCAACTAATCCAGCTCTCTTTGCTTCAATTACATGCTTAACCTGATCTTCGATCGGAAGATTGCGATGGACGATTCCAATTCCACCAGCTTTAGCCATGGCGATCGCCATCCGCGCTTCTGTAACGGTATCCATCGCAGAGGAGATGAGTGGGACTTTGAGGGTGATCTTTCGAGTTAGGCGCGTTTCCGTCAGAACTTCGCTTGGAACTACATCAGAGGCATCGGGCAAGAGAAGCACATCATCGTAAGTAAGGCCCAGCATTGCTACCTTGTCGCGAACTCCATCTAGCATTGGAGAAGTCTAGTGGTCGCTCTAAGCGCCAACCGCCCTCGCTATCTCCTCAGCCGCCTGCTCTAGATCCACAACATAGGTTGCATCGGGGCATGAGGTGCCTTGCCACCCCGGTCCGCCCACAATAATTCTGGGCGCCGGACGAAGGGCTGGCAACTGGTGGATATATTCCAGATCGGCATTTGCCGAAAGCTGCGCCCAAAGAAATACAGCTGGCGGTGCGGATCTCTTGATCACTTCGTTAAGCGCAACCTGAGGTATCCGAGCGCCCAAAAATTGCGATTCGATCTGTCGTTCGGCAAGCGTTGCAACCAAGGCGCGGACCGCTAATGAGTGAATCTCCTCGCCGATGCATGCAACCAAAACGGGTCGGGAATTTATCGGATTTGTTAATTCGGCAATTGGCTCTCCAAGAACCCGCTTGATAATTTCAGTTACAAAGTGCTCTGTGCCAATCCCGGAGCCATCAATCTCCCACTGCTCTCCGATACGAATTAAGAGCGGGGTTAAAACACAATTCCAAGCCTCAACAACCCCGTTAACTTTGATCTCCTCACGAATAATCGCTTCTACTATTTCGCGATTGAAAGCCTGCGAAGCCCGATAGAGAATTTCGGCTTGAGAAGAATCGACATGCGGGCAACCGGATGCGCTGCGAACTGGCTCGGAGGGAGTTGAAATAAATCCCGCCTTTGCTCGGGCGGCAGCATCGGCTGGTGGTACACCCATAATGACCAACTTGCGCATCGCAGTTAACAAGGCCACATCGCTTGGGTTATAAAGGCGATTGGCTCCCACATCATGGGAGCTAGGACCCACCCCATAGCGCCGATCCCAAGTCCTGAGGGTCGAAGGTGCCACCCCGAGTTGGCGGGCGAGGGCTGAGACCGTCAGTGGTCCCTGGGAGTTCATGAGCCTATGGTCTATGAGTTCGCACCGTTGCACCACTTGAAATGTGAGAAATCACCCATTTTCACCCTGAAAGGGGGCTGGCACTTGAACAACCTATGAAACGATTGTATGGTTTGGCCATGACCGAGATCTCCAGATTACCAAAGCCAATCGCCTCTGCTTGGGAGTGGCAACAAAGCGGTGCCTGTCGCGACCTGCCTACCGAGATGTTCTTCCATCCCGATGGCGAAAGAGGACCTCGGCGACGAAATCGTGAGAATGCGGCGAAAGCGGTCTGCTCTTCCTGTCCCGTTATCGCGGCCTGTCGGGCTCACGCTTTGGCAGTTCAAGAGCCATATGGAATTTGGGGTGGGCTATCCGAAGATGATCGACTCTCGCTCCTGAATGTTATTGAACCAGATTCTTTTGGAACCGCCTCTTAAAGCTTTAGTTTAAGTTCTGATCCACCATCAGCCAGGCTCGAACTCCGCCGACTATGCCAGCAGAATTTGGAACGATCACCACATCTTCGCCCAGCTGCTCAACTATCTCCGGCCGAATTCGGCGGGAATTTCCGCCACCAATATAAAGACGATCCCAGTGAAAGACCGGCCGAAGGTCAATCACCATGCTACGAATTCGGCGCGACCAAAAACTATCTCCCAAACGCCGGCGCTCATGTTCTCCAATCCAGGTGTCGTAACTGGTGGCCCGACGGATCGGCGCGTGCGAAAGTTCGATATGTGGCGCCAACTTCCCGCCGTCAAACATTGAAAATCCTAAGCCAGTTCCGAGCGTGACAACGATTTCGAGCCCAGAGCCAGCCACTACACCGGCGCCATGAACTTCGGCATCATTTAAGACTAAAGCTGGCTTACCAAATTGATTCCGAAGTGCTTGTGCTAAATCAAAGCCTCGCCATTGTTGAAGCAACTCTGGATCGATTCGCGTTCGCGGCCCTTTTATATTTATGTAATGCGGCGTATGAACAACTACGCCATGTCGAATCATTCCGGGGACGCCAACAGTCACTCGATCAAAGGCCGGCAATTGATTGGCAAGTTCAACAAATAGTTCGAGCAATCGAGCCGGCGACAACGGGTAAGGAGTTGGGAGTTGAATTGGTTGCGCATGCATCGTTCCAGCCGAATCCAGAACTGAGGCTTTGATGCTCATGCCCCCACAATCGATACAGAGCGTCATCATGGTCATGGGACATTAAAGCAAAAAACCAGCCGCACGAATATCGCGCGACTGGCTTTTACAAGTGAATTTAAAACTAGTGGTTGTGACCACCTGGGCCATGGCTATGACCATGTCCACCTTGCGCTTCTGGCTTCTCATCTTCTGGAGTTTCAAAGACCATTGCTTCCGTTGTAATAAACATTGCGGCAATTGAGGCGGCGTTAGCAAGCGCAGAGCGCGTTACCTTAACCGGATCAATTACACCTTGAGCAACTAGGTCGCCATAGGTGTCATCAGCCGCGTTGTATCCCTCATTGGCTTTAAGATTTCGAACCTTTGCCACGACAACATATCCTTCTTGGCCAGCATTCTCGGCGATCCACCGAAGTGGCTCATCGCATGCTTTACGGACCAGACGGACACCAACAGCGGCATCGCCTTCGTAACCTAGGTCGCCTTCGAGAGCGGCTGCGGCGTGAACTAGTGCAGCTCCTCCTCCGACAACGATTCCTTCTTCAACTGCAGCGCGAGTTGCAGAGATGGCATCTTCAAGGCGATGCTTCTTCTCTTTTAACTCAACTTCAGTATGAGCACCAACCTTGATGACACAAACGCCACCAGCAAGTTTTGCTACTCGCTCTTGAAGTTTTTCGCGATCCCAGTCGGAATCGGTAGTTGCAATTTCGTTACGAATTTCGCTGACGCGATTTTCTACTTCGACCTTGTCGCCAGCTCCATCAACGATTGTGGTGTTGTCCTTTGTGATGACAATCCGACGAGCGCGACCGAGCAAATCAACGGTGACCTGATCAAGCTTTAGACCAACTTCTGCGGTAATTACTTGACCACCAGTTAGCACCGCTATGTCTTGCAACATTGCTTTACGACGATCGCCAAAACCAGGGGCCTTTACGGCAGCAGATGTGAAGGTGCCACGCATGCGGTTAACAACTAGGGTTGAAAGCGCTTCGCCATCTACATCTTCAGCGATAATCAAAAGTGGCTTATTCGCTTGAGCAACCTTCTCCAAAATTGGAAGAATGTCGTTCAAGGCTGAGATTTTGCCGGCAGAGATAAGCACGTAAGCATCTTCGAGTATGGTCTCCATGCGATCTGAATCAGTCACAAAGTAAGGTGAGATGTAACCCTTATCGAATTGCATTCCTTCGGTGAAATCTAATTCCAAGCCAGTCGTGGAAGATTCTTCGACGGTGATGACGCCATCCTTGCCGACCTTGTCCATTGCTTCAGCGATTAGATCGCCAATTGCTTTGTCCTGAGCCGAAATCGTTGCGACATCTGCGATCTGAGATTTTCCGCTAACGGCGGTTGAGTTCTTGCGAAGTTCTTCGGAAATTGCCTTAACTGCTGCTTCGATACCAGCTTTGATATCCATTGGTTGTGCTCCGGCTGCCAAGTTGCGCAGACCTTCTTTAACCATGGCCTGGGCTAAAACTGTGGCAGTAGTGGTTCCATCGCCCGCAACATCATTGGTCTTCTCGGCTACTTGCTTTACAAGTTGAGCACCCATGTTTTCGGCTGGATCTGGAAGTTCAATCTCTTTTGCGATGGTGACACCATCGTTAGTGATGAGTGGGGCTCCGTAGGACTTGGCGATAACAACGTTACGGCCCTTAGGTCCAAGAGTTACTTTGACGGTGTCAGCAAGAATGTTGACTCCGCGTTCCATAGCTCGACGAGCGGTCTCATCAAAGTGCAGGCTTTTTCCCATCAGGCGATTACTTCTTCTCGATGATTGCTAGTACATCGCGAGCTGAAAGAACTAAGTACTCCTCGTTGTTGTACTTAACTTCAGTTCCGCCGTACTTGCTGTAAAGAACAACATCGCCAACTTGGACATCCATGGGAGTGCGAACGCCATCGTCAAAGCGACCTGGGCCTACCGCAACAACGGTGCCTTCTTGTGGCTTCTCTTTTGCAGTATCTGGAATTACTAGACCAGATGCAGTGGTTTGTTCAGCCTCATTGGCCTTAACAACAATTCGATCTTCAAGTGGCTTAATGGCAACGGCCATGTGTGCGCTCCTTCTACTCATTGCTAGTCGGTTGGAACCCGGTCTTTTCTAACCAGGCGAACCTCTCTGGCTAGTCGCTGGAATTAGCAGACTAAGGCCGAGAGTGCTAACCCAAACTCTAAAGGTGGCGGTCTAGGTGGTCAATTTGAACCGAGTCGAGCTACCAGATGACGCGGGCGATTCCTGGGCTGGAGTCGGCTCCAATACCTACGGCAGAAGGCTTGGCCCCGCTTTCTAGGGCTAATGAGCCCAGAATGGCGACCATTGCCCCATTATCAGTACAAAGACCAGGGGCTGGGGTCCGCAATTCAATTCGAGCTCGCTCGCAGCGGATCAGCGCCTCGTGGCGGAGCCTGGAGTTAGCCGCCACGCCGCCGGCGATAATCAAAGAGTCAATCCCCCGCTCAGTACAGGCGGCGATCGCCTTTTGAAGTAGAACATCAACCACCGCCTCTTGGAACGAGGCCGCAACATCGGCCTGTAGATAGTTAGGTGTGGCTGCCAGGTATCGAGCCACCGAAGTCTTTAGCCCGGAAAATGAGAAATCGAAACGATGTGCACTTTGATCTGGCGCTTGGGTGAAACCACGTGGAAAAGCAATCGCCGCTGGATCGCCGGCGCGAGCTGCTAAATCAATTGCCGGACCGCCGGGAAATCCAAGTTTTAATAGCCGCGCAATCTTGTCGAAGGCTTCGCCTGCTGCATCATCTACAGTGCTGCCCAAGACCTGAACATCAGAAGTTATGTCGGTGATCTGCAAAATAGAACTGTGGCCGCCGCTCACCAACAATCCAATCGCCGGTCGAATTGGACCGGAGCCGCCGAGGGCATCAACCGCTAAATGCGCCGACAAGTGATTAACACCAAATAGTGGTCGATCTAGCGCTAGCGATAACCCTGATGCCGCGCTCACGCCGACTAACAAGGCACCGATTAAACCTGGGCCAGCGGTAACTGCAATTGCATCTACATCGCCCATTGCAATTCCTGCTTCTCGCAATGCTTCAGTTACGACCGGCAGCATCGCCTCTAGATGTGCTCTGCTGGCAACTTCTGGGACTACGCCGCCGAACCGAGCATGTTCTTCAACGCTGGAGGAGATTACATTTGCGAGCAAAGTTCGACCGCGCACAATTCCAACAGCCGTCTCGTCGCACGATGTTTCAATTCCTAAAACGATATTTGAATTTTGGCTCATGTTAAATCTTTTCGCATTACGATCGCAGTAATTCCAGGTCCGTAATAATCTGGGCGACGGGAAATTTCAACGAAGCCGAATGCCAAATAGAGCGGCTCGGCTTCAGCATTATCAACTCGCATTTCAAGCATCAACGCGGCTGCCTTTTGAGTCCGCGACCAATCAATCAGGCGCCGCAATAATTCGCGACCAATTCCATTCCGACGATGATTTGGATCGACCGTTAAAGTCAGTACGTCTGTGACGTTTCCTACCAGCAGACCACCAACATAACCAACAACCTTGCCCTCTTTTTCAGCAACTAAATACCAACGATTCTTGCCAGCATATTCCTCTTTTAGTTGTCCAAGAGACCAGGCATCGTAGGCATAAGAACGTTTTTCTAAATCAAAAATGTTGACTAGATCCAATTGATTCATGGGACGGAAGCTGACATTCACCGGCGCAGGAAAAGCATCGGGGCGGCGAACGTATATTGGAGCGGTGTAGCGCGATGCCGTTGAAAATCCACGCGCCATTAAAAGCGGATCCGGATAGTTAACTACTTCGTTCGAACTAAAATCATATTTACTTGCGCCCTCCCCAAACGAGGGCAGATCCAATAATTTCAAGGTTTGTGGTGCACTTACTTGTGGCTCGCCGATTCTAACCCCATTGCTAAATCTGGCCCAGAAGACCTCTTTACGCCGGGCATCTGTTGCCACCAAGTAATTACTTGGCGCAGTTGAGTCAACAATGAAATCCAAAGAACATAAGCCGATCAAAGGAATCTGACGAGCAAATGCGAAACTTTGCGCAAAGGCAATCCCGACTCGCAGCCCAGTAAAGGGACCTGGACCCATGCCAACGATCACTTGATCCAGGTGCAGATCGGTTGGCAATTGTGTGAGAGCTTGAGATACGAGTCGCGGCAGAACTTCTCCGTGTGCCAAGGCATCATCATGTCTAAATAACGCAACCGTCTCACCAGCGCTAACGATCGCAACTGAAGTTCTGGAGGTAGAAGTATCAATCACCAGAGAAATTGTCATAACGAGATTTCTTTCCAGCGCGGGCCGTGACCAACTGCTGTTAGCTCGCGTTCGTTTTCGCTACTGCCGTACGCCAAATAAATTGCTAGGTACTGATCGGAAAGTCGATCAACTAAACCATCACCCCATTCAATTACAACGACACTGCTTTCAAGCAAACTTTCGAGGTCTAAATCATCGAATAGCGCAGCAGCGCTGCCCTGTAGCCGGTAGGCATCAACATGAACCAATGGCAGCACCCCAGAGTGAACTCTTGATATAACAAAGGTCGGGGAGGTAATTCCGCTGATTCCTAGTGCTTCGCCGATCCCTTGAGTTAATGCAGTTTTCCCAGCACCCAACGGACCAGATAACAAGATTAGATCACCCGCGCGTAATTTCTGACCCAGAGAAAATCCCCATTGGTGCATCTGCTGCGCAGATGAAATAACGAAGGCCACAGGCGCAGATTATCGCCAAAGCGGGCTGAGCGAATTTCGCCCAGCCCGCTTTGATGCTCTTTTTACCGCTTCTTATAGCTCTTCGTTGTAGAACTTAAGAAGTGGAGCGCGATAGCCGGGATCTAATGTGAGACCCTTGGCCTTTCGTACCAAAGTGGTAAGTGGTCCGCCGGATTTTAGGACGCCAGTTTTCGCGGCCGTTCCGACGAGATCTGCAACAGCCAACAATTGGGCATCGGTGTAGTTGCAGTGATTAGTTCCATTGGCTGCCGGAGTAGTTGTATCTGGTGCTCCGGTTGCGGTGAACTTGGTGTAAGTACTAGGCGTTGGCGCCCAGATTGTAATCAAGTTCTTCTTTGGTCGCGTGTAAGTCCCACTCTTTTGGAACTCCTTCAATGCAGCTGCCTTTTCTGCCGCATACTGCGCCACATATTTGTCGGCCAACCACTGCGCATTGCCTGCTGGTGTGATTGGATCAGCAACGCTTGCGAGCGTAACGGTTGGCATATTGATCTTGCCGGTGTGCGAAGTTAGTGCTCGCATCTTCGTAACTGCGGCGGCATCTGCACTCCAACGTGGTGCTGCTGGGTTTGCTGGATTAAGGAAGGACAACATGCCACCAATTGCATCGCTGCCACTTAGTGCGGCATTGAAAACTGCGGCATCAGATGAAACGCGAGCTGAGTAGTCAGTCTTTGAGTTGTCAAAGACTGGGCCGCCAGATTGAATTTCAACATCATATGTCGCCATAACGCCAAGAACTGCAGCGTTGGCAACATTTTCCAAGACTGCAAGAGCTGGGCTAGCAGCCAATGCGAATGAGGTGTATGCAGCGCTGTTTGGCGAACCCGGACCCGAAGTCGAGTCAAAGTGCGCGCTCTGAGTTGGCAAACCTGCCATTAATCCGACCATCAAAAGGGCCGAACGTGGTGGAATGCTGGCCAATGCCGTTCCGGCGGGACCAGAAGAATCTGGCCAGACACCGCTAGCGATGGCACCTTGCAACTTACCGAGAACGGTAAATACCTTAACCAGGTCACCCATTGCTTCGGCATATCCGGCTGCACCAGCAGAATAGTTGTGCGCTTTTATGGTTGGATCGAAGAAGGTCTTCATCCCCCACAAAACATCGCCAGCCATTGTTAGCTCGGCCTCAACTGATCCGATTGCTGGACACATTGGAGCTGCAGCATCAATTAGTTCTGGGTGTTGTTCAGCTAGCGCTTGAGTAATGAAACCGCCTAGAGATGATCCCCAAGCCGCGATCTTTTTGGTTGCCGGGAATTGCTTTCGGAAGAGCCCGATTAATTCCACATCAGATGCCACGCCAGCACCGGCATTCCAGCCTTGAATTGGGAAGGCAGAACCAGCAACTGCATAGCCCTTGCCTAACAAAGTACCGATAACGAGGGCATCAGGCCCCTGTTGTGGCAACTTGACTACCTTGTAGCCACCAACGACTGGAATTCCAGCAGGAATATCAACTGGATATCGATAACCGTGCGAGTAAAGCATTAGCGTGCCGTTGAAGTTTGCCGGCACCTGCATTACATAGGCGGCACCATCTGAGGTCGCTCCTTGGCAAGTTGTAACGAAGCTGACCGTGGCGCAAGCTGGATCTGCTGCACGTGCAACAGTTGGCATTGCTGTAAACGCAATTGAAACTAGCGCGCTAACAGCGAGAAGTGAAATTTTCTTTCTCATGGTTATAGTCCTCATTAGTTTGTTGGCAATCCGTTTAAGGGAAGTGCGGGACGCTTAGATGCCGATTTAACGACCGCGCCTGCACCAGAGTCAGTGGTGTAAAGCGAATAGCTGCCACCAACTGGCTTCAATTCACCAGCAGAGTTGTAAGCACCGAACCAATAACTGTTATAGCCGACGTGATTTCCCTTGGCGTAGTTGATTGGTGAGAAGGAGGCGCTAGCAAAGGATGAACCCTTACTTTCAAGCGCTGCGACCAAGCCAGCGCGAGTTGGATTTGCTCCAGCTGCACGAAGAGCCTGAACCGTCATCATGGCGGTGTTCATGGCGACAAGTACGTTGTTATCAAAGACCGCGCCACCGTTGTATTTGGTGTTGATGCCTTGGAAGAACTTCACATACTCATCAGTGAGATCTGTTGGTGCTGGCAGAAAAGATGCACCAATTGCGCCGGTAAGGACTACGGCTGGAACACCAACGGCTTTGAGGGTAGTGGCATCGCCACCGACCGATCCTAGAATCCATTGTGCCTTGTAACCAAGAGCCGCCGAGGTAGCGAGCGCTGCTCCAGATGCAGTGGTAACGCCGAACATGACTACAACTTCAGCGCCAGCAGCTTTTAATTTGCTAACCCAACCTGCCGCTGTTTGCGCGCTCTGCGAACCGGAGGCATAGGAAACCTTGACATCAAATGTTGTCCCGGCCTGTTTGAATCCAGCCAAGGCATCGGTACCGAAGTCATCAGCTTGATAGATCAAGCCCAATTTCTTGCCGGCAAAGTTCTCTTTTAGGTATTGCCCCATAATCTTTGCTTCCATGACATAGGAAGGAAAGAGTGAAAAGGTAGTTGGATATTTCTTTGCATCGGCGAATCCGCTGAAGCCAGTGTTCAAGAAAAGATCCGGAATTCCACGTCGACCAAGGTTGACCGACTTGGCTACCGCAAGGTGGTTTGCAGTGCCTAGGGCACCAACCACGGCAAAGACTTTATCCTTAAGAATTAATTCATTAGTTTTAGCAACTGCCAATGTAGGTAGGTAGGCATCATCCTTAACAACCAGTGAAATTTTGCGGCCGTATACGCCACCGTTGTCATTCACATAATTGAAGTAAGCGGTCATCGCCGACGGGATCTTGTTATAACCAGGGGCTGCACTTCCAGTGAGCGGAATGGTTATGCCCAACTTGATTGTGTTTGAGTTGACACCATCTACGGTGTGCACGTTGAACGCCTGAGCCGGAATGGCAGTTATTGCCAAGGCTGTGACTGCAAGCGTCGCAGAAGCTAAGATTCCGCGCTTCGTGCGTCGTTGAACGAACATATGGTTCCTTCCATTGAGGGTATAGAGGGAGTTCTCTATTTAGTTTTAGACAGCTACCGATTAATCGTAGTTACCATATTGCGGGAAATGAGAAGTTACCGCGAACTTTTTTTAACTTTTCGCCAGTTCAATTTTGGCCCAGTTGGGAAAAATAGGACTGAAAGTATTAAAAGCACGCTAGTCATCAGCCCGGGAAGGTTGGCAGTCACCTTCTCCGAACCACCCAGATGCGCTGCTAGCGACCCGGTGAGTTCAGGGATAGCGACAAGAACTATTGCGCCGACAATGCTACCCGTGAGTAGGGTTACCCCCGCAAGTACCGCACCAGTAACAATCGCGAAGGACAATGAGAGAGGAAAGGCGCTAGGCGTAACCAAACTGATGGTCATGGCAAGCAGCGCGCCCGCTAGACCGGCCAAACCCGAGCTAATTGTGAAGGCCAGAACCTTTGACCGGCCAACATGGATGCCGGCGAGCGCCGCCGAGGTGGGATTACTCCTTGAAGCGCGCCAAGACCGACCATATCGACTCCCCAGAATGTTGTAAGTGAGCCAAACAATCAGCAAGGCGGAAAGCGCCGCGATCCAGAAGAACCACTTATATTGGGTGAAATCTGCACCTAACCAGGCTGGCGGTAAGCCAACGTCATAGGTCAGACCTTGCTCGCCACCAAGAAAGCCAAATTCATTGGCCAGTGAAGGCAGCCCGACGGCAAGGGCCAAGGTGGTGCCCGCTAGATATGGCCCTGTAAGTCGACCGGCGGCCACCCCCAGAATTGCACCAAAAAGGGCTGCCGCCAAAACCGCGGCGACAAAGGTAAGAGGAATTGGCAGGTGCCAGTAGTTGCGTGAAAGTACCGCCGCATAAGCCCCAACTGCCATGAGAGCGCCATGGCCCAATGAGATCTGCCCTGAGTATCCGGTCAACAAGACGATGGCAGAGATGGCAACGACGTAAACCGCTACCTCGGCACCCTGATAAACCCGTAATTCATCAACTCGATTGCTAACTAGAAAGAGAACAAGACCGATGGCGATAAATACCAAGGCTGCGCGAACTTTTGAACTACGCATCTCTCCCTCGCTTTCGGCCTAGCAGTCCAGAAGGTTTTACGAGAAGCACAATTATCAATACAACAAAGGCAACTGGGAAAGCTAATGAGCTGCTGACATATTCCAAAACAAAAGCCAGACTCACGCCAAGAATCAAACCACCCAAGCTGGCACCAATCAGACTTTCCAATCCGCCGATTACCGCTGCCACAAATCCTGAGACCAAAAGTAGATCCAAAGAATTTGGCGACAAGTAATTTGTCGGCGTAACCAAAATTCCAGCGATCGCACCAGCCGCACCAGCAAACGCCCAACCAATTGTTCTAGTGGCATCCACTCTGATACCGGAAAGTCTTGCGATCTCAGGTTGATAAGCAGATGCTCGAAGTGCGAGTCCCAAATTAGTCCGCTGAAAGATTAACGAAAAAGCGGCCATGACAATTAGCGTTGTTATGACTATCAGCAAGTTAATCGGCGCAAACGGAATGGTTGTGTGTCCAAAGGTGAAGCCATGATTGGTAACTGGCAATTTAAATTGCCTGAGGTCACCGCCCCAAATCATGCCAACAGCAGCACGAATAATTCCGAGCAACCCCAACGTGGCAATTACAGGCGCGATTGCTGCCACTGGGCCAGTTCCCATTCGTCTCGCCAGAATTCTAATTAGGAAAATATCAATTAACGCTCCAGCGGCGGCGCCAAAAACAACGGCGACAGGGAATGCAAACCAATAATTGTTAGTGTGCGAGATAACTATGTAACCAATATAAGTTGAAAGAATTGCTTGACCAGCCTGAGCAAAGTTAACTACTCGCGTAGAACGCCACACAAGCACTAGCGCCAGCGCCATCAAACTATAAATTGAGCCACTACTAATTCCAATAAGAATTGTGGTTAGAAATCTAGTCATCAGTAACCCAAGTAGGCAGCTCGAAGGGCCGGGTTATCTATTAGTTCCAGTGATGGACCAGAAGTAACCAATTTCCCCAAGTTAATAATGATTCCAAGGTCGGCAATTCGAAGTGCCCCCATGGCATTTTGCTCCACAAGTACCACCGTCAAATTTAGCCGTTGTTGTAAGGACTTAATGGCATGAAAGATTTGATCGATGATTAGCGGTGCCAGCCCAAGTGATGGTTCATCCAAAAGTAAGAGCGAAGGACGAGCAATAAGCGCTCGACCAATGGCTAACATCTGTCGCTCACCACCTGAAAGCGTGTCGGCACTTTGTGAAAGGCGTTCCGCCAGCCGAGGAAAGAGCTCTAAAACTTCGGATGTCGCTAGCGCTACATCCTTCTTATCTTTTCGCCATATTCCACCTAGCGCCAAATTCTCTTTGACCGTCAATTCTGCAATTACCGACTTCCCATCGGCAACATGAACGATACCTGCCCGAACTAAATCTTCTGGCTTCCTTTTAAGTATTGAATTTCCTTTGAAACTTGCGCTACCAGAGTTGACGCTCTTCAATCCAGTAAGAGCCCTCAAAAGCGTTGTCTTGCCAGCACCGTTGGCGCCAATAATCGCTGCCAACTCCCCCGAAGCCACAGTGAAGGAGAGCCCATCGATGGCTCGTATCGCCCCATGGTAAACATGCAAATCTTCAACGATTAATCCACTCATTTTCGAACCGCCTCGCTTCCCAAATAGGCGGCGACAACTGCCGGATCTTGGCGAACTCGCTCGGCTTCGCCGCTGGCGATTACCTCGCCAAAATTGAGAACGTAAAGTCGATGACACACTGACATAACTACATCCATGTGATGCTCTACCAACAAAATTGCGCAGGAGGAAGTTAAGTTTCTTATTAAGCCATTCATCCAATCAATATCTTGCGTACCCAAGCCACCAGCAGGTTCATCGAGCAAGAGAATCTTTGGCTCGCTAACTAGCGCTCTCGCTATTGCCACCCGCTTAGTGACGGGGTATGGCAGCGAATCAACTCGCTGATTTGCAATTCCGGTTGCATAGACCCGTTCGAGCGCATGCATAGCTCGAGTTCGAAGTTTGGCTTCATCCCGGCCGTCCAAACCAAGTGCAGCACGAATCAATCCACTTTGCGAAAATCTCGTCGCACCTAACATCACATTCTCAACGACCGTTAAATCTGGAAATAGACCAACGCCCTGCAAAGTTCGCGCAATCCCTAGATCTACCAAATCATGAGCTTTTGGCCAGGCATGTACTTCATCGAATAATGAAAGCGTGCCGGATTCGGGAACAACCAATCCGCTAAGTGCATTAAAGAGCGTGGTTTTCCCGGCTCCATTGGGTCCGATTAAGCCGACGACTTCGCCTGGATGCAGATCCAATGAAACTTGATTTAGCGCTTTGAGGCCGCCGAAATTCACCGAAAGTGAGTCGATAGAGAGCAGGTTGGATTTAACCCCCATCGCAGCTCCTTTGCCGTTAGCGAAGGTAAATTCTAGGCACCCTCGGACCAATTCGGGTAACTATCTCATAATTAATGGTCCCGGAAGCACTCGCCCATTGATCGATTGAATTATCGGAGAAACCAAATACGGATACCCAATCGCCGGATTGGGCGGTGGAGTTAATCCCAAGGTCTACAACAAACTGATCCATAGATACTCGACCAATCAATGGCGCTTGCTCTCCGGCAACAACAATATGAGCTGCGCTGGAAGTATTTCGTGGGATGCCGTCGGCATAGCCCATTGCGATTACGCCAAGTTTGGTATCGGTTTTTAAGATCGCAGTGCCGCCGTATCCAACAGAACTTCCTGCTGGGACCGACTTCACCAAATTCAATTTAGCTTTAAGAACCATCGCAGGTACCAGCCCTAATTCTGTTGAACTCCCGAGAGTTTCGACATCAGGGCTTAGGCCGTACATGGCTATGCCAACTCTGACTAAATCAAAATGAGTATCAACCCTAGTTAATGTGGCTGCCGAATTTGCAATATGGCAGTAATCAGGCTGCAGCCCTGATGCTTGTAACTCCGAAATTAATTCTTTGAACCGGGCCAACTGCTGGGTTGTCGCCACCTCTTTTGGTTCGTCGGCGCGGGCGAAGTGCGACCAAAATCCAACTAGGTGGAATTTGGTAGAGTTCCTTTGCAGGACATCCAAGAATTCGGGCCACTCAGCCAAGAAGCCACCACGGCTCATACCGCTATCAACTTCAATATGAATCCGCGGCATTATTCCGGTCTGCGCGCCAGCAACTAAAACTTCATCGAATAGTGCTATCGATGAGATCGAAATATCTATCCCATTCTTAAGTGCCGCCACAAAGTCACTGCCTGGTGGTGTTAGCCAAGAAATAATTGGTGCGCGCAATCCTGCAGCACGCAGTACCAGTGCCTCTTCCAGAAGCGCAACACCCAGCCAGCTGGCTCCCGCACTAATCGCCGCCTCTGCTACGGGCACTAAGCCATGGCCATAAGCATCAGCCTTCACGACGGCTAATAATTGGGCATTGGTTTTCGATTTAATGTGCTTAATATTTGCGGCAATTGCCGAAAGATTTATCTCTGCTTTTGCCCGCATCACTTATTGGCCTCCACAATCACCATAGCCGAGGCAATGCCCGCGTCATGGGATAGCGATAAGTGAACTATCGAAGTTGCAAGTCGGGCGGCGAGCTCGCCGCTAAAGTGAAATACCGGTTTTCCGCTGCCCTCATTAAGAATTTGAACTTCTTGCCAATTGAACGTCGCAGTCTTCGCATTTAGCGCTTTAGCCAAAGCCTCTTTGGCAGCGAATCGCGCGGCAAGGGATGAGATCTTTAGTTCCGACTCGGCGGCGGTGAATAACCGATTGCGAAGCGCTGGTGTTCGAGTGAGCGATTCTTGAAATCTATCGATATCGACCACATCGATTCCAATCCCTGAGATAGCAGCCATCACGATGGTTGCTTCGCTGAAGGAATACTACGATCTATCGCAATTATTAGAACCAGAAGTGAAGCGCCAAGAAAAGCACCTCCGAGAAGATCGGAAAACCAATGGGTATCTCGGATTAAAGAGACGACGCTAACTGCAAATGTAATTAGTAGCGCCAACCAAGTTAACCGAATTCCATGGAAAGGTTCGCGTTGGGTGTATCTGTAAATCAAGTAGGCCAGCAATCCCCAAGATAGCAAGGCATTAGAAGCATGTCCGCTGGGAAAGGAGAGTCCCCCACTGTGAAGTTGATCGATCGAAAGGCGTGGTTTGGTTCGCCCGATGACCAATTTGCACAAACCCACAACGCCATTTAGAAAAAGTAATGAAAGTACCGAAAGGTTAAATGGGCGAAAGGATTTAAAACGCCAGCCAATAATGGCAGCGGAGACCAATAAGACGGTCGCGGTAAAACCACGTAGTCCAAGATCATCAACCGCTAATAGAAAGTGGCTCGACATGCCTCGGAAGGTGTGGTGGCGCAGTGCCTTTATTTGATGATCAAGGCGATAGAGATACCCGCGCGATAAAACTTGTTGAGTAACAATCAAGAATCCAACAAAGAAAAGCCCAGACCAGCGAAGAGCACGCTTCATCTCATGCCGGCGTGTTACCTCTCTTGTTTCTGCCATTTCATTCAACAGTTACAGATTTAGCTAGATTTCGAGGTTGGTCAACATCGTTTCCGCGAGCGACCGCCATCTCGTAAGCAATTACTTGAAGCGGAACAACGGAGAGCACGGGCTGAAGAAACTCGTGCGCCGCAGGGATCCGAATAACATGATCAGCCGCTGGGACTGGACCATCGCTGATCGCGATCACCACCGCACCGCGCGCCTTCACTTCTTGAACATTGCTAGCCATTTTCTCAGCAAGCAGCGAACCCGCGGCCGGCATGATGGCAATAACTGGTGTTCCTTGATCAATCAGTGCGATTGGCCCGTGCTTCAGCTCACCGCCGGGAAAGCCTTCGGCATGCATATAAGCCAGCTCTTTTAATTTTAAGGCTCCTTCGAGCGCCGTTGGAAATCCAACGTGACGTCCTAAGAAGAGCATGGAACTGGAGTCTTTGAATTTACGAGTTAATTCGCGCAACGGCTCCACGGTTTCGAGAACTTGTTCAACTTTTGCTGGAAGCTCTGAAAGTTCATTGCCAATTTCAGCTACGAATTCTGGCGTTATTACGCCTCGAGCCAAACCAAGATGCAGGCCAACTAAATACATCGCAATTAATTGCGTAGCGAAAGCTTTTGTGGAAGCGACCGCAATTTCCGGTCCGGCATGCGTATATAAAACTGCATCTGATTCCCGTGGAATCGTCGAGCCGTTGGTGTTACAGACCGAGAAAACTTGTGCGCCATGATTTTTGGCGTACCTCATGGCCATCAAGGTGTCCATGGTTTCACCAGATTGCGAAATTGGAATAACGAGTGTGGAACCATCTACGCTCGGCTCTCGGTAGCGATACTCCGAGGCATACTCAACATCAACCGGGATTCCAGCCCATTTTTCGATGGCATATTTTCCAACTAAACCGGCATGGTAAGCAGTACCACAGGCGATGATGACAACTTTTGTAACGGCGCCAAAATTTAGAGCGGCTGTTATGTTGGCATCCAACCCAGCGGTCCGGCCGATTAAAGTATCTAGAATTGCTTTTGGTTGTTCGTAAATCTCTTTCAACATGAAGTGGGTATAACCGCCGCGCTCAGCAGCACTGGCATCCCATGAGATCTCGTATTCGTTGTGCGGCAAAATATTGCCAGCCAAATCTGTGATCATGATCGAGGTTGGGGATATATCTACGACTTCATCTTGGCCAAGTTCAAGCGCTCTCTTTGTGTGAGCAATAAAAGCCGCAACATCTGAAGCTAAAAAATTCTCGCCATCGCCTACTCCAACAACTAACGGTGAGTTTCGGCGCGCCCCAACAATTCGCTCGGGATCATCAGAGTGAATTGCCAAAAGCGTAAATGAACCACGAAGTTCTTGACAGATTTCGCGCATTGCAGCAGCAAGATCACCGTTGTGGGCCTTGCGGGCATCGCTTAATAAGTGAACTACTGACTCGGTATCAGTTTCGGATTTAAACTTGTGGCCTTTTGCTTCAAGAGCGGCCCGTAATTCGACATAGTTTTCGATGATGCCATTGTGAATCAGCGCTAACTTTCCATCGTTATCCAAATGAGGATGGGCATTGGTATCAGTTGGTCCGCCATGGGTTGCCCAACGAGTATGTCCAATACCACTGTGAGAATTAGGTACATCTGGCGTCAGTGAACCTTCGAGGTTTTCTAACTTACCAGCCCGTTTTTCTACCCATAGTGGCGCACCTGGTTTCAGGGTTAGCGCGATACCTGCTGAGTCGTAGCCGCGATATTCCAGTCTTCTCAGACCTTCGAGAACCGGCGATAGGGCTGAACTTTTTCCGGTGTATCCAACGATGCCACACATGCTTCGGGCTCCTTGCAGTTGCCGGGGCTAGGGGTAAAACTAACTAAGTTCGGATCTTACTATTTCAGCTAGCTTGTGTGCGATTTCCGCAGCTTCGCCTTCACTCTCAGCTTCAACCATCACTCTTACAAGTGCTTCAGTGCCTGATGCTCGAACCAAAATCCGGCCTCTATCCCCCAACTGACTTTCGAGGTTTCGAACTTCAGCCGTGATCTTTTTCGAATCATCAAGGGCGCTCTTATTGACATCTCTTACATTGATCAGAACTTGCGGAAAGCGATTCATGATTGCTGCGAGTTCGGCAAGTGATTTTCCTGAAATCGCGATGCATTGCATAAGTTGAAGTGCGGTTAGAACCCCGTCACCAGTATTGGCAAACTTTCGCATGATGATGTGGCCAGATTGCTCGCCACCTAAGTGGTGATCATCCGTTAGCATTTTCTCTAAGACATAACGATCGCCAACAGCAGTAGTCTCAACTGAAATTCCTTCGTTAGCCATCGCTTTAAAGAATCCCAAATTGCTCATTACCGTGCCCACCACCGTAGGGACTTTCCATTGCTGGGCCAAGATCGCCATTATGAAATCGCCATCAATAATATTCCCGGAAGCATCTATGGCGAGGCAGCGATCAGCATCACCGTCGTGCGCGATTCCAAGATCAGCGCCGCTCTCGATCACTCTGGAAATTAAATTTTCCAGATGAGTCGAACCGCAGTTCTCATTAATATTCCATCCGGTTGGATTATTGGAGATAGCGATAACTTCTGCTCCAGCTCGAAGGTAAGCCTCAGGTGCAATCTCGGATGAAGCCCCGTTTGCGCAATCAACCACAACCTTGATGCCAGTTAATGGTTTACTTAACGAAGATAACAGGTGGAATAAGTAGCGCTCGGCAGCGCTCTCATCGTTAATTACGCGCCCAACATCGGCGCCGGTTGGTCGCTCCCAACTTTCTTTAAGTCGGGCCTCGATCAGCGCCTCTAGTTTGTCATCTAGTTTGCCGCCGCCTTTTGAAAAGAATTTGATTCCATTATCTGGCATCGGATTGTGAGAAGCGCTAATCATCACACCAAGATCGGCGCCGCTTTCGGCGACCAAGTATGAAATCGCAGGAGTTGGAAGAACTCCAACTCGAAATACATCAACCCCAGCACTGGCCAAGCCCGCGATTACTGCGGCTTCAAGGAATTCGCCTGATGCTCTGGAATCTTGGCCAACGATTGCTCGAGGGCGATGGCCGGCAAATGCACCAGCCTCACCCAAAATATGAGCAGCGGCTACAGCAAGATCTAACGCAAGTTCAGCAGTTAAATCACGATTGGCAAGACCTCTAACACCATCGGTGCCAAAGAGCGCCATAATTTAAAAGGCTCGCAGGATGCAGATAAGAAGAATTAGCGCTTGCTGTACTGAGAGCGCTTACGTGCCTTCTTTAGGCCGTACTTCTTACGTTCAATAACTCGAGCATCACGTGAAAGGAAGCCAGCCTTCTTAAGTGCTGGACGATTGGCATCAGTATCAATCTCATTAAGCGCACGAGCAACACCAAGACGCAAGGCACCGGCTTGACCGGAAGTTCCGCCACCATTGATGCGAGCAATTACATCGTAAGCGCCTTCGGCACCTACGGTGCGAAATGGCTCGGAGACTAGTTGTTGGTGAACTTTGTTTGGAAAATAAACCGCAAGGGCTTTTCCGTTAACAGTCCATTGTCCAGTTCCTGGAATCAATCGAACGCGAGCAACTGCCTCTTTACGACGACCAGTTCCACCGCCAGGTGCAGTGATTGCAGGGCGATTGGTCGCGGCAGCAGGCGTGCTTGTGCTGTACGAAGTTGGAGTCTCGTCTTCGCCGAGTTCGACGGTGGTTTCTAATTCAGACATTTATGCTCCTAGTTACTTCGTTACGATCTGCGAAATTTGCTTAAATTCAAAGGCTGTTGGGTTTTGTGCGGCATGAGGATGTGTTGGGCCGGCATAAACCTTGAGCTTGGTACCTACAGTGCGTCCCAATTTATTCTTTGGCAACATACCGAGGATCGCCTTTTCGACGATGCGGGTTGGATCTTGGTTGATCAAATCTGAGTAAACGATTGAAGTCATACCACCTGGGAAACCAGAGTGATGATGAGCAAACTTCTGACCAGCTTTTTGACCAGTAAGAACAATCTTCTCGGCATTGATAACAATGACGAAGTCACCCATATCGATGTGAGGGGCAAAGGTGGTTTTGTGCTTGCCGCGAAGAAGGACGGCTGCATGGCTAGCAAGACGACCTAGTACAACTCCTTCGGCGTCGATGACATGCCATTTACGACTAACGTCACCGGCTTTAGGTGTAAAAGTGCGCACGAGATTTCTCACTTTCTAACAGCTTGATCTAGTTCTTGAACCAGTTATTTAACTAATTCTGACAGCTATGGCGCCCCAGGAAGGGCGGTAGCAGAAGGGGAAGAATACCCGTGATAGCACACGCGGGTCAAAAAAGGGTTGAAGCTAGTACTCCCAGACGGGCTCGGGCGCTTCGTAAACTTGACCATTGGCCGGAAAGATCAGATAACGGTCGAAACTGCGGGTGAACCAGCGATCGTGGGTAACGGCCAGAACCGTCCCCTGAAACGCAGTTAAACCATGTTCCAGCGCCTCGGCCGAGGCTAAATCCAGGTTATCGGTCGGCTCATCGAGCAAAAGCATGGTGGCGCCCTCTAATTCCAAGAGCAGAATTTGAAATCTCGCCTGTTGCCCGCCCGAAAGGGATTCAAAGCGTTGCTCGGCTTGCGGATGAAGCTCATATCGCCGCAAAACACTTTTGGCTGGCCCTAATTGAAGGGAGTGCTCCTTCCAGAGCAGTTCAATCAGAGTCTTGCCTATGAATTCGGGGTGGGAATGGGTTTGGGCAAAAAAGCCAGCTGTTACTCGAGCCCCCAATTTGAAGGTACCGGCGTAGCCAACAGAAGCATCCCCCGCCAGCGCTCGAAGAAAGTGTGACTTACCGGTGCCATTCTTTCCCAAGATCGCAACTCGATCGCCATAAAAAATCTCACAATCAAAGGGCTCAGTTAAATTTCTTAGCGCCAAATTTTCACAAGTGACAACCCGAACGCCCGTACGACCACCAGTAAGTCCTACTTGAACATTCTGTTCAACAGGCGGCGCCTCCGGCGCCCCACTCTCTTCAAACTTTCGCAATCTGGTCTGCATTGCGCGATAGCGCGATGCCATGTCCGGACTGTTAGAAGCTTGGACTTGAAGTTTTTTAACTAAATTGACCAATCGCTCGTGTTCCTCTTCCCATCGAAGAAGTAATTCAGCGAATCGTTCCTGTCGCGCCTTACGTGCCTCCGGCCAGGAAGCGAAATTTCCGCCATGAACCCAAACACTATTTCCATTTTCGCCAAGTTCAACGGTCACGATTTTTTGCGCAACATGATTTAGAAGTTCCCGATCGTGACTAACAAAGAAAACAGTTTTCTTGGTGGCTACCAATTGCGCCTCGAGCCAACGTTTTGAAGGCACATCCAAATAGTTATCTGGTTCGTCCAAAACTAATACTTCGTCATCACCGCGAAGAAGCGCTTCTAAGACAACTTTCTTTTGTTCACCGCCGGAAAGAGTATTTACGGGTCGATGTGAAACTTCCTCAAATGTTTTTCCGAGTGCGTTGGTGCAACAAACATCCCACAAAACTTCAGCATCATACCCGCCAGCATCACCCCAATCGGAAATTGCTTGCGCGTAGGCCATCTGATCGCTTTCGCGATTCTTGGAATTCATTAAATTCTCGGCAGCAATTAATTTTGCTGCTGCGGTTTGAATCTTCAGTGGCGATATAGAGACCAAGAGATCGCGGATCGTACTTTCATCCCGCACCTGACCGATAAATTGGCGCATGATTCCCAAGCCACCAGAAATCGCAATCTTGCCACCGTGCGGAGCTATATCGCCACAGATCATGCGTATTAAGGTGGTTTTTCCCGAGCCATTGGCGCCGACGATCGCCACTTTCGAACCATCACCCACTCGAAAGTTAATGTCGCTCAGTAAAATTCGGCCATCTGGAAGCCAGTACTCAACTTCACTTACATCGATGTGACCCATCAATCCTCGCCAATGCTTCGGGCCAATGTCATAGCGGCTCGATCCGGCAACTCTTCATCTTTAGGATAAGTAACATTGGTCAGCGTCAGCCCTTTAGCAGGAAAGACGTAACTATCAGAGACCCGAGCCTTGTTGGCCAACATTTGGCCCATCCAATCTTTATCGAACCGGCCCTCCCCTACGCAGACCGCAGCACCAATCAAATTGCGAACCATGGAATAACAGAAAGCATCGGCGATGACATCGGCAGCCAAGTATCCGTTGGGTAAGCGGTACCAGTTAAAGGTGGTCAAATTCCGAATAGTTGTACTGCCTTCGCGAAATTTGCAGAAGGCGGCAAAGTCTCGCTCGCCAATCATCTGGGAACTTGCTTCGTTGAGGGCATTAACATCTAAAGTTCTAAACCACGGCGCCACGTCAAAGCGCCCTAGTGGCGGCACTACCACCGCCCCATCGGCAATTTTATAAATGTACTGCCGGCTCGTTGCCGAGAACCGGGCGTGAAAATTTGCCGGTGCTTCTTTTACATTAAAAATTCTAAGATCTTCATCCAGGATCCGGTTTAAGCGATAAGCGAAATTTTCAATATCCAAATCAACCTCTGGAACATCCACGTGAATGATTTGGTGGGTGGCATGAACTCCAGCATCGGTTCGACCGGCAACAATTGATTCAGCTTTTTCTCTGACAATTAGTGAGATTGCCGATTCAAGTTCCGCTTGAATTGTTCGCTGATCCGGTTGCTTGGCCCAGCCGGCGAAATTAGTTCCGTCGTAACCCAATTGAATCCGCAAACGACGAAACCCACTCTCGGGATTGAGAGTGGGTTCGGTCATGATAATTTGATAGTGCTAGAAAGTATTACTCGCCTTTTTTAGCGGCAGCTTTCTTCGCAACTTTCTCGGCGGTTGCGACAGTAGCTTGCTTAGCCGGTGTGCCACCTTCTACTAGTTCGATAACTGCCATTGGGGCGTTGTCGCCGTGGCGAGGACCGATCTTTGTGATGCGGGTATAGCCGCCTTCGCGAGTTGCGAAACGAGGGCCGATTTCAGTGAAGAGAGTATGTACAACGCTCTTGTTCTGAATGGTCTCCATGACGCGGCGACGAGCTGCAAGGTCGCCAGCTTTCGCTGCCGTGATCAACTTCTCCGCCACTGGACGTAGGCGCTTGGCCTTGGTCTCAGTAGTTGTGATCTTGCCGTGCTCGAAAAGTTGTTCGGCTAAGGTGCCCAGCAACAATTTCTCGTGTGCGGGGCCACTTCCGAGGCGTGGACCTTTACTTGGTGTTGGCATGACGTTCTCCTAGGCCTGTTCTGTCTCAACGAGTTCATCGTCAAGGCTGGTTCCATAGTTTGCGTGCTTAGTTGGGTCGAAGCCAATTGGGCTGTCCTTCAATTGAAGGCCCATGGAGTGAAGTTTTGCCTTCACTTCGTCGATTGATTTTGATCCAAAGTTTCGGATATCCAACAAGTCAGCCTCTGATCGTCCTACAAGTTCGCCGACCGAGTGAATTCCTTCACGCTTTAGGCAGTTGTAAGAGCGAACTGTGAGATCAAGGTCTTCGATTGGAAGAGCAAGATCTGCAGCAAGTGCGGCATCTTGTACGGAAGGTCCCATTTCGATGCCTTCAGCATCGACATTGAGTTCACGAGCTAGACCGAAGAGCTCAACCAAAGTCTTTCCTGCAGAAGCCATGGCATCTGAAGGTTTCATTGATTGCTTGGTCTCAACATCAACAATTAGTCGATCGAAGTCAGTGCGTTGTTCAACGCGAGTTGCTTCGACCTTGTAGGTAACACGAAGAACAGGAGAGTAAATGGAGTCAACTGGAATCCGACCAATTTCGCCACCGGCTTGCTTGTTCTGAACGGCAGTTACATATCCGCGACCGCGCTCAACAGTTAGTTCAACTTCGAACTTAGCCTTTGAGTTAAGAGTTGCAATGTGAAGTTCTGGATTGTGAACCTGTACACCAGATGGGCAGGCAATGTCAGCGCCGGTAACGACACCTTCAACTCCAGCACGGATGTAAAGCAAAGATGGCTCATCGTTATCGGATGAAAGGACAAGGTTCTTGATGTTAAGAACGATCTCCGTAATGTCTTCTTTTACACCTTCTAGGGTTGCGAATTCGTGTAGCGCGCCATTGACTCGAATGCTGGTGACAGCTGCACCAGGAATCGAAGACAACAGGGTACGACGAAGAGAGTTGCCTAGGGTGTAGCCAAAGCCAGGCTCCAGCGGTTCAATAATGAAACGTGAGCGATACTCACTTACTACTTCCTCAATGAGGGTGGGGCGTTGTGCAATGAGCACTTAGTTCCTCCGTAGGTCTGGGAGATCCACTATTTGATCTCCGCTTAGCGGTTTTTAATTCTTGCCCTGGGAAGGGCCGTTACTGCTTCGAAAAGTAGTTTTACTTCTTAACGTGAGTAAAGCTCGACGATAAGTTGCTCTTGAACCTGGGTATCGATCACAGTGCGAGTTGGAACTGCGTGAATCAAAATCCGAAGCTTTGATCCAACAACTTCCATCCACGCTGGGACTGACTTCTCGCCAAGTTCAGCACTGGCGACGATAAATGGTGTGGTCTCGATTGAATCTGGGACAACATCAACAACATCCATTGGGGTTACGCGGAAGGAAGGAATGTTTACCTTTTTGCCGTTGACCAAGAAGTGACCATGACGAACTAGCTGACGTGCCATGTCGCGACTCTTTGCAAAGCCGGCACGGAAAACCACGTTATCTAGGCGGGTCTCAAGAATGACGAGAAGGTTCTCGCCGGTCTTGCCTTGGAGGCGGTTTGCCTCTTCGTAGTAACCACGGAATTGCTTCTCAAGTACACCGTACATACGGGCACACTTTTGCTTTTCGCGCATCTGTAATAGGTACTCGGATTCCTTGGAACGACCACGACCATGCTCCCCTGGTGGGTATGGACGGGACTCAATAGGACACTTTGGACCATCGCACTTCGAACCCTTAAGAAAGAGCTTTACTTTTTCGCGACGGCAGCGCTTGCAATCTGCTCCGGTATAACGAGCCATATCTTCTCTTCCTTCCTTAAACTCGACGTGGTTTTGGTGGGCGGCAACCGTTGTGCGGTGCTGGAGTTACATCAGAGATGGCTCCAACTTCCAGACCGGCAGCCTGCAATGAACGAATAGCAGTTTCGCGACCGGATCCTGGACCCTTTACGAAAACATCAACCTTCTTCAAGCCATGCTCTTGTGCGCGACGGGCGGCTGATTCAGCAGCAAGTTGGGCAGCGAATGGCGTTGATTTACGTGAACCCTTGTAGCCAACCTGACCAGCAGATGACCAAGAGATAACCGCACCCGTAGGGTCGGTGATCGAAATAATGGTGTTGTTGAAGGTGCTCTTGATATGAGCGTGCCCGAAGGCAACATTCTTCTTTTCCTTCTTACGAAGTTTGACTTTGCCCTTTGCACCGGCGGCAGTCTTTGACTTAGGGGCGGCCATTACTTCGTCTCCTTCTTCTTGCCAGCAATTGCCTTACGAGGTCCCTTACGCGTACGCGCATTTGTATGCGTGCGCTGACCACGAACTGGTAGGCCCTTGCGGTGGCGAATACCTTGGTAACTTTGGATTTCAACTTTACGACGGATATCGCCTGCGATTTCGCGACGAAGGTCACCCTCGATTTTATAGTTGGCTTCGATATATTCACGAAGCTTTGCCAATTCTGGCTCTTGAAGATCTTTTACGCGGGTATCTGGATTAACGCCAGTTGCGGCAAGAGTTGCATGCGCGCGCGTTAAACCAATTCCGAAAATGTAGGTAAGTGCAATCTCAACGCGTTTTTCCCGCGGGAGATCTACACCAACAAGACGTGCCATATGTAAACCTATTCTCAATGTTTCGGAGGTCCTCCGCAGTGCCCCTCGATCAAGTGATCGAGCCTCAGCCTCCGAGCCAAGGGTCCGCTTTAGGTTTGAAGCTAAAGCAGTTGCACCACGCGTACTTTTATTACTTATTTATCCCTGACGTTGTTTGTGACGAAGATTGTCGCAAATGACCATGACGCGACCATTACGACGAATGACTTTGCACTTGTCGCAAATCTTCTTCACGCTTGGCTTGACCTTCACGATTTAGCTCCTTCATTAACGAGTGACGGCAATTGCTTGCCGGCAAAATTACTTATAGCGATAAATAATGCGACCTCGGGTGAGGTCATATGGACTGAGTTCAACAATCACACGATCTTCGGGAAGGATGCGAATGTAGTTCTGTCGCATCTTGCCGCTGATATGAGCAAGAACTCGGTGTCCATTAGTTAGTTCAACTCTAAACATGGCGTTCGGTAGCGCTTCAGCAACGGTGCCTTCGATTTCGATCGCGCCGTCTTTCTTGGCCAAGCGGTACCTACTTATCTGTTAAAGGTTGGACGAACTGGTAACTCTTTGCCACTTCCCGAAGGCGCAGCAAAAAACCCGCCTATTTCTAAGCAGAGGAGCAGTTTAGGGCAGAAGCGCCAATTGGGGAAATCCGCGGCTTTTGCCCATCGGCGTGGTACAAGTTAGTGGTCCTAGAGCTTGGGCGATCGCAGGATTGATCCCCGAGATATGACCCAGTCTGGGTGAGCCAAAATTGCCAAATCTTGGCGTGGGTCACTGCGGTAGATCGTGGCATCGGCGCTCTGACCAGCGGCCAGCGCCCCTAGGCCTAAGAATTCGCGCGCCCGCCATGATGCGGCGCCAATTGCGGCGGCGGGATTTGCCCCTGCCGCCGCCAAGGCTTGAATCTCATCGATAATCGAAAGTTCGCCAGAATCGGTGCCGGCCAAGACTGTTACCCCAGCGGCGAGCGCTGACTGAATTAAATGTGGATGGCGTTCGGTGCCACCTACATACCAATCGCGCTTCGCGGATGGTTCTTGGGCACGAAATCGCTCAACCGATTGGTTAAAAATCGCTAGCGTCGGAACCAAAGCGGTGCCCTGGGAAGCCATTTGGGTAAGTAGCTCTTCATTTAGCCACATGCCATGTTCGAGCGAATCCACGCCGGCTAAAACCGCAGCGGTACTACCAGCCTCATTTTGGGAGTGGACAGCGACGCGCCCGTTGACTTCATGTACTGCAGCGACAATTTCCTTCATCACTTCAAGGGAGATGGCTTCGTCTTCAATCCCCCAGTCGGCGATGATTTTGCACCAACCCGTAGCGCTCGCCTGCACAGCAGCAACCCTAGGAAATTCGGCATCACTGACTCGACGGCCCCAGCCAGTAATAAATTGGCCAGGTTTGGCCAGCCACGGTCCAGCATGAAAAGCGACTGGCAGTTCTGGATCTCTTCCAAACCAATCAGGCGGTGTGCTTGCAAGCCCTGGGCTGCGAATTGCAATTACGCCATGGTCAATATCGCGAAGTAACTCAGCGCGAAGCAATTTTTCATCAATCGGCTGACCAGCTTTTGTGGCGCCTGGGTGGGTATGAACATCAACCAAACCAGGAAGTATCCAACCTTCGATTCGCTGATCTAGATCGAGTGAATATTGGTCATCCCATTTACCATCGACGATCGTAAAATCGATCTGCTCTTCATTAGGTAATGCGATTCCAGTAACACGAAGGCTCATCGATGAACTCCCGTGGCTATGAAAGTAGGTCGGAGATTTCGATGCCGAGCGCAGCTAACTTTGCTTGGCCGCCATCAAGGGCTGTTAAAACAAAAGGCTTGCCATCTGGAAGTAGTGCATAAGAATGCTCGAAATGCGCGCCCATAGATTTATCGGCAGAGATTACGGTCCATTCATCGGACAATATTTTGGTCTTTGCGCTTCCCCTTGTGATCATCGGCTCGATGGCCAACGCGATGCCGGTAGTCAGCACTGGACCGAATCCAGCCTGGCCATAATTTAAGATGTGTGGCTCCATATGCATTTCAGAACCGATTCCATGTCCACCGTACTCACGAAGAATTCCATAGTTGCCTTGAGAATTAATGTAACTCTCGATCGCAAAGGAGATATCAGTTAAGTGAGCTCCTAAGGATCCAGCGGCAATGCCACGCCACATTGACTCTTCACAGGTATCCATTAACTTTTGATCGGCCGGGTTTACCTGGCCGACGCCGATAGAAAAAGCAGAATCTCCATGCCAGCCTTCAACGATCGCGCCGAAATCGATTGAAACGATATCGCCAGCGTGAATTGGTCGCTCATTGGGAATACCGTGGACGATCTCGTGATTGATCGAAGCGCAGATGACATTGGGATAGCCGTGGTAGCCAAGAAATGAAGGAATCGCTCCTCTGGATTTCAAATGGTCCGCTGCAATGGCATCTAATTCAAGGGTAGTAACACCAATCGCGATCGCCGACTTCATTAGCTCCAGCGCTTCCGCCACAACAATTCCAGCTTTGCGCATAGAGCGAAACTGTTCGAGAGTTTTTACTTGAATAACCATGTTAACCAGTTAGGAAATTACTGCACTCAACGCTGCGATTGATCGCTGCGATATTTCTGAAACATCACCTAATGCCATGATCGATATCAAAAGACCTTCACCACGATAGAAAGCGATGATCGGCTTAGTTTGCTCGCTATAAACCTCAAGCCGGCGTTGTATTACTTCTGCTTTATCATCTTCGCGTTGATATAGCTCGCCCTGGCAGTTGTCGCAGATTCCGTCAACTTTCGAGGGAGCATTTTCGGTATGAAATGAGGCGCCGCAGTTGCGACAGGTTCGACGGCCCGAAATTCTGCTAATGATCTCCTGATCATCAATAGAAAGTTCGAGAACTGCATCAAGTGAGGAATGTTTTTCGGCGAGGATTGCGCGCAGCACTTCCGCCTGAAAAACATTTCGTGGGAAGCCATCCAAGAGAAAACCATTTACTAAGTCGTCTTGATTTAGGCGATCCTTGACCATCTCGTTGGTGACAGTATCTGGAACAAGTTCGCCCTTATCCATATAGGACTTAGCCAAAGTGCCGAGCTCTGTTCCACCTTTTAAGTTGGCACGAAAAATATCACCCGTTGAAATATGCGGGATGTTGTAGTGCGAGGCAAGAAGAACCGCTTGGGTACCTTTTCCCGCACCTGGTGGACCAACCAGGATTAATCGCATTAGCGCAAGAACCCCTCATATGAGCGCTGTTGCAATTGGCTTTCAATCTGCTTGGCAGTGTCCAGACCAACACCTACGACGATCAAAATGGCAGTTCCGCCGAATGGGAAGTTAGTACTGGCATTAAATAAAATCAAAGCGATGATCGGAATAATCGCGACGAAGGCCAAGTACAACGACCCTGGTGCTGTAATCCGAGATAGAACATATTGAAGATATTCGGCTGTTGGACGACCGGCGCGAATACCTGGGATGAAGCCGCCGTACTTCTTCATATTTTCTGCAACTTCATCGGGATTGAAGGTAATTGCAACATAGAAATAGGTGAAGAAGATAATTAGCAAAGCGTAGGAAATAATATAAATTGGGTGGTCGCCCTTAACAAAGTTCTTTTGGATCCAAATTGACCACTTGGCGGTACTACCCGAGAAGTTAACGATCAGCGATGGAATGTAAAGAAGCGATGAGGCGAAAATAACTGGGATAACGCCAGCTTGGTTTACCTTGATTGGAATATAAGTACTGGTGCCACCGTAGCTCTGACGGCCCACTTGGCGCTTGGCGTATTGAACTGGAATACGGCGTTGCGCCTGCTCAACAAATACAACCGCAGCAACAACAAGTACACCGACCGCAATAACAAAGAGGAAGGCGAACAAGCCTTTCTGCAACTTGATCGACCAAAGTTGAGTTGGGAAACCAGCGGCGATCGAGGTGAAGATCAAGATCGACATTCCGTTACCGACGCCACGATCGGTGATTAGTTCACCCAACCACATGATTACCGAGGTGCCGGCGCTCATTACGAAAACCATCGTAACGATCCGGGTCCAAGATGCATCAGGAATGATTGGATAAGAACAGCCACTGAAGAGACGACCAGGGGTACGAGCAACTGCAATTAAGCCAGTTGACTGCAAGATCGCCAAGCCGACCGTCAAATAACGGGTGTACTGGGTTAGCTTTGCAGTTCCGGACTGTCCTTCATTCTTCAATGTTTCAAAGCGTGGAATAACAACGGTTAGCAATTGAATAATGATTGAGCTGGTGATGTAAGGCATGATGCCCAACGCAAAAACGGATAAGTGCAAAAGTGCGCCACCACTGAAGAGGTTAACCAGACCGAAGAGGCCGCCAGAGTTGGCCTGCTTTAGGCAGGTAGCAACGTTGGCATAGGAGACGCCTGGAGTCGGAACGATTGAGCCAAAACGGAAGAGTCCCATAATGGCGAGAGTGAAGAAAATCTTGCGGCGAAGATCCGGCGTCTTAAACGCCTTACCAAATGCTGAAAGCAATTCTTTCTCCTTAAATCTCTAACCATTAATGGTTGGGTCGCACAATCAGAACTTAGAGTTTCTTGGCTACTCCACCTGCGGCAGTGATCTTTTCAGATGCTGACTTAGAAAAGCCATGCGCAACGACGGTTACCTTGACGGAAATTTCGCCATTTCCAAGAATTTTAATTGGATAGCCATCACGGACGGCACCCTTTGCAATCAAATCTTCGACAGTAACGTTGCCACCCTTTGGGTAGAGCGCGTTAAGCGTTGAAACGTTGACTGGTTGGTATTCAACCCGCTCTGGGTTCTTGAATCCACGAAGTTTTGGCAACCGCATAACCAATGGCAACTGACCACCTTCGAAGCCGGCACGAACTGTGTTACGAGCACGAGTTCCTTTACCGCCTCGACCAGCAGTCTTACCCTTTGATGCTTCACCGCGACCCTTACGGGTTCTCGCCTTTTTAGCTCCTGGAGCTGGGCGTAGATGATGAACCTTTAGCACCATAGTTATTCGACCTCCTCGACTGTGACCATATGACGTACGGCGACGACCATTCCGCGAATCTCGGGACGATCTTCCTTCACCACAACATCACCAATTCTTTTTAAACCAAGTGAGCGAAGGGTCTCGCGATGTTCCGGGCGAGCTCCAACTTTTGAACGAAGTTGAGTTACTTTTAAACGAGGCATTACGCACCTACTGACGCGGCTACGGCACGAACAATTGCTGCTGGTGCGATCTGCTCAAGTGGAAGTCCACGACGAGCTGCAATTGCGGAAGGATTTTCCAACGCGCGAAGTGCGGCAACTGTGGCATGAACCATGTTGATTGGGTTATTTGAACCAAGAGATTTGGTCAAGACATCTGAGATACCAGCGCACTCAAGAACGGCGCGAACCGGACCACCGGCGATAACTCCGGTACCTGGGCTGGCTGGACGAAGTAGAACTACGCCAGCAGCTTTCTCGCCTTGGACTGGGTGTGGGATGGTGCCGTACAAGCGAGGAACTTTGAAGAATGACTTCTTCGCCTCTTCAACTGCCTTAGCAATTGCTTGTGGAACTTCCTTGGCCTTGCCGTAACCGATACCGACTGTGCCATTCTGGTCACCAACGACAACGAGAGCGGTGAAGGAGAAGCGACGGCCACCCTTTACAACTTTCGAAACTCGATTGATGAAGACAACGCGCTCGGTATATGGGCTCTTCTCAGCAGGGGCGCCACCATCACGGCGATCACGACGATCGCGGCGATCATTGGTCTTGCCACCCTCTTCGCGAGGAGTCTTCGCAGGAGCAATAGCCATTAGAAATCCAATCCAGTAGCACGGGCACCGTCTGCCAAAGCAGCAACGCGGCCATGATATTTGTTTCCACCACGATCGAAGACGACCGTAGTAATTCCCTTTTCCTTAGCGCGCTCACCGATCAATTGACCGATTGCTCGAGCCTTGGCGCTCTTATCGCCAGTGCCGGTGCGTAGTGCGCTCTCCATGGTTGAAGCTGAAACCAAAGTCTGACCAATTGTGTCATCAACAATCTGGGCAACAAGGTGACGAGCAGAACGCGAAACTACAAGGCGAGGACGAGCAGGAGTGCCCGAGACCTTCTTGCGAACGCGGAAATGGCGGCGGGCGCGAGCGACCTGTGATGAACCCTTACGTACTTTTACACCGATAGCCATTACTTCTTACCTGTCTTTCCTTGCTTGCGGCGAATCTTTGCGCCATCGAGATGTAGACCTTTGCCCTTGTAAGGATCAGCCTTACGAAGCTTCTGGATCTTGGCAGCAGTCTCGCCTACGAGTTGCTTATCGATTCCGATAATCGAAAACTTAGTAGCGGAGTCAACCTTGAAGGTGATTCCGGCAGGTGCTGGGAATTGAATTGAGTGGCTGTACCCGAGTTGGAACTCGAGATCGCCATTCTTCTCAGCAACACGGTAACCAACGCCGACGATGTTGATCGTCTTTGAGTAACCAGTTGTTACGCCTTCGACCATGTTCGCAACCAAGGTGCGAGACATGCCGTGAAGAGAGCGAGAGATTCGACCATCATCTGGACGAGTTACGAGTAGCACGCCAGCTTCTTGTGCGGCGGTGATTGGCTCAGCCAGTACATGTGAAAGTGAACCCTTAGGTCCCTTTACAGATACGTTCTGACCAGAAATTGCGATTTCGACTCCGGCAGGAATCGCGATTGGGCTACGACCGATACGTGACATCAGATCACCATACGTAGGCGAGAACTTCTCCGCCTACACCTTGCTTGTTGGCCTGCTTATCAGTCAGAAGGCCAGAGGAGGTTGAAATAATTGCAACACCAAGTCCACCCAAAACTTTTGGTAGTGCGGTTGACTTTGCGTAAACGCGAAGTCCGGGCTTGCTCACGCGGCGTAGGCCAGCGATAGAGCGCTCACGATTGGAACCGAACTTGAGATCTAGTGTCAAGGTCTTTCCGAATCCTTCAGTATTGGTCTCGACTTTAAAGCCGGCGATATAACCCTCTTGCTTGAGGATCTCGGCAATACGAACCTTTACCGATGAAGATGGCATTGCAACCACTTCATGGTAGGCAGAGTTCGCATTGCGCAGACGAGCCAGCATGTCTGCGATCGGGTCTGTCATTGTCATTCTTGGCCTCGGGCCTTTCTCAAGATGGTTTCCGCCAAATCCTTAGTGAACTTGGTCTGGACCTTTCTCGTAGTTGATGGGTGGATAAATCTCTTTGAAGCGGCTTCGAGTTACCAGGAAGCTTTGGTAATGCCAGGTAGCTCACCACGGTGTGCCATCTCGCGAAAACAGATACGGCAGATGCCGAATTTTTGGTAGACCGAATGAGGGCGACCACAACGTTGGCAACGGGTATAGCCGCGTACCTTGAACTTAGGCTTGCGAGCTGCCTTAACCTTGAGCGATGTCTTTGCCATTTTGCTGCCCCTCTCTTAGTTTTCCTTGAAGGGGAAGCCGAGCGCGCGGAGAAGCTCTCGTCCTTCCTCATCAGTCTTGGCAGTGGTTACGAAAGTGATATCCATTCCACGTGTGCGATCAACCTTGTCCTGCTCAATTTCAGGAAATACAACTTGTTCGGTCAAGCCGAAGGTGTAGTTGCCATTTCCATCAAATTGTTTAGGTGATAGACCACGGAAATCTCGGATACGAGGTAGCGCGATGCTTAGTAGGCGGTCAGTGAACTCCCACATGCGATCATTTCGAAGCGTTACGTGGCAACCAATTGGCATACCTTCGCGAAGCTTGAACTGTGCAATTGACTTGCGGGACTTGGTGACCTGAGGCTTCTGACCGGTGATGATCGTTAGGTCGCGGATTGCGCCTTCAATCAACTTGGAATCGCGAGCAGCTTCGCCAACACCCATGTTCACAATTACCTTGGTGAGCCCAGGAACCTGCATCACATTTGGGTAGGCGAACTTGGTGCGAAGTGCAGGTGCGATTTCCGCACGGTACTTTGCCTTAAGACGTGGGCCGGCAACGGTGGTAGACATTAGATGTCCTTTCCGGTGCGACGTGAGATTCGGACATTCTTGCCCTCTTCATCTTGACGAGCGCCAAGGCGGGTGGCCTTGCCTTCGTCATCAACAATCATCACATTTGAACTATGGATGGAAGCTTCGACGGTCAAAATTCCGCCGACCTTTACACCACGATCGCTTGTGGTCTCCTTGGTGTGGCGCAAAACGCGGTTTACACCTTCAATTAGAAGACGAGAATCATCTTTATCAACGCGAATGACCTTGCCAGTTACGCCCTTATCTTTACCAGCGATAACTAGGACGGTGTCGCCCTTCTTAATCTTTGACATTTTTAGAGCACCTCCGGCGCTAATGAAATGATCTTCATAAACTTTTTGTCGCGAAGTTCACGAGCAACTGGTCCGAAGATACGAGTTCCACGAGGTTCGCCATCAGCCTTAAGAATGACTGCTGCGTTCTCATCAAATTTTACGTAAGAGCCGTCTGCGCGACGAGTCTCTTTTACAGTTCGAACGATGACGGCCTTTACGACCTCACCCTTCTTAACCTGACCGCCAGGAATTGCATCCTTGACGGCACAGACGATGATGTCACCGATGCCGGCGTAGCGACGTGAGGAGCCACCGAGTACGCGGATACAAAGAAGTTCCTTTGCACCAGTGTTGTCGGCGACGCGAAGTCGCGATTCTTGTTGAATCATTCCTTATTCCTCCTACTTAGCCTTCTCGAGGATCTCGACAACGCGCCAACGCTTGGTAGCGGAGAGCGGACGAGTTTCCATCAAGAGGACGCGATCGCCAATTCCAGCGCTGTTGTTCTCATCATGAGCCTTGAGCTTGGTTGAGCGAGACAAGACCTTGCCGTAGAGACCATGCTTAACTCGATCTTGGATCGCTACAACGACAGTCTTATCCATCTTGTCGCTGGTGACGATGCCTTCACGAGTCTTGCGGAACCCACGATCTAGTTCGTTACTAGTAGTCATGCCGCACCTCCAATTCCTAATTCACGTTCGCGCACGATGGTGTAAATGCGCGCAATCTCTTTACGAACCGCGGTCAAACGACCATGGCTCTCTAGTTGGCCAGTTGCGGCTTGAAAGCGGAGATTAAAAAGCTCCTCTTTCGCTTCGCGCAATTTAAGACCTAGCTCCTCAGTGTTGAGGGCGCGTAGCTGCTCAGCAGTCACGATAATTGCCATTAGAACTCCTCACGACGAACTACGCGGCACTTCATTGGCA